>Ga0182027_10006523_pt1 | contig 17431 bp, 10 predicted proteins | sample 712E1DmetaG_FD_121300 | JGI IMG/M metagenome (GOLD analysis project Ga0182027, IMG submission 121300) | Permafrost microbial communities from Stordalen Mire, Sweden - 712E1D metaG (Illumina Assembly) | ecosystem: Environmental > Terrestrial > Soil > Wetlands > Permafrost | place: Sweden... | reverse complement strand
GCCCGGATACATCCCGTCCATCGTGCCTGAGCTCGAGCCGCCATCCGGACAGGACAGTGCGGCCATCTCAAGCACGTCCGCCGCGCCCGGCGGCTCCACCGCGGCGCCCGGCAAAGGTTCCCAGCAGGGCCGCTCGCGGCTCCTGGCGGCAGCGCTCTCGTTCCTGTGGCCGGGGCTCGGCCAGCTCTACGGTCGCCGGTTCATCACGGCCGCGATATTCGCGGTCCCGGTCGTGGTCGCCGCCATCTGGCTGGTCATGCAGGTCCTCAACGGTGTCCTGTACGTGGGGCTCAGCTTCCTCGACGAATCCTTCGCCCTGACCTTCGTCATCGGCGCTGCGTTCCTCGGCATCTGGCGGATCGTTGCGATGATCCACGCTTACGCTACGACCGGGCCCCGCCGTCGGCCGCGTGCGCTGGATTCGGCTGTGCTGGCCATTCTGCTGATAGTCGTCGTAGTCGTGCATGCCACGGTCGTCTACTCGTCCTGGTTGGCCTACAACTTCGACGTTGATCTGGCGAACAACGTCCTCGTGAACAACGAGCCGACAGCTGCGCCAGGCTCCCAGCCGACCGCCACGCAGGTGCCGACCCCTGTGTGGCAGCCGGGCGGCTCCAACACTGCGCCGAATCCAACGCCAGGAGTCACCCCATCGACGGGGCCGTCGCACCGGGTCACGATCCTGCTGACCGGCCTGGATTGGATGCCCGGACGCACTACCGCCATGTATGACGCCATCATGCTCGTCAGCCTCGACACCGAGACGGGCAAGGTGACGATGATCAGCATTCCGCGAGACACGGCCGATTTCGACTATTACTGGGGCGGCTCGGCCGGGGTGAACACCAAGATCAACAACTTTGCCACGCTGGTCGGCAGAGGCCTGATCCACGCGCCGGACCCGCCCCTGACCGCCTTCGCCAACGAGATCGGTTACCTGGTGGGCGTGAAGGTCGACTATTACGCGGCCATCGACATGAGCGGCTTCGGCAGCATGGTGAACCTGCTCCCAGGCCAGGACGTGTGTGTCGATAACCCCAAGGCGATCGATGACCCGTCAACTCAGACGTTCATTGCGGCTGGCAACGTGTGCCTGAACGGCGCAAACGCTATCAAGTACGTTCGATCGCGCCACAACGGGGGCAGCGACTACGTTCGCGCAGGTCGCCAGCAGCAGGTGCTCCTTGCAGCGGCGCACAAGGTCGCCACGCCCGCGGGCATTGCCGCCCTGCCCGGTCTCCTGTCATTGGGGGCCGAGCTGATCCAGACCAACTTCCCGCTCAAGACGGCCAAGAACTACGTCTCCGTCGTCCAGCACCTCGGAACAGGCGACGTCACGCAGTGCGTGCTCGGGCCGCCGTACGACTACCATCCGAACACCGCGCTGACCAAGGGAGACTGGACGAGCCGGCTCAAGCTGTCGCTCGTGTCTGGACTCTCGGTGGATCTCTTCGGATCGGATAGCCGCTACTACGGCATGGAAGGCGTCACGCCGGCACCCTGCGCGTCGCAGAACTGACCAGGCCGTTCGGGACGGACCGATCGCTCCCAGGGATTCCCCTTGAGAGGCAGCACTCCGGCCGCCTCTTCTACTTGTAGGTCACGGCCGTCCCGATCGGCACGCTCTGGATGAAGATCTCGCCTCTGACAAGAGGTATCTCGTTGCCCGACGAGTCGTAGAAGCGCGTCAGGGCGGTGTTCGACGTCTTCTTCCAGGTCGCCTTGATGGCCTGGCCCTCCAGGAACACGATGGCCTTGCCCGATCCGACGTTGGCCACCACCGGGCGCCTGTAGCCGGGTTCGGAGTTCGGATCTATGCTCAGCGCCTGGAACATGACGATCACATTCCGGGCCCTGACCTGCTGCTTGTTCGCCGGGTCGATCTGCGGCTTTCCTCCCACGGTGCGCAGGTAGGAATCGGTTGCCGGATCGAACTTGTAGCCGATCGTGCCGGTGTGATAAGGGATCGAGATGGATTGTGTGGCGGGTCGCTGTGAAAGCGGCGAGTCGTCTCTGAAGGTCCGGACAGGAAGGTTCTGATAGGTGGCCGGGTAGTGGAGCTTTGCCAGACACTTGATCAGGGCAGCGGTGTTCGTATAGGCGTTGTGAGGGGCGGCCCGGGTGGCGATCCGGTGGTAGGGACAGGAGCCGCCTCTGAGGTCGTCCATGTTGTAGATGTTCCTGGCGTTGGCCGGGATGACCGTCAGAAGCGACTTGGCATCGCCGCCGTAGTGCCCGAACAGCGCCTTATACTCGGCCGCCCAGTAGACGAAGTAGGGGCGGGCGCTTCGAACCGGCCCGATATCGGTCGCGGTCCCCTCCTGGAAGACCAGCATGTAGCGGTCTTCGCCTCCGTCGGCCGGGGCCTGGTAGACGATCGAGGCGGAGGAGAAACCGGACTGCGGCCGGGCGACGGCATTGTCGTCGATCATGATCGCCAGAGGCAGGCGATGAGCGAGATCCGCGGTCGTGAGCACTCCGTCGAGGTCGGCGTAGGCCATGCCCGAAGGCGATGCCGTCGGCGAGTTGTCAGGGGTGCCGGACGGCGAGGGGAGCAGCGTCGGCACTTCTGATGTGGATGGAGAAGCCGAGACGACTGCCAGCGCCGTGGAGCCTGCAGTTGCGCTGGCCTGGGCGGTTCCGCCCGGTCTGGCCACGATCAGCAGACCCGCGGCCAATATCGCCACCACCGCGATCGCGCTGATCGCGATCACCACCGACCTATGGCCAGCCCAGTGTTGTCTAATCACTGTTCAAGTCTCCCTGAGTGGAATCAGTCCAAAGGATAGCGAGGGTGGATCGATCGGGACCACGCGACAGTCGGGACCCTGCCGAAGACGGTCGCCAACCTGGGGGTCGGGTGCATGGCAGCTCCCATCGGTCAATCGGGAGCACCTGCGGCTGCGCTCTCGACTGACTCGGCAGTCGCAAGTCCCCCGGTTGCCCTCCACGCGACGAGGACGACGGCCGCCAGCAGAATCGCGCCGAGAAGAAGGCGGATGAGGAAGCCTGCGAGCCCGTGGACAGGCAGGACTTGGATCGCGCCAGCGATGGCAAGCCCCACCGCGATCCCGGAGGCGACCCACATAGCGAGCTGTCGGAGGGGGATGCCGAGCCGCTTCGACGTAACAAAAGGAATAACCACAAGGTCATCAATGGCCATCATCGTTAGGCTCGAAATCGCCACTCCGATCGGCCCAACGATACGGCTGAGAATCACAGACAGCACCACGTTTATGCTGGCTTCGATGAGCACGAGGGCTCCGACGATTCCGTGGCGGCCATGAGCGATCAGCATGAGGATCAGAACATTGGCGGGCGTCACCACGATGAATGCAACCGCGTAGATCCTCAGCACAGCCACGCTCAGAGGATCTGCTTGGCCTGCCCAGAGACTCATGATGGTCCCTGACTCCAAAGCCAGGCTACCGAACACCGCCGCCCCGAAGATGCTACACAACAGAAGCCCTCTGAGCAGTACGCTACGAACCATTCCAGGTTCTCGTGTCTGGACCGACGAGAACGTCGGCAGCAGAACACCGAATGTCGAGAACAAGAATTGGGACGCGAAGCGCGCTAACTGGCTACCTGCGGCATACAAGCCGACAGTGGTCGACCCGGCGATGCTGCTCACTACGACGATGTCCGTTCCCACACCTAGTTGCGTGGCCACTTGCATAGCCAGAATCGGCAGCGAGAACCCGCCCACTGCGAGGAGGGCCGCTCGAGGATGGCGCCTTGGCAGAAGGCCGAACCACGTGACCGTGCGGCGCACCAGCCAGGCGGCCACAACGCGGGACGCGACCCGTCCCACTATCTGGCCACAGCCGGCCCCAACGAGACCGAGACTCGGAAACAGAACAAATGTGGTCGCAAGGGATACGCTGACCTGCGTTAGGTTCGTGATGAGCACGTACTCGAATCGGCGAGCTCCTCGGAGGACGCCCATCCAGGCTGACGTTCCGAGCACAATCGCGAGATCGATCGAGAGGGTGACGCCAACCAGCCAGGCAGAGAAGGCCGAGCCACCATCTAGCCGCAGCAGCCAGGGAACGGCCAACGACCCGATTGTCCCGATGATCGCGGCGCCCACTGCGAGTGCGGCATAGAGCGCATTGGTAGCCTGCACCCGCGCGACGGCCTCGGCGCTGCCGGCCAGGGCTCGAGCCGCCTCGCGAGTCGTCGTGTTGGCCAGCCCGGCGTCGAGCAGGGTCATCCAGCCGACCAGCGCCATCGCTGCCGCCCATGGCGCGTAGCCCGCGGGCCCGAGCGCATGAAGGAAGAAAGCCACGAGAAGTGCCGAGTAGATGCCAGGAGCGAGCGTAGCGGCAATGTTCAGCGCGCCGTGGCGAGGCAAGCTGGCCAGCGGGTCTCGAGGTGGCGTCACACTCTCAGACATGCCTTACGCTCAGCGAGCTCCCGCGTAGTCGCGATGAGTGAAGGGCGCAGCCAGCCGACCAAGGCTGGTTGGCGGGCGGTCCCCTGTCCTTGGCTGGCCCCGGCCAGCAGGGCTTGTGCCCGCCGAACAGCGCGCGTGATGCATCGGCGAATGATAGCGTCTGATGCTGGCTCGCCGGGCTTCTCTGTCTCCTATTCCAAGGAGCGTCGAGCACTGGAGTCTACCTGCGTTGGCAGATAGACATCAACCCGTGGTGTGGCTGCTTCGTTGGGTCGCCGTGGTTGACGCCAGTCACGGTCCGTCTTCCGTTCCCGGGAACGCGCACACGTCCACGGGAATGGCGCTCGCCGGCTGTGAGAAGGCCCTGGCCTGAGAGGTTCACGCGAGCTTGGACTCACACAACGCTACTGCGCGTCGGCACCTGGCCCCACGGGATCGAGCGCAAAGCCCGGGTTAGCGCCACCATCCGACGAGGGGCCAAGGGCGGTTATGCGGGCTACAGAGTGGCCAGGAGATCCTCCAGCGTTTGTCCCAGCGGAATGCGGGGGTGCCAGCCTACGAGCTGGTGGATCAGACTGGCATCGCCTCTGATCTCGATGGGATCGCCCGTCCGGACGAGCGATTGGTCGATGTCAATTGCAGGCGTTACGCCGACCAGAGCACACAGGCGCTCGATCACGAAACGGACGGTGACGGCCTCACCGGAGGCGACGTTGACGATGGTGCAGCGATCCGAGAGCGCGCCGCGAGCGGCTGCCTCCAGCAGCAATCTGTAGGCCACGACGACGTCGCGGACGTCGGTCAGGTCGCGACGAACGTCGACGTTCCCCGCCGGGATCGATGTTGTCTGCCCTCGCTTGACCGCCATGACGCGTTGCGCCATCGCCGGCACCACGAAGACCGGCCGCTGACCAGGCCCAGTGTGATTGAACGATCGAGTAACGACGACCGGGAACCCATATCTGGCGGAGGCCTCGGCCGCCACGGCCTCCTGGGCCACTTTCGACAGGGCGTAAGGGTGCTTGGGTGCGAGCGGCGCATCCTCGCGGAGTGGCAGGTCCTGGGGTCGAGGCGTGCCATACGAGTCCGCGGAGCCGCTGACCAGGACGGGCGGCCGGATGCCGAGCTCGCGCAACGCCTCGAAGAGCGCCACCGTGCCACCGACATTGACACGAAACGCCTCGCCCGGATCCTGTCCGGCGTCCGGCGCAAATGCAATCCCGGCCAGGTGGACGACCGTGTCGGGCGGTCCCCCCTGGTGATCCAGCCAGCGGACGAGAGCCGGCCGATCCGCGATGTCGAGCACATCGGGCCCTGGTGTTTCCACGACCTCGTGGCCGTGGCCACTAAGCTCCCTCTCCAGCCACCGTCCGACAAAGCCGTTCGCGCCGGTTACGAAGACGCGCATCGCAATCAGCCGTGGCTGGTGGGCGAGGCTACGTCAAGCTGCGGACTGGAGTGCGCTTTGAGACGGGCGATATCGGCATCCACCATCATCCGTACCAGCTCCTCGAAGCCTACCTTGGGCTCCCACCCAAGCTGGGCGCGAGCCTTGGTCGAGTCGCCGAGCAGGTGGTCGACCTCGGCCGGTCGATAGAGGCGTTCATCGATGACGACGTACTTCTCATAGTCGAGGCCGACGTGCTCGAAAGCTATGCGGCACAGGTCGCGCACCGAATGCGCCAGGCCGGTCGCGACTACGAAGTCACTCGGTTCGGACTGCTGCAGCATCGCCCACATAGCGCGAACGTAGTCGCCGGCGAAGCCCCAGTCCCGCTGCGCCTCAAGGTTGCCCATTCGCAACTCATGCGACATGCCCAGCGAGATCCTGGCCACACCGTCGGAAACCTTGCGCGTCACGAACTCAAGGCCGCGTCGTGGTGACTCGTGATTGAAGAGGATGCCGGAGACGGCGTAGATGTTGAAGCTCTCGCGGTAGTTGACCGTCAGGAAGTGGCCGTAAGCCTTCGCGACGCCATACGGGCTGCGCGGATGGAAGGGAGTTAGCTCGTTCTGCGGGACCTCGCGGGCTTTGCCGAACATCTCACTCGAAGATGCTTGATAGAAACGAATCGATGGATCCACCTGGCGGATGGCCTCGAGCATACGCGTCACGCCCAGGCCCGTGAACTCGCCGGTCAGTACAGGTTGATTCCAGGACGTTGGCACGAAGCTCATGGCAGCCAGGTGATAGACCTCGCTGGGCTGCGAAGACTGGAGAGCCGCAACCAGTGAGGCCTGATCGAGCACGTCCCCCTGGACGAGCTCGATGCGGTCGAGCAGGTGCTCGATGCGGTCCATGGCGTTTGAGCTGGACCGCCGAGTCATCCCGACTACGCGATACCCCTTCTCGAGCAAGAACTCAGCGAGATACGAGCCATCCTGGCCGGTGATTCCAGTGATCAATGCCGTCTGACTCATGTGCATGAGTATAGGGACGTCCTGGTTGGCGGACCTGATGCCAGCGCGGGCCACGGCGGCGGTGCCACGCACGCGCCGGTCCCACGACGTCTGGCTCGCCGCTATGCTTGAGATCCCCACCGCGCTTCTGACGGCCAGTTGGATAGTCCACGACCCGCGACACGATGGGTCCGCAGGCAACAGTGAGCATACGAATCGTAGCCTTCGACTTGAGATCTGCAGCCGGTCGCCCGACGGGCCTCGGCAAGTACTTGCTATCAGTTGCACAGGCGGCGGCTTCGCTTCCTGACGTCAAGATCCGAGCCTACGTGGCTGGCGCCGCACCCGAACTGCCCGGCACAGTCGAGATCGTCGATCTGCCCGAGCGCGGTCTGCGGTGGCACCTGTCCGTTTGGCGACACCTTCAGACCGAGCCCGTGGCCGCGTATGTTTCCACGAGTCTGGTCGTCCCCTCTCTCCCCCGCGTCAACGCAATTCCCGTTGTACTCGACGTCAGTAGCTTCCGCGTACCCCAACACCACAGGCGCCGCACGAAGCTGTTCGAGCACGCTTTGATGGGGCGCGTGGCCCGACGTCACCCACTCATCTTCGGCACGGAGGCGGCCGGGGCGGATGTTCGCGACCTCTTTCCGAAAGCGAGGGGAGTCGTCGTCCCGCCGTGGTTTCCGCAGCGCCCCCTGATCTCTGCGATGAATCCGGATTGGCTGGCCGAGGTTGGCGTTCGAAAGCCTTTCGTGCTGATGGTCGGCACGATTGAGCCACGAAAGAATGTCCTGCTGGCTGCTCGGGTCGTCGCTCGACTTCGCGAGCGGGGCCGCGACCTTAGACTTGTGCTGGTGGGTCGTCTAGGCTGGCTGGGCGACCGAGACGTGGCGACGCTAAGGGAGCTTGAGGGACAGGGCACCGTCGTCTGGCCCGGGTACGTCACTGATGAGCAGCGTGACGTGCTCTATGCCGAAGCAGCGGCGCTGCTGCTGCCCTCAGTCTACGAGGGGTTTGGAATGCCTCTTGCAGAGGCGATGGCGGCGGGTGTGCCGTGCTGCTGCTCGGCGATACCTGCCTTCGACGAAGTCGCGGGAGAGGCCGCTCTGAGGCTCGATCCGGCCCAGCCAGATCGATGGGTTGAGGCGCTCGGTGCGCTCCTCGACAGCCCGGAGCTGGCCGACAGCCTCAGGCTTGCCGGTCTTGCCAGGGCCGCGACCTACTCGCCTCAGAGGACGGCTCAGGCATTCGCTCGGGCGCTGGACCAGACGATCTAGCGGCCGTCGAGAAGGCAGAAGTCGCCGCGCGACCCTCTATTGCCTTCGTCTGGCTGGGCGCTCCCGGGTAAGAGACATGAATGAGCGGCGATGGATACCTTGCCGGCGGGTTCCGCGAAGCTCCACGCTGGAGCACAAGAGCCGGACTCAACCTTCCTATAATGGGCGGGTCCGAACAGGCCGGGAAACAAGGAGGATCATTGTCGCGAGTAGGGTGCGCCCAGGTTGCCGAAGGCGACAACACGAGCGACGGCTCCGAGCCCAAACGGACCGCCAGGCTGATGACCTGGGCTCTGATCCTGTTACTCGTGTGGCTGCCGCTCCAGACTCCGATTGCTATCGCTGTCTTTCAGTACGGCCACTCGGAGGGTCTCGCGCGAGCCGTGCTGCTCCTGAAAGACGCCTCCGTCGCGCTGCTGGTGCTTCTTTCTCTGGCCGCAACCTGGCGCTCTCTCAAGCTGCGGTGGTTCGACAAGGTGGCCATCGCCTACGTGGTTGTGGTCGTCATCTACTCGACGATGCCCTGGCTCCTGGGCTCGAATCAGACGATCACCGCGGTGGCTTCCTCCGCGCGCCAGTTCGCGCTACCGGTTGAGGCCTACGCTCTTGGGCGTCTGGCCTTCCTGACCGGCGCCGACGTGAAGTTCATCTTCAAGGCGTTCGTGGCCGCTTCGGCCGTGGTCGCGTTGATTGGCATCACCGAGTATTTCTTCCTGCCGGTCACTTTCTGGTCGTCGACACTGGATCTGGTCACCTTCGAACGAGTAGTCCAGGATATCCCTGGCGCTAAGAATCTGTGGGATATCGCCCTGCTCGGAGAATACGGAGCAGGCGTCGGGGCATATCCGCGTTCTATCGCTACCTTTACACACCCGGTAGGAGCTGGACTGTACTTCCTCCTTCCGCTGGGCCTTAGCGTGTCCGCGTGGTACAGCGGAGAGGCTCGTGGTAGGCGCCTGATGACCGCCGGGTTGGTGGGTTTGACGCTGCTCTTCGGGTTGGCCACGCTGGTGACCATCTCTCGAGGCGCCTGGCTAGCGGCAGCGGCCATCGTGCTGATGTGTGGCTATGCGTTCCACCGGATTCGCCTGGCCCTCCTCTGCCTCGCAATCGCCGGCATCTTCATCGCGGGCGTGCCTCCATTCAACGACTCGATCACGTCGGCCCTGAACCGGAATGACTCATCGGTAATCGGCCACATGGAGGCGATCGGCCGCGACGTGGAGGCCGGGATCGCCCATGTCTTTGGGCTTGGGCTCGGCAGTGCCGATCGGGTCGTCATGCAGGGCGCTGCGCCCCCCAAGCCTCCCCCCGGATCGGTCGTCCAGCCAACGACCGGTAGTAACGACGCCGAGTCGGTTGGGCTCGGTGAGAACCTCTATCTCTCGGTCCTCATATCCACCGGTCCTCTCGGGGCATTGACGTTCGTGGCCTGGTGCCTAGGTGTGATCGTGGCGCTTCTGCGGGGCGCGAGGAAATCACCCTACAGATGGCTCCTCATCGGTGCCGCCGCCGCTCTCATCGGGGCTCTTGCGTCGGCGCTGACGTCGTCCGCGCTGATGCGATTTACGACTGCAGCGTCGGTTTGGCTGCTGCTGGGTCTGGCCACGGGTCTGGTCCTGGCCCTCTCGCCAGAGGCCGGCGACCCCCCGCGACTGAGCTTCCGGCGTCCTCGACGGCGTGGTCTGCCTCTGCCGCCTGATCATTCGGAGAGCGGCCCCGCGTAGCCACAACATCGCCGGTAACGCGCGGCTGCGCTACTGCCAGTGCGGCCGGACGCCCAGCCGACCATACAGTCCCTCGATCTGGCTGCGGAGGCGGCCGATGTCGTAGTTGAGTGCCTGAGCGCGTAGCTGCGCGGACATCTGGTCGAGGTCGGCCTTGCCGGCCTGGAGAAGAGAGCGGATGGATCCGGCCGCCGCTTCTGGTTCGTCGAAGTCGACGAGCTGGGCTTCGAGTCCACCACCCAGCAGCTGCTCGTGGGCCGGAATCCGACGCGCCACCAGCGGCACGCCGGCGGCCATCGCCTCCAAGAGCGCGAGTCCAAAGCCCTCGCCCTTGCTCGGGAATGCAGCCACTGCCGCGGACCTCAGCAGACGTGGAAGGTCCTCTTCTGGGAAGTCGAAGATGTAGGTCACCCGGTCCTGCGCCTTGAGGTCGTCGACCTGGGACTCGACCCGGGCTAGCTCCTCGGGGTTTGGCGCGCCGGCAATGACCAGCGACCATTCGACGTCGCGCATCCGACTCAACGCCCGAACGAGATCGGGCAAGGCCTTGTTGGGGACGATTCTGCCGATTGACACGACACGACCCGGCACTGGGTCGCGATCCAGGCTCAGCAGCGTCTCCAGTGGGATGGCGTTCAGGCAGGTTACAGTCACCTTCGCCAGATACGGTGCGTCGCGCAACAAGAGAGCCCGATCGGCCTCGCTGTCGGCCACCGTCCGAAACTCGCCCAGGCGCAGCAGCGGGCCGAAGTAGAGGCGCATCGCCAGTCGCTTGAGGTGGACCCCCCCTCCTGAGTGGAATATCAAGCCGTGGGTGTGGAAGATGCGGGGCCGACGGGCGGCGACGGCACCGATCAAGCAACTGACCATCGCGAAACGGGCGTCATGAAGATGCACAACGTCGTGGCGAGCGATCTCGCGCCAAATCCGGTCCGGCCGATACGTGATCGCGACCTGCGGAGTGCCCCACCCCGGAACACGCACCACATCCAGACCGTCAAGGGTTTCCCGGCTGGGAAGGGCCCTTCTGGGTCCGGCGGTGTCGCGGTCCAGAGTCAGGATTGTGACTCGGCAACCCGCCTCGGCCTGCGAGAGCGCGAGGTCGCGCACGTACTTCTGCGTCCCCCCAACGAATGGGTAGTACCGCCGACATATGTGAAGAACCCGAAGTGGGGCTACTGACCGCCTCGGCTCTTCCATCGGCATCGACGTCGTCACGATTCTGCGCCGCTTTGGCTCCCGGCCAGCAGCCGGCGGGTCATACCTGCGACCGTGGCGTCCATCCCGCGGATTATGTGAGGATCGCGAGCGGGGCGGCCGGGCCATCGGTAGAGGTCATGCATGCGTGGAGTATGACGAGCAGTGAGCCTGGGAGCCTGCCGCTCACGTGGATAGCCTGCCGTACACGGACAAGGTCCGTTTCGGCGCGGCCGTGAAGCGATCCAGAAGCTCGAAGCCCGATGCGTACGGCTGGGCCGCAAGCCAGGCGTCTTCCGCCGGGCCACCGCAAGTACGGGACCATGTCGAGTCGCACAGGACGACCAGGACCGATGCGCGATTGGGTGCCACCAGCAGTGTGCCATCAAGAAAGAGCAGGTACCCGTACGCGTCGGTGCTCCTGTGTCCCGGTAGCCCAACGAGACCGATCGACTGTCCGGCCGCATCCCGCTCAATCCGGTTCGCTGCGGCTTGAGCCACCGACCAGCTCGAGCTGTTCGGGCTAGCTGGCCACTCCTGGGCGCTGCAATAGGCCGAAGCAGCCAGGGCCGCGATGAACACCAGACGGCCAAGCACCCCCACCCATCGACCGTGGACACGGAGCCGCCATAGTGAGCCCAGCAGGACGCCCACCGCCACGATTACAAACGGGTCGGCTGCGAGATGGTACTGCTCGGTGAGAACCGGCCCGATCTCCGACGTTTCGCCCAGGCCGAGACCCAGGGCCAAGATCATCGCGCCCAGGCAGCAGGTCACGAGCCACGTGCCGTCTCGTTCCTTGGCCCGCGGACCGGCGGAATCGGCCGGCAGGTCAAGTACATCGCCCGGCGGCATGGGTGTCCGCCGCAGGTTCGGCACCGCCGTGGCGGCGAGGCGCCACGTAAGGCCGGCCGCGAGGGCTCCGGCCACGCCGATCGCGAGTGGGAGATTCGGCTTTCCGCCCCAGAGTGGCCAGCCGGTCAACGGCCAGGCCAGGATGCGAACGCCGCTCACGGCAAGACGGTATGCCGGACCGTGCCGTGCTTGCTGGTCCGGACCGGTAAGGTAGGCCAGGATTCCGCGAGTCTCGGCGAAGTTGTGGCTGACTTCGTAGGCGATGAAGGGAATGTACGTGGCGATGATCAAGGCCACGGCCGCTGCTCCCCAGAGCGCAATGCGGCGCCGTTGCCCGACTGGACCGCGCCACACCAGGGCCACGAGCACCATTCCCATGGGCAGGACGAGCACACTGGCTGCGATGTGGGCTTGCATGGCCATGGCTGTTCCGGCTGCGGCCGCCAGCAGCCAGGCGGGGTTTCGACTGGACCAGGCTTGCCATGCCCCGAGCAGGGCCAGAGCTGCCCCGGGCTCCACGAGAGTAGGGTTCCAGATGAAGGTAGAGAAGAAGACCAGGCTTCCGGCCGTGGCAGCGAGCAGGGCCGCCGCCAGTCCAGCGGCACGGCCCCCGATCGACCGTGCCACCCACCAGACGATCGGCACGACCAGCAGGCCGCCGAGTGCGGTTTCGACCAGGACCCACGCCGGAGAGCCGCCGCCGAGCCACGCCGCGGGAAGCATCAAATCGTAGTAGAGGGCACCGTGATGAAAGGTACCTGTGGACGCCAGCGGACCGAGCTGTGGGATCGTGCCGGAGTGGAGCGCGTTCCAGAGAGCGAACATGTCGCTGCCCTGGTCCGAGTCCCACTGGGCCCGCGTCTGCAGGTTGTTGAGCCGCAAGAATGCGGCCACGAGCATGATCAAAGCGAGACCGATCACCTCGGGCCAGTAGCGAGCCATCCGGGCATGGATCCGCGAGAGGAGCGGCCACACGCCCCGACCGGTAGTCCTCGCGGAGCGCTCCGGCGCGTGGGGGTTGGCGCCTGCTGATCGATTGGGTATGTTCAAACGGAGGCGACCTCGGTGGGCTGACTCAGCATTGGCTTGGCACTCGGATCCCCGCCACACGGCATATCAAACACGACACCAGATCAGTGGGTCAGGCGAGAGTATGCGTCGATGAGTCTCTGGCTGGACGATTCCCACGAGTAGTCCAACTCACGCAACCGGTTGCCGGCGGCGGCGGTCAACTCATGCAGGAGAGGTTGATCGCCGGCAATGCGAGCCATTGTCCGAGCCAGGCCATCGGCGCTCGACTCCTCCACGACGAGCCCGGCGGGGCCCAGGACTCTCCTCGTCTCGGCTAGGTCGAATATGAGCGCGGGACGGCCCATGGCAAGGTACTCCACCACTTTTGTCATGGTCGACACATTGTTGAATGGCGTGGGTGGGTCGGGGCACACGCACACATGCGACGTGGCCAGCAAAGGAACGAACTGCTCCGCCTGTTGGTACCCGTGGAAGACGAGTCGATCGGCGAGGCCTCGCTCCCTGGCGAGTCGCTCGAGTCGTGGACGGGCCTCGCCGTCGCCGACGAGGTCAACGACAAACTGCAGGTCCGGTTGGATCTGGCGCAGGATGGCCGCGGCCTCGACAAGTATCTCGACTCCGTCCTGGGAACCCATCACGCCCAGATACCCGAATCTGAAGGGCACGTCGCTCCTGGGACCGAGGCCTTCGGCCAGCGTGCGGAAATGGCCGGCCGGTGGGGCGTTGCGGACCACGACCAGCCGATCCTCCGGAACCTTGCCCCGCTCCCTGGCGATCTGTGCGTACGTTTCGTTGGGCACGATGACCAGGTCCGCAGTGCGATAGGAGGCTTCCTCGAGCTTCTCGGTGAGCCATCGAAGCAGCGGCCCGACGCGCCGGTCTCCCCATTTGGCGAGGCTCAGTTCCGGATTGGCGTCGTGTTGGTCGTAGACGTAGCGGGCGCCAAGGGTCCGCCCGCCGAGACCGAGCAAGAAGAACAGGTCCGGCGGGTTGCAGCCGTGCAGCGCATCGATGCGCCGACGACTGCGAAGCCACAGCAGCCAGGCGGCCGTGAATAGCATCGATGGGGCGTACTCGATGAGATAGCCGCCCAAACCTGAGGCAGCGCGCTGCGGATAGCGGAGAATCGTCACTCGATCGCGTGTCTCGCGCCTCGAGGCCATGCCGCCTCGGCCCTTGGGGGATATCACGGTCACCTCGTAGCCCGCTTCGACCAGCGCCTGCGCCTCGAGCCAGACACGTCGATCGAGAGGAACCGGCAGGTTCTCGTCCAGGATCACGATGTGCCGCTGGCGTGACTTGCGGCGGGCCGGCATTCTAGCCTCCAAGAGCCGATAGCCGTTCGCGCTCGCAACCGCCCGACGAGCGACGACCGCTGGAAGTCGATGACTACGGGGCCACGGAAGAACACCTCATGACTTCCTGGATCCCCGACCCGCCACCGGCTCCCGAGTTGTGACGAACTAGTCAGGAGAGTATCGTCGGTGACCGGGGCCTCTGCAAATTCGGCATCCGCCATCGCCCGCTCCGCCCTGACACCCTCCGATGGCTCGGCGAGCGCGGCCCGCAAATCGATCAAGCCGGCAGCCTGCGGGTGCGGATCGACGCAGCGCGAACCCAATCTCCTGTCGGAGCGGTAGGCGGTGTGTCCCCAAAGGCTGTGGGCGGCAGGCTCGGCGTCCGGCTCGGGGCAGGCGGCTCAGATCCCCCGCCAGCCGCATCGCCCTGTGGGAACCCTGGAAGGGTCTTGGCCAGCCGCGCGGCCAGTGCCTCCGCGAAGGGCGGCGTGAGGTGCCCACTGTCACGGTAGACGAGGATGTTGCCGACAACCGGCGGGCAGGGCGATGACGAACAGACCCAGAGCGTCGGATCGACGTAGGTTGCGCCGGCGTCCTTCGCTGCCTGCTCGGTCGCTTTCTGCCATGACGGGCTGATCGCATGTGTCACAGGGGTCGAACAGGCAAGAATGCTGTTGGTGTGGGCAGAGAGACAGACTGGCACGTCGTAGTCAGACCACGGAGTATCGCCCAGCATCACCACGTGAGCGGCCGAAAGCGACAGACGCCGGAGCGTGCTGGCCAGGCCTGTTCTCCAAACACTCAAGGCTTCGGGTCCGGCGTAGTAGGTGCCGTCTCCATTTAGGAGCAAAGCCGGCGTGGCGGCGCCCACAACGACCAGGTCCGGATGCAGGGACGCTATGCGCACCAGTGTGTGCTCACGCCAGGTCTGGCACTCCGTGTACACGCGCTTCACGGTTACGTTCCACAGCACGACGTCGGCTGGAGAGCATGCCGATTTCGTGTAGTTCACGAACCGCCAGCCGCGCTGGACAGCCAGCTCCTCGATCGCAGGCCACCATGAGGTGGCGTGGCTGTCGCCGAACAGGACTACGGTGTGAGCGCCGTTCACGTCCCCGTAGAGGCATGGCGGGGAGTCGACGCCAAGCGTGCTGACATGACAACCGTCGACGTAAGGCGTGGGGAGATCGTCGCGTGCGTCCGCGAGGGAGGGCATCAGGGCCGCCGGCACCGGGCGATCGATCGTCTTGGGCAGATCGGCCATCGTCGCGCCGCCTGAAGTGGCGGCCAGGGCCGCGTCGATGAGCTGGTTGACAGTGGCCTCGTCGCTGGCGACCGCGCTCTGAGTGGTTGCGGCAAGGCTCGGAGCGACGGCGGTCATGGCCAGGCCGAGGGCGCACACAGTGACGGTCAGCGACAGGGCACCGGCCATGGCCAGGTTGCGAGACGGCCGCGTGCCCACGAATCGGCCGTGGCGGATGGGATCCTCGATGAAGCGCTGACTGACGGCGGACAGGACAACGGCGACCCCGACCAGGGCCACCCGCTCCTGCACGGGCAGGGGCGCACCGGCGGCCGCGGCGGGGATGACCAGCAGCGGCCAGTGCCACAAGTAGAGCGAGTAGGAGATGCGGCCGATGTAGCGCGGTATCGCTGTACCCAGCAGCCGTCCTGGAGCCAGAGCGCCGGGCCGGAAGCCGGCGACGATGACGAGTGCGGCGCCAACTGTCGGCAGCAGGGCCGCGGTGCCAGGAAAGGGCGTGGCGTCGTTGAAGACCACTCCCGCCAGCGCCACGCCGGCCAGGCCGGCCCATCCCAGAGCTGCTGCCAGCCGGACCGGGATGCGCATGAGCCACGACCCTGAGACCGCGAGCATCGCCCCGATGCCGAGCTCCCAGGCGCGCGTCGGGAGCGAGAAGAACGCCCACGGCGCGTTGACGTCGGTTAGCCAGATAGACAGCAAGACCGAGGCCAGCGAGATGATCAGGGCGGTGATCCCGATCCGCCGGCCGATCGCCCCGCCAGGCCGACACACGAGCAACACGATCGCCGGCCAGAACACGTAGAACTGCTCTTCCACGCCGAGCGACCAATAGTGCAGGATCGGCGAGGCCGCCTGCTGGGAGGCGAGATAGTCGGTGGCCTGGATCCCGAACCGGATGTTCGAGATGTACAGCGCTGCTGCGGCGGCGTCGCGGGCCGTGTCCGGCACCGACAGCGGCGGCAGGAACAGGGCCGACAGGACGAGCGTGACCAGCAGGACGAGCATGCCCGCGGGCAGGATGCGGCGCGCCCTCCGGGCGTAGAAACCCGGCAGCGAGATGGCTCCGCTGGACTGGCGCTCACGTAGCAGGATGCCGGTGATGAGAAAGCCCGACAGGACGAAGAAGACGTCCACCCCGACGTAGCCTCCCGGGAAGCCCGGGATCTGGGCGTGATAGAGCAGCACCAGGATTACGGCGACTGCCCGCAGACCCTCCAGATCACCTCGGAAGTTCGACCTGGCCTCTGTCCCGGGCCGGTGGGAGTCAGTCGAACCGACGAGTTGTTCTCTGTCGGCCGAGGAGCGTGACGCGGGGGCCCCTCCGAGTCCCACGTCGCCGGAACCGCTCACTTGCGGTCGGACGACCTTCGCAGGCGAAGTCGGCTTGGAACTGGTCTGGGTTGCGGGCACCTGCCCCTCGGAGGCCTTCGACCGTGGCATCAAGACCGGCTCAGCAATCGGGCGCAACAGGATCGCGCGGTGGACGAAGCCAAGTTTAGCCTGGCCACTTTGTGCCCGGTCGCCTCAGTCCGCAGCCTTGACCGCGCGGAGGGTAGCGGTTTCTGCGGCGCGCGGAACTCCGACGCTTGAGGCTACCTGTCTACCTTCGCGTCATAAGCCCAGCATGGCCACACAAGGTCCGGCGGCCGAGCCGTCTGACAGCGCCCCGCCCGGCCGGTGCTGTCACTTCCTTGGCAAGGCCCAGCAGGTCCTCCGAGGGTTGTCTTCAGGACCGACCCTCCAATGGGACGGCGATCCCGGCCGTCTTGCATGCTCTGAGGCTGTTGCCGTGTGCTCTTGGGCGACGATCGGTGCGAAACCGACCCCGCCCCCGCCCTACTACTGGACCACTACGGTCTGGACCCCGGTGATGCTGGCGGTGACCGTGTCAGTGGCGGTCACGGACCGGCTGCCGGCGATCTTGAGAGTGAGCCCCGGGCTCAGGGTGTTGGCGAACTTGTGGACCCCGGCGTCGGCGG
>Ga0182027_10006522_pt1 | contig 17435 bp, 10 predicted proteins | sample 712E1DmetaG_FD_121300 | JGI IMG/M metagenome (GOLD analysis project Ga0182027, IMG submission 121300) | Permafrost microbial communities from Stordalen Mire, Sweden - 712E1D metaG (Illumina Assembly) | ecosystem: Environmental > Terrestrial > Soil > Wetlands > Permafrost | place: Sweden... | reverse complement strand
ACGACTGACATGACGACCAAAACCATCATCATCAACCCGGTGACCCGCATCGAAGGTCACGCGAAGATTACCATCCATCTCGACAGCCGGGGCGAGGTGGACGACGCCCGTTTCCACGTCGTGGAGTTTCGCGGTTTTGAAAAGTTCTGCGAAGGCCGGCATTTCACCGAGATGCCGCAAATCACACCGCGCGTCTGTGGCATTTGCCCCGTCAGCCATTTGCTGGCCAGCGCCAAGGCCTGCGACGCCATTGTTGGCCGCGAGATTCCGCATACGGCAAAAATGCTGCGCGAACTGATGCATATGGGCCAAATCATCCAGTCCCATGCGTTGAGCTTCTTCCATTTAAGCGCGCCCGACCTGTTGCTCGGCTACGATGCCGACCCGGCCATCCGCAATATCGTCGGTCTGATCCAACTGAAACCCGACATCGCCGTCAAAGGCGTGCGGCTGCGCAAATTCGGCCAGGAACTGATCAAGTTGGTTGCCGGACGGAAAATCCACGCGGACTTCCCTGTGCCCGGTGGCGTGAACAAGGTCCTTACAAAAGCGCAACGCGACGAAATTCTTAAAGGTCTGCCCGAGGCATTCGAGCACGCGCGATTCGCGCTCGATTTGCTCAAGGGCTACCAAAAAGCCCATCACGACGAGGTGGAGACGTTTGCCAACTTCGATTCCAATTACATGGGATTGGTCCAGCCCGACGGCGCGCTGGAGTTGTATGACGGCAATCTGCGTTTCTGCAATGCCGCCGGTGAAATCATTCATGACCAGGTTCCGCCGTCGAAATACCTCGACTACATCGGCGAGGCAGTTGAGCCGTGGTCATACATGAAGTTCCCATTCATCTCGGCGCTCGGCTATCCGCAGGGCATGTATCGCGTGGGACCGCTCGCTCGCTTGAACGCCTGTAGCCATATTTCAACGCCGAAAGCCAACGCGGAATTGAAGATTTGGCGTGCCAAAGGCCGCGTGCAGGCCAGTTCATTCTATTATCACTGGGCGCGGTTGATCGAGGTGATTTACGGATTGGAACGCGCGCAACAATTGCTGGAAACTCCCGACATCACCAGCACCGACGTTTTGGTGCCGAACGAGCCGACCTGTCGGGAAGGCGTGGGCGTGGTTGAAGCCCCGCGCGGCACATTGATCCATCATTACTGGGTGGACGCCGATGGCCGGATTGAAAAGGCCAATCTGATTGTTTCCACCGGCCACAACAACCTCGCGATGAACCGCGGCGTGCAGGCCATCGCGCGGAAATACGTCAAAGCGAAGAAACTCAAGGAAGGCATGCTCAATCGCGTCGAAGCGGTCATCCGCTGCTACGATCCCTGCTTGAGCTGCGCCACCCACGCCATGGGCCAGATGCCGATGCACGTTGAGTTGGTGGACGCCGGCGGGGCGGTGTTGCAAACTCTGCAACGCGATTGAAAACGCTCATCATCGGTTATGGCAACCAGAGCCGCCGCGACGACGGTGTCGGCTGGTTCGTCATCGAACAACTGGCCGCATTGAAGCTGCCAGGAGTGGAATTGGAGACCGGCCAGCAGCTTGAAATCGAATCTGCGGAAACCATCAGTCGCTTCGACGCCGTCATCTTTGTGGACGCCGCGATTCCCGAAGTGCCCCAATTAATCCAGCGCGACGTCGTAACGCCGAACTTTCAAGGCCACGCCGTCGCACATTACATGACGCCGGCGGATGTCCTGTCGCTGTGCAAAACGCTCCATGGCCGCGAACCGCGAGCGATTCTTTTCAGCATTCGCGGCCGCGATTTCGATTTCGGCACGACACTGACGCCGGAAGTTGAACAAGCTGCGCGCGAAGTCGTGAAACAAATCGTCAAAATCATCCGCAGCGGGAAATTCTAACCACCAAGACACGAAGTTTTTGTTGAATTGCTTTTGCGTAACTTTGGTTGGATAGCAGGCTGCTTTAAGTTGGTTTGAAATCAACCAATCAGAAAATGACGACGTTTGATTCGACAGATTTTAAAAAATGAATACCCTCTAACAATCATCGTCCAATAATAACTATGAAGGACTTTCTGCAAGTTATCAAAGTCATCAATCAGATGCAGGCTGCTGGCGTCATCGGCAAATACGCCATTGGCGGAGCGATTGGGGCATCCTTTTATCCAGTAGAACCCACAGTTACTTTTGATATTGATGTTTTTATCCCATTTAAAAATATCTCCGGTGGTTCTATTGTCTCGCTTGAGCATGTTTACAACTATCTGAAACCGCTTGGTTATAAACCTAAAGATGAGCACGTTATTATTGAGGGCTGGCTCGTGCAATTTCTCCCTGCGGACGATGAATTGCATAATGAAGCATTGTTACAGGCTGTTGAGAGAAATGTTGGCGGGGTCAAAACTCAGATCACCTATCCCGGGCTTCCAACACATACCGTTGAAACAGATGTTGACGGGGTCAAAACCTGGGTGATGACGGCTGAACATTTGATGGCTATCGCCCTTAAAACAGGCCGTGGAAAAGATTTAACCCGCATTGAACAATTTGTTACAAATAAAGCCTTTGATGCAAACAAACTGAACCAAATCTTGGCACGGAACGGGCTGCTTGCAAAATGGGAACAATTAAATTATAAGTGTATTGAGGGTAATAAATGAGCGAATTGATGGGGAAAATTTTAGTGGGCAAACTTAAGACGCGCAAACGCCTTGCTGCGCTTCCTTTTGACCAGAAGCTTACTCTCATGGAAATGATGCGCGACCGAAGTTTGTTAATCGCGGCAAATTCATCGACTACGCCACTTGTGGTGGTGTCTGGAGATGTGGTGGTAATATCGGGAGTTGGCGTACGTATAGAGGGGTTGATGCCTCTTGTCGTCCATCAATCGCCAGATCAATTGAATATTCGCCAAAATTCGGTAACTTTATTTGCTGAATCAAGGAAACAACCTGAACGTTGGCATGTAAACCGTTTGGAGCCGCTTGAACCTGAATTTGCGCTTCTATCGCAGGCATAATTAATTTCCCATCAGAATCAATAAAAGAGATTTTAATCTTTTTGAGGCCTTCCTCAACTTTATCGAAACGTATTTTGATCGCGAGAGCACAAAAGCTGTGAGTGGCTGGAGTTTCTTTTGCGAAAACGGTGTCGAAAATGCCAATGATATTCATTTTCCCCACAACATCAGCTGAGGCGAAATCACATAGACTGAATACTTCAACTTTCATAACATAATATGGTTGACCATGCAGATTGACAGACATCGTAAGCAATAAAAGATTTTAAGCAAGACGGAAGACACCCGTCTTCGCTTGGCTTCCGCCTTCACCTAGCTACGGCGCGACGAGCCGATGCAGCAAGGAAAACGGAAGGCGAGAGTCATCTAAGTCACTTGGGTAATGATATTCCAAACGATGATTCCATCGGTTTTTCCCGTCTCTTCAGCTTTAAATTCAAGTCTATTTCAGACAAAATCTCCCGAGTGAACAAAGCCGGACAAACCAGCCAATGCACACGCCTGAAGCTTTCCGTTCGTGGCGCGGTGCAGGGCGTCGGCTTTCGTCCGTTTGTCTTTCGCCTCGCCACCGAACTCCACCTTTCCGGCTGGGTCAACAATTCACCGCAGGGCGTCTTTATCGAAGTCGAAGGTTCGCGCGCCGCGCTCGAACAATTTTTTCTCCGGCTCGAAACCGATAAACCGCCGCGCAGTTTCATCCAAAGCCTCGAAGCTTCGTGGCTTGATGCCATCGGTTATAAGAAGTTTGAAATCCGTCCCAGCGAAACCGGCGGCAACAAGACCGCGCTCGTGTTGCCCGATATTGCCACCTGTCCCGATTGCCTGCGCGAAATCTTTGATCCCGCCAATCGCCGTTACCGCTATCCATTCACGAATTGCACGAATTGTGGTCCGCGCTTCAGCATCATCGAATCATTACCTTACGACCGCGCGAACACTTCGATGAAGGCATTCACGATGTGTTCGCAATGCCGGGCTGAATACGATGACCCGCGCGACCGGCGCTTCCACGCGCAACCGAATGCGTGTCCGGTTTGCGGCCCGCAGTTGGAATTATGGAATCAGACAGGCAAAGTTTTATCAAAGCTCGACGAGGCTCTTATCGCAGCGGCAGACGCCATCCGTCACGGCCAAATCGTCGCAGTCAAAGGGCTCGGCGGATTTCATTTGATGGTCGATGCGCGCAATGAAGATGCGGTCCGGCTTTTACGCGAGCGCAGGCATCGCGAAGAAAAACCCCTGGCCATGATGTTTTCCTCACTTGAAAGCGTCAAAAATGTCTGCGAGGTTTCACCGCTCGAAGAACGCCTGCTGCGTTCACCCGAATCACCGATTGTTTTGCTAAGAAGGCTGGTCCGCCCTCACCCCGGCCCTCTCCCCCAGGAGAGGGAGAAACGCTTGCAGCTTCTTAACAAAAGTGTGACTGCCGACAGTTTAACCGATGTGGGACAAGTGAAAACGCGCGATTGCTGTGCCCTCTCCCCGGGGGAGAGGGGCAGGGTGAGGGCGAGCGTTGAACAAAATCACCTGCCGGTTGCCCAGTCTGTCGCACCCAATAACCCCTACCTCGGCACGATGCTGCCCTACACGCCGTTGCATCATCTGCTGATGGCCAAAGTCGGTTTTCCCGTCATCGCCACGAGTGGCAATTTAAGCGATGAACCGATTTGCACGGATGAACATGAAGCTTTGGAGAGGATCGGTGGCATCGCGGATTTATTTTTGGTCCACAACCGCCCCATTGTGCGGCATGTGGATGATTCAATTGTGCGCGTGATGCTGGACCGCGAATTGGTTTTACGCCGCGCCCGAGGCTTCGCGCCGCTACCCATCACGCTCAACCCTCAACCCTCAACCCTCAACTCTCAACCAATTCTGGCCGTTGGCGCGCATCTGAAGAACGCGGTCGCGCTTGCAATTGGCGGTCAGGTCTTCATCAGCCAGCACATCGGTGATTTGGAAACCGAACAAGCGCATTCCGCCTTCCGCCGCGTCATTGCCGATTTCGAGAAGCTTTATGAGGCCAAACCGCGGATTGTAGCTGCCGATTTACATCCGGATTATCTCTCGACAAAGTTTGCTCGAGAAATAGCAGGCAGGGCGGGCTCTCCGCAGCCCGCCGACGGCGCGATAGGGACATCGCGCCCTACCAAATACGTTGGTGTCCAGCATCATATCGCCCATGTCCTGTCGTGCATGGCGGAAAATGAAATTGCGACGCCCGCGCTCGGCGTTTCGTGGGATGGAACGGGTTACGGTCTGGACGGTACGGTTTGGGGCGGCGAATTTTTTCTAGTCACGGACGAAAGTGTCGAACGCATCGCGCATTTGCGTCCGTTCCGGTTGCCCGGCGGCGACCAGGCGGTCAAGGAACCGCGCCGCACCGCGCTCGGATTGCTCCATGAAATTTCCGGCGACAAGCTTTTCGAACGAGAAAAATTGGCGACGGTCGCCGCCTTTTCCGCTCCGGAGCTGGCCACGCTAAAAACCATGCTGGCGAAAAAACTTAATTCGCCGGTGACGACGAGCATGGGCCGGCTGTTTGATGCCGTTGCCTCGCTCGTCAATCTCCGCCAGCAAATCCGGTTCGAAGGCCAGGCCGCGATGAAACTGGAGTTCGCGCTTGATGGAATTGATACGGATGATCATTACAACTTGTCACTTGTCACCTGTCACTCGTCACTCGTTTTGGATTGGTCACCCATGATTGAAGCCATTCTTGCGGATGTTCAGCGAGGTGTGAAGGTGGGTATCATTTCCGCCAAATTCCACAACGCACTAGCGGAAGGCATTGTTGCGGTCGCCAAACACGCCGGTCAAAACCGGGTTGTGCTTTCCGGTGGCTGTTTTCAGAATCGTTACCTCACGGAACGGGCTGTGCGGCGTTTGCAGGCGGAGGGCTTCCGGCCGTACTGGCATCAGCGCGTGCCGCCGAACGATGGCGGGATTGCACTGGGACAAGTCGTTGCTGCCTTGCGGCGGAAGGAGTAGAATGCAAGACCATGTGTTTGGCCATTCCAGGAAAAATTGAAAGCATCAGCGGCAACGATCAATTGTCGCGGGTCGGCAAGGTCAACTTCGGCGGCATCCTTAAAGAGGTCAGTCTGGCCTATGTGCCGGAGGTGAAAGTGGGCGACTACGTGATCGTCCACGTCGGTTTTGCACTCAGCCGGCTTGACGAGGATGAGGCGCACAAGGTGTTCGAGTATTTGAAAGAGATGGAGGAACTCGCCGAGTTGGGAGATGGAAAGGCCGGCCCGCCGACACAAAGCGGCTGACAATTTGAACCGGTGGGGCGAGGCTACTGACGAGCCGGCTCGCGAGGACGCTCGCCCCACCAAGAGAAAAATGAAATATCTCGACGAATATCGTGACGCGGAACCGGCGCGGCAACTTGCGCAGGAGATTCACCGCGTCACGACCGGGCCGTGGAACATCATGGAAGTCTGCGGCGGCCAGACGCACGCCATCGTCAAATTTGGCATTGACGAACTGTTGCCCAAATTCATCACGCTGATTCACGGGCCGGGTTGTCCGGTCTGCGTGACGCCGCTGGAAATGATCGACAAAGCGCTGGAAATCGCGGCGCGACCCGGCATCATTTTCACTTCGTTCGGCGACATGCTGCGCGTGCCCGGCAGCACAACCGATCTGCTTTCAGTCAAAGCCAGTGGCGGCGATGTGCGCATTGTTTACTCACCGCTCGACGCGATGAAACTCGCGCAGGAAAATCCGAATAAAGAAGTCGTTTTCTTCGGCGTCGGTTTTGAAACAACGGCACCCGCCACGGCGATGGCCATTTACCAGGCCGCGCACAGGGGATTGAAGAATTTTTCCATGCTCATCTCGCACGTGCTCGTGCCGCCTGCGATGGAGGCGTTGCTGTCGTCGCCGAACTGCAATGTGCAGGGTTTTCTTGCCGCCGGTCACGTCTGCACCGTGATGGGTTACGAGGAATATTTTCCCATCGCGGCGAAATACCACGTGCCAATTGTCGTCACCGGCTTCGAGCCGCTCGATATTTTGCAGGGCGTGCTGATGGTGGTGCAGCAACTGGAATCCGGCCGCGCCGAGGTCGAAAACCAATATGTCCGTTCGGTGTGCCGCGAAGGCAACCAGCCGGCGCAGGAATTGATTCACAAGGTTTTCAAGGTTGTGCCCCGCAAGTGGCGCGGCGTCGGCGAAATCCCGCAAAGCGGCCTTGGTTTGAACGATGCCTATGCCGCATTCGACGCCGAAAAGAAATTTGGTCTGGCCGACCGTCATGTTGACGAACCCGCCGAATGTCTCAGCGGCCTCGTTTTGCAGGGACAAATCAAACCGCACGAATGTCCGATGTTCGGCACGCGTTGCACGCCGGAACATCCGCTCGGCGCGACGATGGTTTCATCCGAAGGGGCGTGTGCGGCCTATTATCTCTATCGCCGGCATATGCCTGCAGAAACCGGCAAAACCGCATGAGCAGGAATTCCGTCAAAGATTTCGCGCCGGTTTGCCCCATTCCGATCCAGGAATATCCGTATGTCCTGATGGCGCACGGCGGTGGCGGCAAGCTGATGCACCAGCTCATAGGTAAAATGTTTCTGGCTGCATTTCGAAATCCCATCCTGGAAACGCAACACGACGCGGCAGTCGTTGAATTGACCGGGAAACGAATCGCATTTACAACCGATTCCTATGTCGTGCGGCCGATCTCTTTTCCGGGAGGCGACATCGGCTCAATGGCCGTGTATGGGACAGTGAATGATTTGGCAATGGCCGGCGCGCGCCCGCTTTACCTTAGTGCCGGTTTTATCATCGAGGAAGGTTTGCCGATGGAAACGCTTTGGAAAATAGTTACCTCGATGCAGAAAGCCGCGCAACACTGCGGTGTGCAGATCATCACCGGTGACACGAAAGTGGTGGATAAAGGCAAAGGCGACGGTCTGTTCATCAACACCGCGGGCATCGGCGTCATCGAGCACGAGCAAAAAATCACGCCGCGAAATGTGCAGCCCGGCGATGTGATTTTGGTCAACGGCGATTTGGGCCGCCATGGCATGGCCATCATGGCCGTGCGCGAGGGATTGCAATTCGAGAGTGCCATTGAAAGCGATTCCGCGCCGGTGGCCGACCTGGTTTTGGAACTATTGCGCGCGGGGATTGAAATTCATTGTCTGCGCGACCTCACGCGAGGCGGTCTGGCCAGCGCGCTCAACGAAATCGCCGAAGCGGCGCGTGTGCGAATTGAGGTCGTGGAAAAAGCCGTGCCGGTGCGCGAAGACGTTCATGCCGCCTGCGAGATGCTGGGACTCGACCCGTTGCATGTTGCGTGCGAAGGACGATTCATCGTGTTTGTCGCGGCAAAGGACGCGGAGCGCACACTGCAAATCATGCACGGCCACGCGATGGGTGCCGGCGTGGCGGCCATCGGCAAAGTCATCGGAAGTGATTCGCCGCTGGTCACGTTGAAAAGCGTGATTGGCGTGAATCGGATTCTCGACATGCCGAGCGGCGAGCAGTTGCCCAGGATTTGTTGATTCAAGTCAGGCCGCGATGACACTGTCGAGTTTGCTCATCGTGCGCCGGCAAATTTCTTCCGGTGAGCCTTCCGCTGTGATTGAAACCAGCACGCCGCGTTTTTGGTAGAATTCGATCAGCGGGCGGGTGCTTTTTTCATAAGCTTCCATTCGCACACGGATGGATTCCGGACGGTCATCTTCGCGCAGGATGAGTTTTGCGCCGCAAAAATTACAAACACCCTCCACTCGCGGCGGCATATTGGTGATATGGAAGACAGCCTTGCAGCCGGAGCAAGTGCGCCGTCCGCCGAGTCGTGACATGATTTCTTCGAGCGGCAGCTCGTAGTTAAGCACCGCGGTCAGCGGCAGTTTTTCCTTTTGCAGCAATTTCTCCAAAGCTTCGGCTTGGGCGACGGTGCGCGGAAAGCCGTCGAGCAGGAAACCGTTGGCGCAATGCAGGCAATGCAGACGTTCGCGCACCATGTCCAGCACGGTTGTGTCGGGCACGAGCTTGCCGAGCCGCATATATTCCAATGCGTCATTTAACGCGGGGCTTCTGTCGCGCTCTGACAGGATTTTGGCCGCGCGAAAAATGTCGCCGGTGGACAGGTGACAGGCGCCCAATTGTTCGTGCAGCAATTTCGCCTGCGTTCCCTTGCCGACACCCGGTGAACCCAAAAGCACCAGTCGCCAGGCCCGATCCGGAGTTGTGCGCGGCGGATTTGAGCAAGACACCTCGCCGCCCTTGATCCAGGCCGCCCTATCATTTTTTTCACTCATGCCCGCAGCTTATGGCAATTTTTTTATTTCTCCAACAATGATGAGCGATTTTCCCAAAAGATGTCTCTACTTTGCCAAAATTTACGAAATGGAGCGGCTGTGGTTCGCGATGTTGAATCGCCTTGTGAAATCTTGCTTTTGCGCCTGCAAGGCATGTCGAATTTTTGACAATAACCGTGTAGTAACCCCGGTTGGTGCGCGTTTAATGTGGTAGGAGAGAATCATGGAAGAGATTCACGTCAAAACCCTGACCGTGACCGGGTCGCCCGAAAAGAAGAGGCACGCACCGTCGCGCGAAGCCGCTTTTGACCGCCCCCGTGATTTTCTGAACAACCGCTTTGTCTATGCGGTCATTTCGTCACGTGCGCGCGGCCTGTCGCTGGGCGTGAACATGAACCCGGACAAACACTGCAACTTCGACTGTTTATACTGCGAGGTGGATCGGCGCACACCGCCGCTGGAGATGAAACTGGACGTGGGCGTCATGGCGACGGAACTGCACAGGACTCTGGCGTTTGTCCGGCAAAGCCGGTTGCACGAACGCCCGCAATATCAATCGTTGCCGGATGAGTTGTTGCAGTTGAGCCACGTGGCGTTGAGCGGCGATGGGGAGCCGACGTTGTCGCCGAATTTCGCCGAGGTTGTGCAGGCGGTGATTCATATCAGGGCGATGGGCGGACTTCCGTTTTTCAAAATTGTGTTGATCACGAACGCCACCGGACTGGACCGTCCGCAGGTTCAGGAAAGTTTGAGGCATTTTACCAAATCCGATGAAGTTTGGGCCAAGCTTGATGGCGGCACGCAGGAACATTTGAACAAGGTTTGCCGTTTGAAAAATGCGTCGCTGGAAAAAATCCTGTCCAACATTCTTCAAATCGCCCGCCATCGGCCGGTGGTCATTCAAAGTATTTTCCCGGCAATCAATGGAGAAGAGCCATCGTCTGAAGAAATCGGACAATATGCGCAGCGGCTCAAGGAATTGAAGGACAACGGCGCGCAAATTCCGCTGGTGCAAATCTATTCCGCCACGCGCCCCATGGCACATGCGGAATGCGGGCATCTGCCGTTGAAAACGCTTTCCAACATCGCCCAAACCGTGAGACAAGTGACCGGTTTGAAGGCGGAAGTGTTTTAATCGCCGCCGGCACTCGTGCAACGCGATCTGATACTAATTCCCAGTGATAATCGGTGCAAAGGTAGGGTCGCATCGCCGAGGCGACCGAAGCGGACGCGCGGGCCGCGCGTCCCTACCAATGTAAGATGACCAACCTTGCCCCGATTTAGTGGGTGCTGCGGAGCGCATGAGACGGAAACCGATTTATCCGCGTTCGATCACGCCTTTTCCACCGGATAACTGGAGAGCGCACGCATGTATTGTGCGCGTTCGAACTCGCTGGGCGCGGGACATTTTTTTTGGCTCAGACTGCCCTTGAGTTGCGAGACGGACTCATATTCGTGCTCTTCCATCCACGCGGTCATTTCGCGCTCAATCACGCTGATTTGTCCGACGCCGTTCCGGATCAGCACGGAGCAGAGCATCGTTACGTCCGCACCGACCATAAGCATTTTCAGAGCGTCGGTTGCGCGATGGATGCCGCTGGTGGCCGCCAGACTGCATTTGAGACGACCGCAAAGGATGGCAATCCAACGCAACGGAAGCCGCATGGCCATCGGCGTGCTCAATAAAATGTTGGGTTTGACCTCAAGCGTGTCCAGATCGATGTCCGGCTGGTAAAACCGGTTGAACAGCACCAGCCCGTCCGCGCCGGCCTCGTTAAGCCGTTTGGCCACGTGGGCAAAATTGGTGAAGAACGGACTGAGTTTCACCGCCACCGGAATCGTGACTTCGGATTTCACCGCTTTCAAAATCTCAAGATAACCCCGTTCAATCTTTTCCGCCGGAACACCTGCATCGGTGGGAATTTGGTAAATGTTCAGTTCCAATGCATCTGCGCCCGCCTGCTGGATCAGTTTCGCGTAGTGTGTCCAACCGCCTGCGGACGAGCCGTTCAAGCTCGCGATGACGGGAATGCGCACGGCTTTCTTCGCCTTGGTGATGTGTTTGAGGTATTCCTCCGGACCGAGGCGATATTCCTCGGATTTCGGGAAGTAGGAGAGCGCCTCCGCGAAACTTTCTGTGCCTTGCTCAAGATTATGAGCCAGTTCAAGACGGTCCTGGCGCAGTTGCTCCTCGAACAGGGAATAGAGCACTACCGCCGACGCGCCGGCATCTTCCATGCTTTTGATGCTGTCAATTTCCTCCGATAACGGCGAGGCCGACGGCACCAGTGGTGTGCGCAGTTTTAAACCGAGATAAGTCGTTGTCAGGTCCATAATTTTTTTCGGTTTGGTAGGGCGGACTGTCTCAGCCCGCCGCGGCGCGATGGGGACATCGCGCCCTACCTTTGGTTAACTATCCACCTCATGCTTGTTGTTTATCCGTTGCTGCGGGTTGGGTTGACGCGGGCTGGCCATTGCCGGCCTTGGTGTCGCGTTCCGTCAGGAATTGATAGAATTTCCAACGGTGATCGGCATCTACCTGGGCCTGGGCGAAAAGTTTTTTCGCCTCTTCCGGTTTGCTCTTGGTAAGCATCTTGAAACGGTTTTCCGAGAGCAGATAATCCTGCAGTTTCACTTTTGCCGCCGGGGAATCCATTTGCAGCGGATTTTCTCCACGTTGCGCGCGGCGCGGATCGAAGCGGTAAAGCAGCCATTGTCCTGAATCCACGGCGAGTTTTTGCTGGTGCGCGCCGACGCCCATGTCCACCGCGATGCCATGCGCGATGCAATGGCTGTAGGCGATGATGAGCGAGGGGCCGGGATAGGATTCCGCCTCCACGAACGCGCGGAGGGTTTGCTCATCCTTCGCGCCCATCGCGACACTGGCCACGTAAATATTGCCGTAGGTCATCGCGATCAGGCCGAGGTCTTTCTTGCCCATGGCCTTGCCGCCGGCGGCAAACTTGGCCACCGCGCCGCGCGGCGTGGACTTGGACATCTGTCCGCCCGTGTTGGAATAAACCTCCGTGTCAAGCACGAGCACATTGACGTCGCGTCCGCTTGCCAGCACGTGATCCAAACCGCCGTAACCGATGTCGTAGGCCCAGCCGTCGCCGCCGACAATCCACACGCTCCTTTTAACGAGCACGTCGGCGAGTCCCGACAACAACTTCGCCCCGGGCAAATCGAGCTTCTGCAATTTTTGTTTCAACGTCGCGACACGCTCGCGTTGGGCGTAGATGCCCACCTCATCACTTTGGTCGGCTTGGAGAATGGCTGTCACCAAATCATCACCAAGCTGCGGCGCGAGTTTTTTCAGGGATTCGTTTGCAAATTCCCTTTGTTTGTCGATGGAAACGCGGAAGCCGAGACCGAACTCCGCGTTGTCCTCGAACAACGAATTGCACCATGTGGGTCCCCGGCCCTCGGCATTTTTGCAATAGGGCGTCGTGGGCAGGTTGCCGCCGTAAATCGAGGAACAGCCGGTGGCGTTGGCGATGACCGCGCGGTCGCCGAAAAGCTGCGTGAGCAATTTGAGGTAAGGCGTCTCGCCGCAACCGGCGCACGCGCCGGAAAATTCGAACAACGGCCGCATCACCTGCTGTTGCCGCAGAGTGGTGGATTTAATTTTTCGCCGATCCATTTCCGGCAGGCCAAGGAAGAAGTTCCAGTTCTCGTGCTCCGCCGCGCGCAGCGGGGCTTGCGGCTGCATGTTGATGGCCTTGAGTTTTGCTTCCGCCTTGTTGCGGGCGGGACAAACTTCCACGCACAATGAGCAACCCGTGCAGTCTTCCGCAGCGACTTGCAGTGTAAATTTGAGGCCTTTCCATTCCGGCACACGCGCGTTCGTGCTCTTGAACGTCGCCGGCGCGCCATTCAGGGCCGCGGGTTCGTAAACCTTCGCCCGAATCGTCGCATGCGGACAAATAAACACGCACTTCAAGCACTGGATGCAAACCTTTTCGTCCCAAACCGGAATTTCCAGGGCAAGATTGCGCTTTTCGTATTGAGCGGTGCCTGTCGGGAATGTTCCATCGTTCGGGAAGGCGCTTACCGGCAGTTCATCACCTTCACCCGCAGTGATCCGGCCGAGCACTTCTTTTACGAATTGCGGCGCGTTCGGTGTGACGGACGGCTGCAACCCGCCGCTGCCGCTCACCCGCGTCTGCACCGGCACCTCGTGCATATGCTCCAGAGTGTTGTCCACCGCCTTGAGGTTCATGGCCACGACTTCCTCGCCCTTCTTGCCGTAGGTCTTCTTGATGGAATCCTTGATGGCTTTAATCGCTTCATTCCTTGGCAACACGCCGGACAATGCAAAGAAACAAACCTGCATGATGGTGTTGATGCGTCCACCCATGCCGCTGTCGCGCGCCACCTTCGTGGCATCGATTATGTAGAACCTGGCCTTTTTCGCGATGAGCGATTCCTGCAATGGCGTCGGCAGTTTTGACCAGATTTCCGCCTTCGCATACGGCGTGTTCAGCAGAAACGTGCCGCCGGACACAAGACTGCGGAGTATGTTGTAACGATCCAGAAACACCGGCTGATGGCACGCGACAAAGTTCGCCTGTGAAATCAAATATATGGAACGGATTGGTTGCGGACCGAATCGCAAATGCGACACGGTCATCGAACCCGACTTTTTTGAATCGTAAACGAAGTAACCTTGCGCGTAATTGTCGGTTTCTTCGCCGATGATTTTGATGGAATTCTTGTTTGCGCCCACCGTGCCGTCGGAACCCAATCCGTAAAACATCGCGCGGATGACCTTGTCCGACTCGGTCGAAAAATCCGGATCGACCGTCAGGCTCGTGCCCGAAACATCGTCGTTGATGCCGACCGTAAAGTGATTTTTAGGCTTGTCCGAACCAAGGTTGTCAAACACGGCCTTGATCATTGCCGGCGTGAATTCCTTCGAGGACAAACCATAGCGGCCACCCACAACTTTGGGCGGCGTTTTCAGGTGTCCCCATCCGTTCGTCGCGCCTTCGAGAAGCGCCACCATGCAATCCTGATACAGCGGTTCTCCAGTCGCCCCCGGTTCCTTCGTGCGGTCGAGAACGGCAATGGCCCTGACCGATTGGGGCAACGCTTCGACGAATCGTTTGCCGTCAAACGGACGATATAACCGGACCTTGATCGCGCCGAAATTCCCGCCATGCGAGTTCAGGTACTCGACTGTTTCGTGAACAGTTTCACAGCCCGAGCCCATGAGCACGACGACGCGCTCGGCATTTGGCGAGCCGACGTAATCAAAAAGCTTGTATTTGCGCCCCGTGTGCCCGGCGAATTCATCCATCACTTTTTGCACGGTATCGGGACAAGCGGCGTAAATCGGGTTGATGGTCTCGCGGCCCTGGAAAAAGGCATCCGGATTTTGCGCTGTGCCGCGCAGCACCGGACGGTCGGGTGTCATGGCACGCGTGCGAAATTTGGCGATCGCCTTTTCATCCATCATGGCGCGCATGACATTATCATCGACCAATTCAATCTTGGAAACCTCATGCGAAGTGCGGAAGCCGTCGAAGAAATGAACAAACGGCAGGCTCGAACGAAACGCCGCCGCCTGTGAAATGAGGGCAAAATCCATCACCTCCTGAACCGATGCCGCGCCAAGCATTCCCCAGCCGGTCGAGCGCGTGGCCATGATGTCGCTGTGATCGCCAAAGATGGACAGGGCGTGCGTTGCGACTGTGCGGGCTGTGACGTGGAAAACCGTCGGCAGCAATTCGCCCGCGATTTTGAACATATTCGGAATCATCAACAGCAATCCCTGTGACGCGGTGAATGTCGTGCTGATGGAACCGGTTTGCAGCGCGCCGTGCACCGCGCCGACCGCGCCGCCTTCACTTTGCATCTCCACGACGGCGGGAATGGTTCCCCAAAGATTCCGTTTTCCTTCCGACGCCCATTGATCGCACCACTCGGCCATGTTCGAGGACGGTGTGATGGGATAAATGGACATCACTTCGTTGAGCCGGTAAGCCACGTAAGCGGCGGCTTCGTTGCCGTCAATGGTTTTGAACACAACTTGTTTTGATAGTTTGGAATTTGCAGAACCGTCTGTTTTTTGCGTGCGAATCATAAATTAAAGAACGTATTCGGCGGTGGAACCGTGATTGTCGGCGTTCTGTCCGATTTTGAACCCGGCTTCCTTGCTCACGTGAATCATCGCTTGGTTGTCAGGGGGAATGTGCGCGAAAATGCGGTCGAGCTTTTCGTCGCGCCCAATTTGCACGAGACGCTTGAGCAACTCGGTGCCAAAACCCTGTTTCTGCCAACGGTCACTGATCAAGAGCGCGAATTCCGCCTCGTTCAGACCACGCGCCTTGCTCAACCGACCCACGCCAAGAATTTCCAATTGGCTGGTTTGCGGATCCTTGTGTTCGACAACGAGCGCGATCTCGCGGTCGTAATCGTTGAAGCAGGTGCGTGTCAGCCGTTCGTGCGCGATGCGCTGATCCAGTTTGATCCGGTTGGAAAAGCGGCGATAAACACTCTCTTCGGAAAGTGTCTCATGGAATTTAACCAGCAACGGTTCGTCTTCGGGACGGATCGGACGGATCATGACCGCCGTGCCGTTTTTTAATTTCCACGGCGCCATATATTGCGTCGGATACGGGCGGATGGCGAGCCGGGGCAGTTTGTCTTCCGTCATCTTCAAGTCGTGCAGGATGACACGGGCATCCAGCGCGACGAGGTCCTCGGCGGAGGCGAACATCGGATTGATGTCAATTTCCTTGATCCAACGCTGTTCGGCGACGAGCTGGCTGAAGCCGACCATCAGTTTTTCCAGCGCAACAAGATCCACTGACTTGCGTCCGCGGACGCCTTTGAGCGCGTGATAAATTTTTGTCGTCTCCATCATGCGGCGGGCGAGCGTGGTGTTCAACGGGGGCAGGGCGAGGGCTTTGTCCTTGAACACCTCGACGAGCTGGCCGCCCATGCCGAACAAAAGCACCGGCCCAAACTGCGGGTCAATGCTGCTGCCGAGAATGATTTCGTAGCCTTCACTCAGCTTGATCATCTTTTGCACGGTGACGCCCTGAAAATGCTGCGCTCCGGCCTTCTCGGTGCAGGCGGTCTTGATCGCGTTGAATGCCCTGGAGACCTCGGCCTCGTCCTTCAGGTTCAACTGCACGCCGCCAACGTCGGTCTTGTGGGTGATGGTTTCGGAATAAAGCTTTAGCACCGTCGGGAAACCGATTTCCCTGGCCAATTTGACTGCCTGGGCTTCCGTCTTGGCGACCTTCGTGACCACCGTCGGAATGTTGTAGCAAGCGAGTAATTCCTTGGATTCGGCCTCGGTGAAGATTGTGCGGTCGGCTTTCTTCACCGATTCAATCAAAGCCCCGGCTCTGGCGCGGCCCGATTCGAGATCGGCGGGATTGGCGGATGGCACCGGGGTTTCGTAGAGCGCCCGGAGATTGTCCGCGTAACGCCACATGGAAGTGAACACCCGTGCGGCGGTGTCGGGATACAGGAAGGTCGGAATACCCGCGGCGTTGAGAATCTGTACACCGGCGGCGACTTCAGAGCCGCCCATCCAACTCGCGAGCACCGGCTTGCCTTCAATGTGGCCGAACGCCTTCAGTTTTTCAGCTATGGCGGTGGCATCGGTCATTGCCTGCGGCGTCAGAATCACAAGCAAGCCGTCACTGTTCGGGTCCCGGCCCGCAATTTCCAGCGTCTTGGCGTAAACCTCCGCGCTGGCGTCGCCGAGGACGTCGATGGGATTATTGTGCGACCATGCGAAAGGAAGAATTTTATTCAATTCTTCGATGGTGCTTTTGGATACTTCCGCCAGCGCGCCGCCTGTGGTCAGGAGCGCGTCGGTGGCGAGCACGCCCGGGCCGCCGGCGTTCGTGATCATGGTCATGCGGTTGCCCCGGGGCCGGGGTTGCCGGTCCAATACTTCCGACAGGTAGAACAGGTCGGAGATATCGTTCACGCGCAGCACGCCGCAACGCCTGAACGCGGCTTCAAGAACGTCGTCGCTCCCGGTCAGCGAACCGGTGTGAGAAGCGGCCGCCTTGGCGGCGCCTTCGGTGCGGCCGGGCTTGATAACGATGATCGGCTTGGTCAGCGCAACTTCGCGGGCCGCGGACAGGAACGAGCGCGCATCACCGATGGTTTCCATGTAAATAACGATGCTTT
>Ga0182027_10006521_pt1 | contig 17435 bp, 15 predicted proteins | sample 712E1DmetaG_FD_121300 | JGI IMG/M metagenome (GOLD analysis project Ga0182027, IMG submission 121300) | Permafrost microbial communities from Stordalen Mire, Sweden - 712E1D metaG (Illumina Assembly) | ecosystem: Environmental > Terrestrial > Soil > Wetlands > Permafrost | place: Sweden... | reverse complement strand
AGCATGATCGGCGTCTCACCGATAAACAAGCAATCTTTCCGGCCTTCGGCATAGGTGATACCACCACCGATCACAGCGGCGGTCGTGACACCAGGCACGCAAAGGATGTTCAGGCTATCGATCTCATCGAAGGCATACAGCCCGGTGTGCTGTGAGGAGTCGCCGCTGTAATCGGCATCGGTTAGACCGGTAGCGCCGTTGTCTCCATCGGCAAGCAGAAACGTCCCGACTGCCGGTCGATCATCCGCAGTGTTGGCGGTAGAAGACAGGTCATCCACACTGATGTACTGAGACCGTTCGTTGATCATGACCTCGACGTGGTTTGCCTTCGTCTCGTCCATCGATAGGTCTTTGAACACCTCGACCACTTCGCCTTTCAGACTCACCGAGAGATTGAACTCGGTTGCTGAGTCGGCAGCGCCGTTCGATATAACTATGGAAAGACCCTCGCCCCACTTACCTTCGCTGGCGGTGCTGATCTTCAGCGTGTCCTGGGCTGCCTCTCCCACTTTGCGGTTCTTCAGAGCAATTGTCGCTGGCATTGCGGCAAGAGTCGTCTTGTCTGTCGGGTCTGTGTAATGCGCCACACGGGTGACGTAGAGCACCTGGCCACCGTTATCGAAGAAGGCACGCGCCGCATAGGCGAGGTAGCCATCCTGGATGTAGGAGCCGAACTTCCTCGTGAACTGCTCCCAGCTCGTGACGAGCGTTGCCTTGTTGATCGGACCCTTTTCCGCGATACCGACCATGCCGCAAGCGGATGTCGATATCTGTGTTACATAGAAACTGAAATCGGTTTCCCGGGTGTAGACCCCCGGAGAGAGATATGATGTCATTTGCGGTTGCCTTTCTTCGGATTCGTCTGATCGTTGGCTGTCCCTGCCGGATTTTCAGATACCTCAACGGGATCAGCCGGAGTATCTGCGACGATACCAGCTCCGAGTGCATGGTCGATTCCATCGCTCACCTTGCCAATAAGTGACACCAGCCCTCGTGCAGCGGCAAGTCGTATCTCATCGGATATCTGGTGTTCAAGGACGTCCTTTACCTCTCGACCATTCAGGTGCAAGCCTTCGTTGTCCACCGACAGGTTGAGAGTGAGTGGCTGGAAAAGCAGGTTCTTAAGTTTCATTGGTTGGTTCTCCTATGGGTTCATATCGAGCAGGACTTCGTTGACCAGTGGACCTGTTTCCACCATGCCGTCGTATACCGGACAGTCCTCGATTCGACATCTGCCGGAAGCCTGGCGTAGATTTGATAGATTGACTTTCTTCAGTCCTCCGAGCGGTGTTAGCTCTGTCAGATTGAGCGAACCATGATCGCCGACCATGAGTGTCGAGTGAGTCTGGCACAATCGGGCTACCTTCTCCATCAGATCGAGGAGTTCACCCTCGGTGGACGTGGTGGCAATCACATCGAAATCCAGATGATAAAGCCGGGGATGACGCCGCTCCTCGTATGTGAGTTCAGCCGGATTCTTCGCCACGGTCATTGCTTGTGTTCTACGGTCGGTATCCTCTGAGATGGTCGGCCCTTGCAGTACGAGGCTGGGTGATTTCGTTACCTCGAACATATCATCAGCGGCAACCAACACTGCATTCAGATCGATCTCAGCCTTGACCAACCGGATGAACGACTCGACAACTTCACGCATGAGTTCCAAGAGTAATCCCTCACTTCAAGATCGCAAGCAGAGCATCGTGGTAGTTCTGCAGCACCTGATCCTGATACTTGACCATCGTCGGATGCAGGAACGGCCTCGGCGGAATGACTATGACAGCACCACTGGGGTGATTGATAGTACAGCCGTACTCCATGATCGCGCCGATGTTGGCGGCGCTCTCCCCGTCCTTGTACACACTGGTCCTGAGTAATCCCACGAATGCCTGGTCCGACATGATCTTCTGTGTGATGCTGTTTATCAGGAATCCCGTATCGATCAGCGCCTTGCTCGATCCCTTCTTATCGATGGTCACCTGCGCAAGCGGCGCAAACTGCTGTCCGCCGGGAGCTTGATCACGGATACCGCGTTTGATCTCCCGAACAAGGAGCATGGCATTCTTGATCGTTGCCTTCCTGATCTCCAAGGCCATCCGATGCCCCAGGTTGTTTCCGAGCAGTTCCTTTGCTTTCTCCCAGTCTCCGAAGCGTCTAACTCCCATGCAGTTCCACCAACTCAAGAGTCCTGTGTGTCAGCGCTCCAAAGAGCGATTCTTCGATAACAGCCTGCACGCGGTACTCCGTAATCCCAAAATGAACACGATCACACACTCGTACATCAAGCTCAGGCAGAACACTCGCCTTGGCATCCATCTTCTTCGCCAGCTCTACCGGCGGAGTCTCGTTGATCTCCAGAGGGAAGGCGCTTACCTCGATGAACGTTCCTTCATCCGTGCCGTAGAGGGTTTCTCCATCCTGCTTCCGCAGAAGGGTCGCCGTCTGCCCTGACGATGTGATCAGTTCACGGACCTGGGCTACCGCCTGTGCCTGTTCTCCCTGTGACAGTAATTGTCGTGACAATGGTGACGTCCTTGTTCGTATATCACCGGCTTCAGTTCTCGAGGAGTGATGATGTAGTCATCGTCAAGTGACCCAGGCAGGCTGATATCATGTAGGCGCGCTTTGTACTCTGCGATCAGATCTGCCTCAAGCTTTGCCCACTGCTCCGGCTGGCTTGTCTTGTCGACCTTCTTGTCGCCGGATGAGAACGAGAAGGCGCTCGCCGTTGCCGCTCTCATGAACCGGCATGCCTCGATCCGTGCTGCGAGGATGAGCATCTCAAGCGTTTCACCCTGGGAGGGACAGTTCAGGATATCACCACCCGAGATGCTCATCTCTGCACCCAAGTCACGTGCCACACCGGGCACGGACTTGAGGATGCACCGGGAGAGGACTTCATCGCTGAAGCGTTCCCCCTCCGGATCGGCCAGATCGGTGCGGAGGACTGTCACCAGATCAGCCAGCGCCATTCTTTACTCCTGGTTCGGACTTTGCGGACTGCAAGTCAGGCTTCGTCTCGACTGTAGGTTCCTTCACGCCGGGTTTCTCCTCAGTATCACTTGGCTGCTCGTGAGACTTTGCAGGCGCTTTGATCTTCTGCTTGACTTCGGGTTCTGCTTCCACCAGGGCAAGAAGACCGGCGTCGACCGCTCGCTCCATCTGCGGAGTGATGTCAGCGGCGGATACCACTTCTCCCGGTCCTAGTTTCAGCCCGGCATCTGCGATTATCAGAATGCCGGGACGCACGTTCTTTACTTTGACCACGATAATCCCTCCTAAGCTGTGATCTTGATCTTTGCCATGATCTCGGGACGGGTGACACCCTGTCCAAGCTCTGTCCAGACAAGCCATCCGGTCTTGAACCGGGTCTTCTGGTCGATGGCCTCGGTCTTCAGCGCCTCCCGGATCGGCATCTTCCCGATCTCCTCGTCCGGAACGAGAAGTATCTCAGTCATGTCGGCTGACGCTGTGAGCAGGATACCGCCGGTGCCGTAGTTCTTGATGACACCCTTGGTCCTGAGTTCCGCCCTGGTTTCGGGATCGAGATCCCAGTCTCGCATGTCGTTGAATCGCCTGCCGCGCATGACGATGTACTTGACCGAAAGCTCCAGGTCCTCGATGATGGAGATCGCTTCGTTCAGAGCATCGTCCGTCAACTTGCCGCCTGTGACCGTGATTGTGTTCGCGGCCGGCACTGCGGCAGAGAGGACGGTCAGTGTTCTCCTGTCGATCTCCTTCCGGATATCATCCGATGCGGAGGTCTGGATATCCATGAGAGTCCCGATATTGCCGTTTTTGAGGACCGAGACGTCCACCATCGGTGTGGAGTGGATGCGGTTGGTCGGGATCTCTATCTCATCCAGACCGAGTTCCTGCTCCCTGGCCTCGCCTTCGGTGCTGATCCAGTACGCCTTGACCTTCGGCTTCTTCTGGTAGATCGGACGCTCACCTTTCGGGAGCGTGTGCTGAGTGAGGAGAAGCGAGGTTATCTCTTTCCTTGCGATCTCCTGCTGTATGGGATCTGCGATGGCAGCCGCAAGCGCTCTCATCCCTTCAGGGGATTCCAGAGCCTCGCTCATGAGCCGAGCCATCGTCTCCATGTATTCCTGGCTGTGAATGTTTACCTTAGTACGCTCCAACATCTTCTCCTTATATGAGCAAGCGGAACTTGAGGGTGCCGCTGGATACCGAAATAGCGCGGGCTACTACCACGTCGCCGACTCCGACACCTGCAGTCAGATGCCCTGTAGCTGCGACCTTCAGGTCAGCGCCCGCAGTGATGACTCCGTCGAAGACATCGGTCTCGTAAACGCCGCCCATGCAGAAGATGCCGGGCATCTCCCCATTCGCATAGTTCTTGATCAGCACGCCGAACGAATCGGCGGTCGGATCGGTGTTGACGGCGAACAGGTCATTTCCGACCAGCTTTACAAACTGGCCGCACTTCCCTTCGCCCTGAAGATAGCCATCGCCGTAAGCGAGGCCGCGATGATTCGGATTCAAGAATCCCATTGTTGCTTCTCCTTCCTAGTTCTTCTCGCCGGTGACCACACCGACTCGCTCTCGATACGCCGTCATGAATCCTTGCCGAAGCTTGTCCTCGAGGGACAACTTCTTGTCGTCTACGTCGGACGGGCGTACATCGGCGTTCGAACGAAGGGCGGCGGATGCGGCAGGTTTCTGCTCCTTCCCCTCCGTCTTGTCAGCACACGGACACTCGACCTTCCCTTTGATTGCCCGGTCATATGCGGCCTCTGTTGCAGAGAATGCATCGTCGGACAGTTCAGCAAGCCGAGTCATCTCCTTCTCTCGGTCTTCATCCGAACTAAAGGGCATACCGGATTTATCCAGACGCTGGATCAGCTTCTGGGCGCGCGCCTTGTTTGCGGCGGATTTGCTCTGGGCTTCCAGATCCTGCACCTGCTGCTGCAGATCGAGAACCTGCTGCTTCAGGGTTTTGTTCTCCGTCTCCAGCAGCTTGATCTGAGCCTTATCGTCTACCGGTGGCGCAGCCCCACCAGCCGGGGCGCTCTTCTTTGCAGCATCCTGGGACTGCTCGTCTGTTTCGATCTTGATATCTTCCAATCCATTACCTCCTGTGATTATCTGTTCGCTTGCTACCTGTGTGATCCGGGCATTCTCGTCTGCCCCCTTCCTGTCGAGGAGTCCAAGGCCGGTGAAGGTTACGCCATGCAGAATCTCGAAGACCGGCTTGCCCTGGAACTCCGCGCTCTTGTATTTCCTGAGATGGACACAGTAGTCGTTCTTGTTGGCCACGGTCTTCCCGCATATGGAACACTCACCAGCCTCGTAATCGCACTCCATGGATACCTGGCTGACAATCCCGCGCTTCATGAGCTTGTGGGCGAGCGCAGCGGTAGGGGTATCCGCCACATAAAGCTCGCCCACGCACTCTACGCGACCGCCTGTATCGTCTTCGACGTACTCGGAATTGATGATCCCACCGACTATGTCAGTCAGGTCCTGGGAGTGTTTGAGGTCGATCTTCTTGTTGATCGCCGTGGTGTATCGGGTAGACAACTCTTCCGGCAGGAAGTGGTCGCCGTTCCTGTTGGTGCCTGCGCGGCACATGATAAAGCTGAACTGCGGGTCTCCGGCATTCGGGTTCAGGTCTATAGCGCGAGAAGACAGTGACTCATCGGTGACAAGTCGCACTTCCACCGGAATCGACGTATGACAATTTGCGGCAAGGGATGCCACCGCAGACTTCTTCGCAGCTTTAGAATCCGATGCGATGAAGAGCAGTTCCCGGCCATTTTTGCCTTCGCTGTTCTTGCCGAGGACTATGTTGTACTCGACATCCATGCCTTTCACTTTGACCTGACCGAACTGCTCGGCGAAAATGCCTTTGATCTCCTTTTCCGTGGGGAACGCGTGATCACGGTATGACATGATAACGGTCTTGTATTTGCCCCTTGATTCGGATGCCAGGCTGTCTATCAGCGAACGGATGGATTCACGATCATAGTGAGTCCTGGACTTGTAGCTCCTCCTGTTGTCAGAAAGAAGCTCCTTATCCGCCCATTTGTTCATCAGCCCTTCCACGAAGTGAAGGGAGTATTCGTAATCGTTGTTCGAGAACTCAGTGATGTATGGAGGGTCAAGATAGAGAACGTCTGCGCCGTACTTCCTGACAGCCTCTACCGCATCGCCATGAAATACCTTGCACTCCTGCCCACTGTCGAAGACCAGCCCATTTAGCTGATTGGCATATCGCCTGAAACTGGCCTCCATATTGGGAATGGGAATGTCGGTAAGCTGGCTCTCTTTGAATCCACCGGCGGATGCATCCATCTCTGCTTCCGCAGACATATCCGCACCTGCCTTCAGGTTGATCTTCGACCTGTGGAACTGGCCGTACAGACTCTTTGCTTTGACCGTGTTTCCGAGGGCTGCCAGCGCGAGGTCCTTCTTGTAGCCCGAAAACTTCTGGATGTTTGTCCATACCTGATCGAGCCACGCCAGCACCGTCTTTGAATAGTAGTAGCCGTCGAAGTTGTCGACGATGAATGATCCGGCGTTCGTATTCGGTGCGAAGATTCGCTCGATATCCTGATCGCTCAGCGTCTCATGGGAGTTCTCGACTACCGCCCGTGCGACGTGGTACGGGAAGAGCAGAAGATCGTTCGCGAGCACCTTCATGCCTTTGCGCTTCAGGTGATAGGCGACATTCGACCCGCCGGAGAAGGCATCTAGCACAGTCTTTGCATCCTTGGGGATCTGTCGTTCTATCCAGCCCAGCATGAGGTATTTGTTGCCCATGAATCCCGTGACCTTGACGGGATCGACTCCGGCCTGGCAGGAGAGGAGATCGAATTCATCGGAGAACGGCGCATCCGCGAGGGACTGCATGTTCTGCTCAACTCGGCTGGTGACGTCCTCTGCTGTCTGGGTGTCGGCTTCATTTGCCTGCGCTGATCTGCCGGACTTCGAGCACACGAACAGCCGCTCCATTGCGGTCGAATTCTCAGAATGCTTGGACGAGATGTTGTACTTATGCTGCTGAGACTTCATACTGGACTGCATGCCGCTTGCCGAGATGATGTCTTTCATCTCGCCCTCGTTCGGATATGCATGATCACGGTAGGATATCAGCCAGTTCGGTATATGCTTGGCATTGGCAAGGAAAGTCCCGAAGAACTCATTAGCGCTCGCCTTGGTCACGGTCTTGTGATCCGTTGCGTAGTGATGGGTCTTGGATTCCTGATTGATGGTGAGACCATCCCAGTGAGTCATCAGCCCTTCCACGAAGTGGTAGGACTTCTCGTAGTTGGTGGTCGAGAACTCGGTCGCATAAGGCGGATCGAAGTACGCAAGATCGACTTTGGCTTCCGGCAGTATGGCGTTTATGTCCTTGTTGTACGCCTTGCACTCTTTGCCGTTGTCGAAGACGAGAGCGTTGACTCGCGCGATGTTGTCCGAGAACCGTTGTTTGAACTCCTCCGCAGTGTCCTGGCGTTTCCCATAATCGGTAGACGATGAGAAGTGACCGAACCCGCCTTTGCCGGACATGCAGGTCTTCCCGAGGGCAAAGAGCGCGATGTCCTTTTTGAACCCTGAGAGATCGTCTGCGTTTGCTCGGATGCTGTCGATGACGCTGTGTACTCCATTTGCGAAGAAAAGACCCTTGAAGTTATCTTGGACAAAGGTCCCAGCCTTTGGGTTTTCCGCAAGGAGAGACGCCAGTTCGTCTTCGGTGATCCGGACGCTGTCGTTCTCGACTATGGCGCGGGCAGCGTGGTAGGAGTAGTGCAGTCGGTCATTAGCGATGACCGAGAGACCCTTGGTCTTGTACATATACGACACGACCGCAGAACCGGAGAATGCATCAAGCACTGATGCGACACCTTCTGGGGTATGCTTCCATATCCAATCTACGAGCTTCTGCTTCGAGCCGATGTAGTTGGTGATATACTTGGGTCGCTGATCTGCGGGCAACTCCTCGGTGACCAGTTCCTCACCCTGAGCGATCAGTTCACCCAGGGAGAGGTCCGCGTCCGTCTCCAGCAGGAACGCCAGCCGATCACGATCTGTTGCGAAAAGCTGCATAAATCACTCCGACACGCAGTTCCCATTCGTGGGAACTCTCCAATTGATATTTACTGGCGGAATTCGCGGCGTGCCGGAATCTTTTTCGAGACGCAGAAAGCCAACTGGTACGATCAGTTGTGCGAAGCCGATGATTCTACTTGAGTCCAAGTTTCAAATGGTATATAATATCTATCCTTGTCGGAACGTTGATTCAAGTAATGAGCCGCCATGACCGATAATTGACTTGACTCTGTGCGTCGGATGGTATAATATATTTACACCTTGCGCTACACGACATCAACGGCAGGGAGGATGCGAATGAAAACTCAGGCGTTTCTGAACAAGAAGACGGTATTCAACTCGCGGGACTTCGACGATTTCTACTCGCGCGAGCGTCCGGGGAAGACGACCGGTCGGAGAGCCTTGCTCAAGTACTACCTTCATACCGGACGGGTCAAGCAAGTACGAAAAGGGCTTTACCTCAGTGCTCCTCCCGGAAGACCCGCTGTCGCAGATCATTACCTGATATGCGGAAAAATGGCCTCCGATGCAGTCCTCGCGTATCACACGGCAATGCAATTCCACGGCAAGGTCTACACTGTGCGCAATGACTACGTCTGCTGCTCCCGCTCGCGCGTTCATTCGTTCGAATACGAAGGACAGATGTTCAAGGCAGTGCTGTTCCCTCGCTCTTTGCTAAACATAGGGCAGGAGATGTTTGCCGTGGAAAATGCCGAATCTCATGATGAGACCTTGCGCGTGACCAGCTTGGAGCGTACCATGGTGGACATGTTGCAGAGACCGGAACTCTCCGGTGGCTGGGAGGAAATCTGGCGATCACTGGAGATGGTAGAGTATTACCATCTGGACAAGATAGTCGAATACGTCGAGCTGTTGGATAATGCCACGACCGCCGCCAAAGTTGGATTCTTCCTGGATCAGCATCGCGAACAGTTGATGGTCGATCCTTCTCACATGGAACGCCTCAAGTCCCGGTGTCCGAAGTCACCTCATTACCTTGAGCGGTCGCACAATGGCAACAGCAAGTTATTCCCGGGCTGGAACCTGGTTGTGCCGGACTTCATAGTGGAGAGGCACTGGGACGAGCAATGAAGATATCACGAGATCGTTTGATGGCTGAGTCCGAATCCACGGGGTTCAGGCCGGAGATACTGGAGAAGGCGATCCATCTGCTTTCTTTGCTGGAGATCCTAAACTCACATCCCCAACTCAAAGGGAAGCTGGCTTTGAAAGGCGGAACTGCGCTCAATCTCTTCCTGCTTGAGGTTCCACGACTCTCAGTCGATATCGACCTGAACTACGTCGGTTCCCGTGACCGTAGATCCCTGGAAGAGGATAGACCTTTGCTTGAACGTGCTATTGCCGCGATTTGCGGACGCGAAGGCTATGCGATCAACAGGACTCCTTCGGAACACGCTGGCGGGAAGTTCCTGCTGCGGTATGAAAGCGCAGTGACGCCGACCGGGATCCTGCAACTTGACCTGAACTTCATGCTACGCGTTCCCTTGTGGCCCGTATCACTCCGAGACTCGTTTTCAGTCGGCAGCTACTCCAGTTCCGGCATACCTATGCTGGATGTGCATGAGATCGCGGCAGGCAAGTTGGCGGCATTGTTATCCCGACGAGCAGCGCGAGACCTGTATGACACGCACCGTCTTCTGCAGAGCGGCTTGCTGGATTCCGATAAGCTCCGACTGGCCTTCGTCATCTACGGTGCAATCAACCGGAAGGACTGGCGCACTGTTAAGAGTGATGATGTCGGGTTCGATCTGCGCGACTTAGAAAATCAGTTGGTACCGGTGCTTCGCAGCGATGCCCTATCGCATGTGGTAGATCGAAAAACGTGGGCCCGAAGCCTCGTCGACGAGTGCCGTTTGGGTTTGAGCGCCGTCCTTCCCTTCCAGAACAACGAGATAGAATTCCTCGATCTCATTCTGGACCACGGCGAGGTAAGGCCGGACCTCTTAACCGCCGATCCTGATATGCAGGAACGGATCAGCACTCACCCTGGGATCTTATGGAAGGTCCTGAACGTCAAGAAGCACAAAGCTAGATAGGTGGTCTTGTCAGACCGGAAAGCACTCGTGCCGCGCACGCCTCCGCCGTCGCATATTCCTCCGTTTCGACGACCTCCGAGCGCATACCGCGATATGGCGACATCGTCGTCCGGTGATACTCCAGGAAGTCATCCGGCAGTGATTTGATATCATTCTCCACCAACCGGTTGACGACCCAGTCTGCCTCTTCCTGGTACTCCTCATTGCCGGGCAGATACATCATCTCGATATCCAGACCTGGCCCTGGACCCTGCACCCAAACGCCGATGGGTTCGTAATGGGGATTCGTATCCCGGTCTCTCAGGGCATACTCGATCATGTATCTGATCTTCATTCCCAGCCCTCCGCTATGGCAAGATGTTCTTCCTGCAACTGGGTATCTATGCGTGCGAACATCTCACTGTTCTCAGCCTTGTACTTCTGCCATTTCCGCCAAGAGACCACGTAGTCCGGCTCCGAGACGTCCATTATCAACTCCACGTGGTGCCGCCGCCCCCGGTCATCGGTCAGATCTATGAGATAGGTGTCATCCTGACTCCAGTCGACCACCTTGATGGTATGAGCATACTGGAAGCCGTTGTTGTAGCCGACCGATTTCCACATCAGCCAGAAGTCGGTCTTTGTGATATTCCCTGACGCATCAAAGTGAGGAGCAACGCGTGTTACGATGTAGCTGTCGACAAGTCCCAGCATGAGCGGTGTATAGTTCACCTCTCGGACTTCCATCCAGGTACCGTCTTTGTTGAACTGATCAAATAAGCCCTGCAGCCTTGCCTTCTCAGATGCGATAAAGTCCTTCGTATTCATCGTGCGAGAACTACCTCCTCTATCTTCCTGCCGTCCGGCAGTACCGATACTCCATGCTTTCGGAATGTATCCAGGACCGTCTTCCTTTCGCTCTCGCTATTCACGACTATGTTCTCCAGGTTGTCAAGCAGCGTGACCGAGTGCTTCAGAACCGTCTCATTCCCACTCTTACGGGAGAAACCCTTCCACGACTTTGGGTCTGACCCTCGGTGTTCGAGCACGTAGTTATCGGTGACGCGTCCGTAGGCGTCATGGTCATAGCTGATGGCATCCATCCTGCGGAGCAGCCGTTTCTTGAAGTAGAGCCCCGTACTCCTGTCGCCACCCGCAGCCGGAGATTTATGTATGCGCGTGAAGATATAGGACGCGCCACCGCTCTTCATGTCGGCTTCGGGGGACATTCCACCTGGTGGCATACCTGCACGGATCTTCTCGACCGTGCTGATCATCGCCCCGTTGTTGCCAAGCGCAGTATCGATGAACCCGCTCATCGAATTCCCGTTCGTAAGGCTGTGATAGAGGCTGTACCCCGGCATCTGTTTCTCCAGGTCGGCATCCGATAGATCGAACCGGTACTGGTGCCGGTAGCCGCCCTGTATAGACCGATCCTTGAATCCGAGCTGGTACTCGCCTATGGGATCGTATCCGGGCATCTTCGTAATGTCGGGTACCCCAAGCTGCTTTTCCCAGAAGGTGCGTATCGTCTGCACCCGCTCCGTCTTGCTGGCGTTCCTCTGATCGAGGCCGGACAGCATCTGCGTATATTGCGGCTCTCGGTCGGCTTTGGTGATGTATGCCTGCTTAGTGAGGTACATGATCTCGGCATCATCAGGCCCTGCAATGTGCGCATTGATGCCGAGCTTATCCATGTGATCGAGCGCCCGGTCCAGGCTCTTTGCATCAGGCCGCTCCGGGATCACCATCTCGAACTCCCCCGACTGGGCGTACATGTTCTTGCTCGACCATGGTCGGTACACAGCCCGAATACCGTCGCCGAAGTCTATCTCGTACTGCTCTCCCTCCGGCATATGGTTGCCACGGAATAGGCTGCTCATGTCAGCCCCCTCTTTCTCGACTACCAGTTCACCTTTGCTGATCTTGCGCTGTGTCACCAGCACCTTGGTCTTCCGCACAGTGAAGTCGGGCTCGCCGCCCTTCTTTGGCGCTGATACACGCTTCTTCATGTATTGGGTGAACTTCTCAGGAATGTCTGTGCGCTGTGCCGAGGCATCCTTGATTCGCTCCAGCCAGCCAATGTAGCTATCCGCCATCTCCCGAACATCCGGGTCATCGGACTTGGCCAGTTTCTTCAGCGCCGCCATATGCTTTGCTGCCTTATCTAGCGTTCCCTGGTTGTAGCTGCCGTCCTGGGTATGATGGTTCACGGTCTTGGCAGCGGCGAGGATGTCATCAGCAAAGCCGTCCTCGGGCAGCGACTCGCCGACCTTGGTGACCGTGGTCTGCTTCTGCACACGCTGGAGCGAAGGGAGTATCTTCGGCTCTGCCTCGGGTCGAAGCTTCATTCTGATAACGGTGCGTTCTCCCTTGTCGGTCTTCTCGGTGAATATGAGCGCATTCTGATCTTCGATGTCGTTCTCATCGATGGGAAGGCATTTGCCCTGCCAGCCGAGTACACGAGCCTCTTCGATGATCTGCTCCTCGGCCTTCCCAATGCGGCCTGCAGACGGTTTCTCCGGGACTACGTCATCAAATCGAAAGCCGGGCTTGCGAAGTACATCGGCATAGAACGATTCGAAGTCACCGCGCAAGTTATGCTTGCGGTCGAGCGCCAGATCGCAGAATGCCTTCTTCTTCAGTTCATCGGAACCGAACCGTCCATCGACATACGGGCGGAGGAGCGCCAGGTAATCATCATCCGATATCTTCTCGACCTCCCGGATGTAGCGCATGGTGACCGATGGATCGAACTTGACCTTGCCGTCTTTGGCTGCTCGGAAGAGCGTGTTGTAGAACGGCTCCTGCTCTCCACATGCCTGATTCGGATGGTAGTCGATGGAGAGTTTATCCGATCCCAGAAACTTGAATAGCTGCCCCTTGTCGATCCCGTGGACTTTGCCGTCCTTACCTCGGAGGAACTGCTTTGAATGGCCGTCGTGATTTGAGATCAGCCAGTCGATCACATGTTCACGCTGCACCTGAGCGATCTCATCTGGAGACAGCTCGGCAATGTCCATCCCTGAGAAGTCGTATTTAGAGGCAAGGCCGTTCTTCCATTTCTGGATGGAGCCGACTCGTCCATTCAGGGTGATGACTCGCACATCTATCGCTTCAGGATCGATCAACCGCCCGATCCTGTACGCGGCCTCTTCACCGTGACCGATAAACCCATCCGATGATTTGCCGACCGGCTTGAAGAGCCACTTGTCGCCATTCTCATCGAGCCAGAACTCCTTCTCATGCGCGCCACCGACGTTAGCCTTGCTGTCAAACTTGAACTTGGTAGGCTTGCCGGACTCGGCCCACGCGGCATCTACAGCATCGAACTCAGAGCCTTTCTTGGTGAAGATTGGGGATTCGCTCACCTTCGGTTCAGTCGGTGGCAGGGTTACTACCGTCGGGGTCGCTGGAGTCTTTGCAGCCGGTTTTGCCTTCCCGGACTTGCCTCCAAGATGCTTCTCCGCCCACTTCGCGTGCTTCGCCTCGATGCTCGCCTGTGCGGCCGCAATCTTGTCAGGATTAGTCTCGGTAAACAGAGTGACAAGTTCATCCTTGTTCGACCACTGCCAGTGCTTGATTTTGGTGGTCTTTGCCATGTCCTTCAGTTCCCCGGAATTCATGAAGGCGACCTTGTCCTTGAACACGATCTTCTTCAGTTCAACAGCCTTCGCATGCTCGGCGAGAACCGAAGCAGGAAGACCCGAGTCCTTTGCAAGTTCCGACTCTGCTATCTTCACCGAGTCTAGGAACGATTGGTAATCGCTGGGCGACGTTGGGATGATGACCTTCTCCGCTGCATCCTTTAGGGACTGTTCGGCCTTCTTCAGCGCAGCCTGCTTTGCCACGTCGAGCGCCTGCTGCTTGGCCTGTTCAGCCATCTGCGCTCCGGCGGATTTCTCCAGAGCCTTGACCATCTGCTCCTTGTTCTTGAGCGGCGGGATGCCCCACTTCTGCTTCGCCGCCATCAGAGTCTTGCCGGAGTAGTTGTAGTGGTCGATATGCGGTTCAAGGCCGTCGAGCATCTCGATGACTTCGCTCTTTGTGAGGTTCAGCGATATGCCTTGTTCCTTTGCCATCTCCTTTAGCTGGACCATAGTCATGCCTTGCAGCCCGCCCTGGGGAGACGCTTTCTTTGCCGCTTCCTCCAGAGCCTTCGCAAGTTTCACGGCGGCCTGTTTGTCTGCCAGCAGCTTGGCTAGATCGTCCTTGCTTCGAAGAGCGCCGATGTTGTATTGCTTGACCTTGGCCATGAGGACAGCACCCGACATGTCGCCATGGTGAACACCCGGCTCTGCGGCATCGAGCATCTTGATGAAGTCGGCCTTGGTTCGGGCGATGGAGATGCCGTTCTGCTTGGCGAGTGTCTGTAACTGCTTTACAGTGAGGCCAGACAGGTCTGCGATTTCACCCGAGTCAAACGCCGACTTCAGTTTCTTATCGTCATCAGCCTTCTGCTTTGCCTGCTGCTCTATCGCCTGTGGTGGCAGGATACACGATGATTGGTTGCCTTCCCCTGCAACGGCACCGAGTTCGCCACCGCAGATGACGAGCGGCCATGTCACGACACTCGTACACCGGCAGTTGGGATGTGCAGGCTGGCTGGGAAACTTGTCCGTGTCGAAGACCTTCCCGTCGAGCGCGCCACACACGGGGCACATGCGCTCATCCTCCATCGTCATCCATTCGAGCTTCTGCACACCTACCTGCTGGTGGAACTTGATCCTCCCCTGGTTGTGCGCCCGAAGGATCTCAGTCCTTGCAATCGTCTCCATCCGGTACTGTGCCTTGCTGAACACCTTGCTTCCGGCATGGCGGAAGGACTCCTTGTCCTCGATCACTTTGCCCATGTCGGCTACAATGCCTTCGACGCCCTTCCCGGTCGCGATGCCGGAGAGGATAGTCTTCTTGATCCCATCGGAAAGCTCACGATGAACATCGCCAGCAAGCACCAAGTTGTAGTTGGCCATGAAGTCGAGGGCGTCGGTGTCTATCAGGGTGAACACAGATGTCGTGAGCTTATCGATCCCCTCGGGTGCGAGGTCCCTGTAGAAAGGCATCTGTGCGGCTGCGAACTCTTCGATCCCACGGTAGACGCCGGAGCGAAACGACGCATTGGAAGCCTGCCGAAACATCAGTGTTTGATCTTTCCGAACCCCTTTCATCGCTTCGGCGATCTCTGTGTTTAGCTTATCGAGACCGTTCACTGCAGCAAGTTTGTTGTCCGGTAGCGAGCCGATGTTCTTGTAGCCGAGAAGCGCTTTCTGCACCTGCTCCTGCGCGGCCTTTAGCGATTGAGTAAGCCCACTGACCACCTGCTCCGTGTACATGTCCCGAGCCATCAGCGACTTGTCGGTGGCCACACGGATCGCCTTCTGCTGCCAGGTGAGATCGGCAACTGCGCACATCATTGGGATGGATTCTGCTTTCACTCGGATCTCCTGCGCTGGATGAACCGGCAGGCCGGGGAATCGAAGGTAACATCCGCCTCCGTGACACCGCATCTATTCTTCTCATCGTCGAAGTAACCACAGGTGTCGCATATCTCACCAGCGTGTGCTGAAGCCTGGGGATCTCCGCCCGGCCTGTTCTTCTTAGGATCGAGTCCAAGCATCTCTTGAGCGGTCTCGACTCCCATGATGCCGGAGACAACCATATCGACTATCGGCTTTACCTGCTTCTCATCGAGCAGGTCGACCGACTTCCCTTCGCTATGGCGATTCGCCTCTTCGATGTCCGGATCGAGGTCCATCCTGATTTGAAGGGACGAGCGGCTGATCAGTTTGCGGTCGTAGAGTTCTATGAGCAGCTTCTTCACGTCCACAGCATCGGTCGGGTCTAGGTCGCTGAAGATGTACTGGATGCTTTTCCCCTGATGCCCCGACAGCTCCAACCAGTCGTTGAACAGCCAGTCGAGGACTGCGCGTGCCGCGTGCTTGATCTCCCTGATCATGACTATCATCTTTTGCATGCTGACAGAGGCGGTCGCGAAGTTGGGACCATCTCCACTAATGAGAGACCTCGACAGGCCCAAGGCGACCATGATATCTTCCTTGACCTCCTTCACTTTGTCTTCGACATTCAAGACCTGGCCATCCGTGCCATGGGTTTCTACCGTCACGTAGAAGGGAACGATCAAGCCGCTTTTCATATCCATTTTGTTCACCATGTCCCGGATCTGCTCCAGCATCTTCTGATCCGGCATCACCATCTTCTGGCCGAACGCGCCGCCGACTTTGATGAGTCTGAACGGGGTCGCCCAGCGCTTTGCTATGGCCTGTTCTGCACGACGGTAGTCTCGGAGAAGTTCGATGGACTGGAACGCAGGGAGGACTAGTGAATTGCCACGAGGAGAGAACTCCGGCGCATCCCACTTCAGATGGATGGTCTGCTCGACTGGTAGCAGCAATCCCTCCCCAGCAGTGGGCGTGTCCTCAGGATACTGGCGCACTTCGATTAGCTGGCCATGCGCATACTTCACCTTGACCGAAACGGGGTTGACGCACGTGACTTCCTCGATGTCTTTCAGATCCTTCGTGTACCGTTTGAACCCAACGGCATCACCTTTGACGAGCAGTTGGAGGATCATGTCCTTTACGAAATCGGAGAGACCCAGGCGGTCTGCCAGGGCACCCGATTCCTCCTTAACCGCATCGTCATCGCTCTTGATCTTGATCTCGTCACCCACGGCAAAGGTGCGCCAAGAGTTCACGGCGTTCTTCACGAGCGGCTCTTCGGTGTAGTACTCCCAGGCTTTACGCGCCCGGTCTTCCCAGGCCGCAGGAATAGCATCGCTGGCGTTGATACCTGCGAAGGCGTGAGAGTCGAGTGCAGCGGCAGCCGCAAGCGGGGTTAGCACCATGCCGTCGGCAGAGCCTTGGGATTCAGTGAGACTCGTTTCTTCGACTGAGTTATTCAAGTAGTGACTCCTTGTTGATTCGCTGGATTAGCGTCTGTTCGCGCCACGTTGCCGAACAGCGCGAGAGTACGGTTAGTCTCGATAGATGAGCCGAGCGCGGGTTTATCGGCAACACAACGGCAATACTTTCAGCCGTTATCGGCAATGAAGTGTCAGAGAAAGATCGGATTCGTGAGTACCGGCATTACGAACACGATCTCCTCGGTCACCTGATCGAGCGCCCCCTGTTCGTGAGCGAGCATTGCACACCTCACTGCATCGACGATATGGTCGTTGCCCTTCGAATAGATGATGTTTCCATTTGAGAGCGTGTACGTATGGGTGGTGAACTGGTCCTCGATCTCCGAATCCTCTGCAGGCAGAATGATCTGTCGTCTTTGAAGCGCGCCGTTGATGAGACTCGT
>Ga0182027_10006520_pt1 | contig 17435 bp, 18 predicted proteins | sample 712E1DmetaG_FD_121300 | JGI IMG/M metagenome (GOLD analysis project Ga0182027, IMG submission 121300) | Permafrost microbial communities from Stordalen Mire, Sweden - 712E1D metaG (Illumina Assembly) | ecosystem: Environmental > Terrestrial > Soil > Wetlands > Permafrost | place: Sweden... | reverse complement strand
GATTTCTGTGTCGATCGTCGCTAGTAGACGCCCGGTATACGTCACTCCTCACTCCTTGAACTCAGAAAAACTGGCCCCGGCGCTGCGCCCTGGGAATTAGATGACAGGCCCTGGTACACGCACAGTTGCCCTCAACCAAACAGCCAGCCTCCGCGCTTTACAATCGTACCTTGCCAACTGACCTCCAACGCGACCGCCTCGACGTGGTGCTAGTTTCGCCGCGCAACCCTCTCAATATAGGAGCGGCGGCGCGGGCTATGGCGAACTTCGGCTTCTCGCGCCTGTCTGTCGTTGCCCCCTATGCGCCGCACTGGCGCGAGGCTCGTTCGGCGGTCGGCGCGCCGGAACTTCTCCTGAATGCGAATGAAACCGCGTCGCTCGCCGAGGCAGTTGCCAACTGCACCCTGGTGATTGGAACCGGCACGCTGACCTATCGCAAGCCGGAACAGAAGGTGGTGCTGCTGCCCGATCTGGCGCCGCTGGTGCGGGGCGCGATGAAGCAGGGCGGGCGCATGGCGCTGGTCTTCGGGCCGGAAAAGCACGGACTTACACGCGAGGACCTCTCCCACTGCCATCTACTGGTCGAGATTCCAACCGACGCCCGCCAGCCTTCCATGAATCTTGGACAGGCGGTCGCGGTTTGCCTGTACGAACTGGCGGCGCGGGCATTTGCCACGGACGGCGGCCCAACAGAAAAGGCCGCAGCCGGCTTGGCGGCCGCGCCCACTTCAGGCAGGCTCGAGCTGCTGGCCAGCCTCGTTGAACTGGCCATGGTGAGGGCGGACTACTCGCCCCTCGCCATGCGCGAGGCGAACCGGCACGATCTGCGGCTGCTGCTGCGCAGGCTGGCGCCGTCAGAGAAAGATGTGCGGCGAATTCTGGGGCTGTTTCGGCGGATTCTCTGGCGGCTCGAGCGCTGAACTCGATCCGACCGACCCATTGATTCAGCCATTCTCGATGCGGCCGGCGTTATAACCCAGAGGCGCAGCGCGAAATTCCTTTCGACTTCTGAAACGAAATGCTGTTAGAGTGGCGCTCAAAGGTCCCTATGATCTCATCCAGTCTTCGCGATCTTTCCCTGTCTTCCGCACGATTCCGGCCGATGCCCGTCGCATTGCCAGTCGTGCTGGCTTTGGCGTTCGGTCTTTGCGCGCTGGCGCAAGAGCCTGTTCCCGCAAATACGGCCACGCCGCCCGCGCTGCAAGACACAGCACAGCAGCAGCCTGCGACGGCGCTTCGTGTGGACGCGCCCGGCGGCATCACTGAAGACCAGTTGAAACATCTGCTGGTGGGCAAGGATCTCTATTTGCGGGGCGGCTATCTGGGCGATGCCATCGCCTATAACGAACACGGGCGGCTGAACGGGCACGCGGCCTTTGGGTCTTACACACTGTGCGCGGTCAGGATTGACAAGGTGCGGCTGACCAAACACAAGGTCGAGCTTGTGGGGGCGCGCTACGGGCTGCACTTTCTGGGGGCGCTGCCCTATGAGGACCCCACCGGAGCCATCGACCGGGTGAAGATCACGCCAAAGAAGAAAGTGCTGAAGCTCACCATCGACCGGGAAGTGGTGGTGAAAGCGAAAAAGGAGAAAGCGGCCAAGCCCACGAAAGGAACGCCGGCCAAGGCGGAACCTGCGGCCGCAGACAAAACCGCGGCGGGCGCCCCTGAGCCGGAGGAGATGAGCGAGGCCAGCCAGTTGAAGGCGTCGATTGCCGCGGCGCCCGCCGAAGAGCGCCCCGTGGATCCTGCGAGCGTGACCACGACGACCTCTCCCGCGCACGCGGCAAAAGTTCTTGAGGGGGCGCTGAACAGCGTCTTTGCCACCAGTCTCGACGAGCGGATGCTGGCCGCGATGCCGGCCTTCTGGAAACTCTACTATCAGGCCGCGGCGGCCCGCAGCGATTACAAACCTGCGGACGCGGCCGTGCTCCGCCAGAGTACGGTCGACCGGAAGGCTAGGCTGGTGTCGACCTTCGAGCCAAGGTCGAACGAATTCGCGCAGGCCGCCGGTGTGGCGGGGATGGCACTCTATCACGTCGTCGTCGGCGTGGATGGCAAGCCTGGGGAGATCGCCGTGGCCCGGCCTATCGGTTTTGGCCTCGATGAGAGTGCGGTCGAGTCGATTGAGAAGGCCAGTTTCGAGCCTGCCCGCAAGGACGGCAAGCCGGTGCCCGTGCTGCTGGACCTGGTAGTGCAATTCCGGATTTACTCCAAGCGGACAGCCGTAACGGGAATACCGGAGACAACCGATAAGCCAGTTGCGCCAGTACTGCCGGGGCCATATAGCGTTCAGCGCCCGTAGGGCTCTGTAAGACGCCGTAAGACATGGATTTTGGACGGTGAGACGCGCGTCTTGCGGACGTCTTACTTTTGTCTTACGCACGCAAGGCAGCGTACGACAAGACCGCTTCGCTGTAAGACACTGCGTAAGACCGTAAGACAAAACCACATTCAGACCGTCCTACGCTGTCTCACACGGCTCCTGCGGCCAAAATTGCCCCTGCCCCGTGCCCTCATCCTGCCCGCCCCGATGCGCACCCAAACCCGCTCCAGACTTCCCCAACACCAGCTCCCGATCAAAAGCCCCACGGTCTGAGAATGTGGAAGTTCCCCATTCAAGCCCCATACCCAAACGCCCGAACCGCTCCCCGCCGCTCTTGCCGAAAATTACCCGCCATGAGCGCACAATGAACAGATGAGAAGTTCCATCCAAATCCTCCCACCCCGCCTCCGCAGCCTTTCTGATCCCTGACCCCTGACCCTACCCCTCCCCCTCTTTTCCCGTGAAACTGTGACATCCGTCTTAATCAACAGAAAATAAACCCCTTACGCGCACAGAGCCCGTTACCATCTGTTCACTAGCGACCGCCCCGACTCAAGACATAATTAGCGCAAAACAAAAGACTTGTAAGCAAATCAAGCCCTTTTCCCAATCGCGGATTTTCGAGGATTTATGCCCAAAAAATGAACCTCATCGCCCCTTTTCCGGGGATAAATTCGCCGTTTGCGAAGCGCTGCGCCCCGCAACTCAGACGGTCCGATCGATCCGCCTGGCGGCTGCTCTAATCGTCCTGTCGAAGAACCTCTTCGAGTTTGGGTTTGTGCTTGGCGGCGCGGCCGGTGCGCGGTTCGGTCGAGAGAACGCGCCCTGGCTTCGGCTGGCCCACGCGCTCGCGGGCGTTGGCTTTCACTGCCTTGGTGGCGGAAAATGGGGTTGGCTTGCGTTTCGTCATGGCAAGGTCGAGTATGGAAGACATTGAGCCGAAATGGAAGAGCCTGGCTCGTGGACAACTTATGGAAGAACGCGAATTTTTCAATGAAACCACGGAGCAGCGGACACACACGTTGATCTGCCCCAAGTGCGGCCAGACTGCGGACTACAAAGTGACCTGGGTAGTGCGGCGCAAGCGCGCGCAACTGCCGCGCGGAGCCGATGAGCGGGACCGCGCGCGGTTCGCCAAGGCGCAGTCATACATGGTAAGACGCGACGACAAATTGTCTTGCGCGAATATCCGCTGCCGCAAACCGTTCGAGATTACGCAACTGCAGTCGCTGGCGTTTCTGCCCGAGTAGCGGGCCTGACTGCCGTTACCTCGTACACACGCTCGATTGCAGTGGTTCCTTCCCCTTGTTTCGCACACCCTCGGAGGCAGGCGTGCCCAGCCTTGTTTCTTCGAGGAGAAGCCATGCACATTTCGGTTCGTTTCCATCGTCTAGCGATTCTGCCGGTTCTTGTGTGCCTGCTGTGGGCGGCGGCCGCTGTGGGGCAGCAGGCGACGATCCAGTTGCCTAAGCCGCGGATGACTGGCGGCATGCCGCTGATGGAGGCGCTTGCGAAACGCCAGACCACGCGCGCCTTCGCGGACAAACCGCTTCCGCCGCAAATGTTGTCGAACCTGTTGTGGGCGGCGTTTGGCGTGAACCGGCAGCGCGAGGTAAAGCCCGGCCTGGGCAGGACCGCGCCCTCGGCCATGAACAAGCAGGAGGTTGAGCTGGATGTGGTGCTGGCTGACGGAGTCTACATCTACGAGGCAGAGCAGAATAGGCTGCGTCCGGTTCTGGCCGGGGACGTTCGCGGAAAGATCGGTACCGGTGCCGCGGCTCACGCAGCTGTAACGATCGTTTACGTTGCCGACGCCAAGCTGGATTATGCGCAGGTGGATACAGGCTTCATCGGTCAGAATGTGTACCTGTATGCGGCCTCCGAGGGACTGAACGCATGGCTCTACGCCTTGCACACGCCGGATGTCGCGGCTACGTTGAAACTGGCGGAAGGGCGCAAGCCGCTTTATGGGCAGTCGGTCGGCTATCCGGAGAAGTAGCGCGTTGTTCAGATTGAGAGTGGCCTGCCTTTCGCGGTTCTGCGGCCGGAACAAGCGGAAGGCCGGGCCGCTCGGATCGACTGGCGCAGCAGGCGCGGCATGTGATTGAATCGAGTATGAAAGCGTGCAGGCCTGGAGGCCGGAAGCAAGGCCTGCGCAATGAATTGGAGAGAACGACAATGGCGAATACCCTTCTTCCCCCCGAAGAGCGCAACCTGACTCCCGACCAGGTGGAGGCGCTGGATAAGCGGCGCGACCTGGGTCATACATTCCTGGTAATTGCCGGGCAGTTTGCGGTAATCGCAACGATTCTGCTGTTGTGGGTTGGGCAGGATCTTTCCTACTCGCCGGGCTGGGCGCACCCGATGGCGTATTACTTCTTTTTCGCGGTGGCGATTATCGTGGCCTTCGGGATCACGGGCATCGTGCTGCGCAAAGGTACGCCGCGGATCGACTAAGGACCGCTGACGTCCCAGGGGCCCGTTATCCGGGGCACTGAGTTTTTTGCTGAAATGCTGGGCAAGGCCTCGCTACGCACAGGAGGCTGAAACGGTATAGCCTTGTAGCTGCCGATGGCTGTTACTTCCCTTTCCGCTCTTACGTCCGCGCATCCCGAACCACGGCTGACCGATAGCCACGGCCGGGTGATTCATGATCTGCGCGTCTCCATCACCGACCGCTGCAACTACAAATGCATTTATTGCCGCACAGGCGAGGTGGGGGCGCAGTATCCCGAGTTGGGGATCGACGAATACCTGCGCCTGATCGAGCTGTTTGTAGGGCTGGGTATCACCAAGGTTCGGCTCACCGGCGGCGAGCCTCTGTTGCGCCGCGGACTTGTGGACCTGGTGAAGGAGTTGGCGGCCATGCGGACGCTCGAAGGCGCACCGCTGGAACTGGCGCTGACTACCAACGGGCACCTGCTGGAGGATCTGGCCGCGCCGCTCAAGGCCGCGGGACTCGACCGCGTAACGGTCAGCATGGATGCCGTGGATGCTGCGGTCTTTGAACGGATCACGCGCATCCCGGGCAGCTTCGAAACAGTCCTGAAAGGCGTGCGCGCGGCGCGAGCCGCGGGATTGACGCCGCTCAAGATCAACTGCGTCCTGCTGCGCGGCTTCAACGACGACCAGATCGAGGGCTTTGCGCGGTTTGCGCGCGAAGAGGGCGTGGTGGTGCGGTTCATCGAGTTCATGCCGCTGGAAGAAGGGCGGCTGTGGACGCCGGAGATCGTGGTAACTCTGAAAGAAATTGTCGACCGGATCGGGCGTGTGTTACCGCTGGTGGAGATGCAGCCGAGGGAGAAAAGCGAGACAGCCCGGCGCTACACATTCGAAGATGGCGTTGGCGAGATTGGCATCATTGCGCCGGTAAGCCAGGCCTTCTGCGGGGCGTGCAGTAGGGTGCGTCTGACCTCAGACGGCAAGATTCGGACGTGCCTGTTTTCGCAGGTAGAGCATGATCTTTATGGACGATTGCGGGCCGGGGCGGACGACGAGGAACTGCGCGGCTATATTCTGCGTACCATCGAAGGGAAAGAAGCACGCCATCACATCGGAGAACCGGAATTCCTGAAACCTTCGCGGTCTATGGTGCACATTGGGGGCTGAGCGGAGGAGCAGATCCTGACGCAAACTGCAGGCGCAAGCTAAATTGCGCGCATAAGCTGCGACTCGATTCTTATTACCCGCTTGTGTGGCAGAATTGTTTTGACGACTTCCTCCTGGGCAGCTTATGACAAATGAGACGGAAGGGCGCATACCGCTCGCAGATCTGCTTGTCTTCCACCAACTGGCACGCTCGCTCACCTCGAGCTTCGACCTGGATACCATTTTGCGCACCATCCTGGAACAGATGGAGCGGATCATGGAGGCGGAGCTTTGGACGCTGCTGATGCTTGACGAAGCGAGCCAGGAGCTCTACTACGCGATTGCCGCTGGAGGAGAGCAGGAGGCGCTCAAGGACCTGCGCGTGAAGGTGGGCGAGGGCGTTGCCGGCTGGGTGGTGGAGCACGGCGAGACGTTGATTGTTCCCGAGGCTATGCACGATCCGCGGGTGAAGGAAGACCAAAGCGTGAAGCCGCGCAATATGCGCTCAGTGATTGCGCTGCCGCTGCGAGGACGGAAGGGTACACAAGGCGTGATTGAGATATTCAATCCGCGCGCGGAGCAGATGACCGATTACACGATTGCGTTTCTCCACATTCTAGCCGACCACGCGGCTATCGCAATCGAGAACGCGCACGATGTGGCCCGCATTCAGCAGTTGACAATCACCGACGACACGACCGGACTCTATAATGTCCGCCATCTCTACGACGTGCTGGGTCAGGAGTTAAAGCGCTGCGGCAAACTAAAGCAACCGCTGAGCCTGGCGTTCCTCGATCTGGACAGGTTCAAGCTGGTGAACGACGAATACGGCCACCTGGTGGGCAGCGAACTGTTGGCCCGCACCGCTCAACGGCTGCAGGAACTTTCGCGCAAGCAGGACTGGTGTTTCCGCTACGGGGGCGACGAGTTTGTGATCCTGATGCCGGAGACCGGAGCCGGGGCCGCGCTGACCCGCGCCGTTAAGCTGCTTGATTCGCTGATGACAACAAGCCTCCAGATGAAGAACGGGTTTGAACTGAATGTACGAGCCAGCGTGGGACTGGCAACCGCACCCGCCGATGGCGCCACCGTACATGCGATCATTGGCGCTGCCGACATGCGCATGTACCTTGTGAAGAGTAACGGGCGGGGAAAGGTATGGGGGGCGTAGAGGCAGGGATCAGGGAATAGAAAGACAGCTGCGCTTGCAATCTCTCTGCAATCATTATCCCCGGTATTTCTCGACGATAAGGCGCGCAGGGTTCCGCTACTTTTTTGTGTCGCCCCCGACCTGTATGACTACATATTTTGCGGGGCAGTCGCCTACGTTCTTGATGGCGTGCATGGTGCCGATTGGGACGTAGATGATGCTGCCAGGGCTAGCGCGCTCGGCTTTGCCATCGTGATCGAACTCCAACGTCCCCTGCTGCACGACGATGAACTCCGAGTGCTGGATATTGTGAAGGGCGGGAGGCACAGTTCCTGACGGCTGCATCGACTCATGCGCACCAACGGCTTCGCCCGTGGCGATTGTGCCACTGAAGACGCTGCGGCCTTCGGCGCCATTCGGCATGGTTCTAGTCTTCATCTCTTCGTAAGAGAAGACACGCGCGGTTGCCAGCTGGTTTTCTGCAGTTGTTTGCGCGGAGGCAATCGTGCATGCGACTGCGAGTACAGCAAGAGGAACAACGCTGCGGCAGGAATTCATTTGTCGACTCCCTGGGGAATGTGTGGGCTTCGGCGGCGCAGATGTGCGGCTACAGATGCACTACCAGAAGCCCTCTTAGGTTAGATGTCGAGATTCTTGACGTCGAGCGCATTGTCCTCGATGAATTTTCTGCGCGACTCCACATCTTCGCCCATGAGGGTGGTGAAGATGGCATCGGTCTCCGTGAGGTCTTCAAGCTTGACCTGAAGAAGTGTGCGCCGCTCGGGATCCATGGTGGTTTCCCAGAGCTGCGTGGAGGTCATCTCGCCGAGGCCCTTGTACCGCTGAACCTGGTAGTCCTTCTTGCCCTGTTCAACGATATAGGCGAAGAGTTCGCGCGCAGTGGCTTTTTCGACCGGCTCGCGGGAGGCGCGGGCGGTACGGCGGGCCTGCTTGACCTCGACATCGGTCTCGCCTTCCTCTTCGGAGTCTTCTGGAGCTGCGTCAGCAGAGCCGGCCGCGGTGGCCTTTACCGCAAACTCGATGAGGAAAGGCGGCTCAAGGAATTCCCTAATGAGTGAGTACTTGACCATCATCTGGCGGAACTCGGGGCTGGAGGCGAGAGTCCAATCGATGCAGCGCGTGGCGCCCTGCGCATCGGTAAAGCAGAGGGACCAGGTGTGATGCTCTTCGTCCTCGACCGGATCGTGAACATTGATCTGGAACTCTTCAGACATTTCGATGAGCTCGGCACTCAGGAGGGCGATCTTTTCAGGCACTTCGCTCTCAGCCTTCGAGGCAAAGTCGGCGCGATGAATGAGCTCGGCGCGGGCAAGCAGCTCCGTCAGCTTTTCGTTGCGGATGCGCCGGTCGACTTTTTCGACGAAGCCCAGGTACTCGTTGAGCGTGGCCATGAAGCGCATGAGGTCAGCGCCCTCGATGCGGCTGGCGGCCTCGCCATGGCGGACCACCAAGCCCTCGGAGGCGCGGTTGACCATGACACGGACAAACTCTCGGTCGTCCTTGATGTACTGTTCGAAGCGACCCTTCTTGATCTTGTAGAGCGGGGGTTGCGCGATACACACATTGCCGCGCTTGATCAGTTCCGTCATGTGGCGGAAGAAGAAGGTAAGCAGTAATGTGCGGATGTGCGAGCCGTCGACGTCGGCATCGGTCATGAGGATGATCTTGCCGTAGCGCAGTTTGGAGACATCGAAGTCGTCCTTGCCGATACCGCAGCCGAAGGCAGTGATCATGGCGCGGATTTCCTCGTGGCCGAGCATCTTGTCGTAGCGCGCCTTTTCGACGTTGAGGATCTTGCCCCGGAGGGGCAGGATGGCCTGGAAGCGGCGATCGCGGCCCTGCTTGGCGGTGCCACCGGCCGATTCGCCCTCGACGAGATAGATTTCGCAGCGTTCTGGATTGCGTTCGGAACAGTCGGCGAGCTTGCCGGGCAGGCCGCCACCGTCCAGAGCACCTTTGCGGCGGGTAAGATCGCGCGCCTTGCGAGCGGCCTCACGGGCGCGCGCTGCATCGATGGCCTTGTTGATGATGCGCTTGGCGACGGGCGGATTCTGCTCGAGATAGGCGCCCAGGCGCTCATTCACAAACGACTGCACGGTACCGGCGATGTCGGAGTTGAGCTTTCCCTTGGTCTGCCCCTCGAACTGTGGCTGCGGCAGCTTGACGCTGATGACGGCGACGAGACCCTCGCGCACATCGTCGCCGCTCAGGCTGTCCTTGAGATCCTTGAAGAGTCCGAGCTGCTGGCCAATGGCGTTGATGGTACGAGTGAGCGAACTGCGGAAGCCGGAAAGATGTGTGCCACCGTCGACCGTGTTGATGTTGTTGGCAAAGCTGAAGACGGTCTCGGAGTAGCTGTCGTTGTACTGCAGCGCAATGTCCATCTCAACGCCGTCGCGCGCGGCTTCCATCACGATCGGCTTGTCGTGGAGAACGGTCTTACCGCGGTTGAGATGCTTCACGAACTCGGCGATGCCGCCGGCGTACTTAAACTCGGCGCGGCGAGCTTCGCCGGTCTTGGCATCGGCCGTGCGCTCATCGGTGAGCGTGATTTCCAGCCCCTTGTTGAGAAAGGCCATCTCGCGCAATCTCTGGGCCAAGGTATCGTAGTTGAACTCGGTAGCGGTAAAGATCGACTTGTCGGGCAGGAAATGCACCTTGGTTCCACGCCGCTTGCTGTTACCCGCCATGCGCAGGTCGCTCGTGGGCTCACCGCAGCTGAAGTCCATCTCCCAGGTGTGGCCGTCGCGCCAGATTTCGACGTTGAACTCCTGCGAGAGGGCATTGACGCAACTAACGCCGACACCGTGGAGACCGCCGGAAACTTTGTAGGTGGAAGCGTCGAATTTGCCGCCCGCATGGAGTTTGGTGAGTACCACCTGCACCGCCGACATCATCTTGCCGTTGCCCACGTCCATCAGATCCACGGGGATGCCACGGCCGTCGTCGACGACGGTGACGGAGTTATCTACATGGATGACGACATCGATTTTTCTGCAATAGCCGGCCAGGGCTTCGTCTACGGAATTATCGACTACTTCGTAGACCAGATGATGAAGCCCCATCTCGCCGGTTGAGCCAATGTACATGGCGGGGCGAAGACGCACCGCCTCGAGGCCTTCGAGGATTTTTATGTTTTCGCCGGTATAGCTGCCGTTATCACCATTGGTACCGGGGAGAGGGGACTCATCGGGTACTTCGATTGCAATTGTCTTGGTCGCCATAGGATTCCATCTGTGGTGCTTTTGCCGCGCGCCCCGGTTGGGAGGGGTGCCACGAGAACGCAAATCGGGCAGAAAAATGGGGTTTAACCGTCTGAAAAACGAGGGGTTTCAAAACTCTTCTGTCTTGCTCTATTTTAGCATGCGGGAACGGTGCAAAAGGGACCATAAAAGGGGGCTGAAACGGGGGATTCAGGCGCTAAAACCGAGGCGAATTAGGTGACTTCGGTAACTCGCATAATTACTGTCTGTATATATATATGAAAAAGATGGACTTGTATCGATTGTTGCATTAGGATTTCCGTCTAGATAGGGACAACATCCTGTCAATCTGATTCTAAAAGGGGTTACCAATTATGAAACTCATCATTCGCGCTTTTGCAGTTTGCGTTGTCCTTGCCGGTGCCGCTGCCGCATCGTTGTCGTCCGCCACCACACACGCCATGCCGAGCCATCAGTCTGCCACCGCCGCCTTCCCTATCCCGCTCTGTGGACCTGGCATCTCGTGCCCCCCGGACTCACCATCTGGGCCATCCGTCAAGTAACGAGACATAGCACGAAAGTGTCAGAAACGAATCCGCTTTGCGGGTTGAGTGCTTGGGGGATTGGCGCTATTCTGAGAGAGATCTAAGGATGGCAAGCCAGCCGGTATGACTACTCAACTCGCAATGTCGACCATGAACGTAGCTGAGTTCGGCCTTTGGGCTGTGCTTGGCTTGCTGTTCTGGAAGCGAGGGTTTTATCGCCGTTTCCCAGCGATGGGGACCTACTTGGCGTTGCGTGTCGTCTCCGCACCGTTGCTGCTGGTTACCTACTATATTCAATCCCTGCCTTGGGGTCGCAGTTATTTCCAAGTTTATTTCTTCACGTACTGGCTGGTGTATATCGCCAGTGCTGTGCTTCTCTTAATGGTGTGCATTGAGGTCTTCCGCTCGGCGCTCTCTGGACTGCCCGGACTGATGAAGATTGGGATCGTGATCTTCCGCTGGGCGGTCCTGGTCTCGGTGGTATTGACCTTCTCCTCGGTATCCTTCGTGCACCGGGGCATACTTATCATTCCAGACATCGCGAGAGGGTTAATGCGCTCGGTCAGCCTGCTGGAGCTTTTTCTGCTGGCCTTCCTTTGTCTTAGCATGAATGCGTTGCGCCTCTCGGTACGCGACATGGCCTTCGGGATTGCCCTGGGCTTCGGTCTGATGGCTTCCAACGATTTCGTGGTTATTTCGCTCATGTCGCGCCACTCTTCGTTGACTGCTCCATTGCAGTTCGTCTATGAGTCAGCCGTTCTGGTCTCTCTTGGAGTCTGGGTAGCTTACTGCGCGCTGCCTGAGGCTGTCCGCAAGCCCCTGATGATGCCGGCGAGTTCAACAATCTTTCGTTGGAATGAGATTGCTTCAGCACTGGGCCACACCGGAACCCAGATTGCGGTGCAGCAACCTGCCACCAGCTTCTTCCTGACCGACGTGGAGAAGGTAGTGGAGAAGGTACTGACGAGGAACCTAAAGGGACGGGAGTCGGAGCTGTAACGACAGGGTATAGGAATCAAGGAACAGAAAATAGAACATAACAAAGGCCGCGGCAATGCCGCGGCCTTTGCAGTTTTCAGCGGGCCAAAGTTACTCGGCGGCGACGGGCTCGATGGATGCGAAACGCCCACGACCGCCACGATCGGCAAACTTGACGCGTCCAGTGACCTTGGCAAAGAGCGTGTCATCGGAGCCGATGCCGACGTTGACGCCGGGCTTGATGCGAGTACCGCGCTGGCGCATGATGATGGAGCCACCGGTAACGAGTTGACCGCCAAAGGCTTTTACGCCCAAGCGCTGTGCATTGGAATCGCGTCCGTTTGTGGAGCTGCCTCCACCCTTTTTATGTGCCATTGCCGTATTCCCTTCTGAATCTTGAACTCTTCTGAATATTGAACCGGTGCAGCTACTTGGCTGCGGTGTATGTGACGCCGTCGGCTTCGATGGCCTTAATGCGCACCTCGGTGAAGTTCTGGCGGTGACCCTGCAGCTTTTTGTACTGCTTTTTCCGCTTGAGGTGGAAGACGAGAATCTTGCTGCCGCGGCCTTCGCCGAGCACTTCCGCGGTCACCTTGGCGGTGGAGGGCTTGGCAACGGTTCCGGGCTCACCGGAGATGGCGAGGACGTCACTGAACTCGACGGTCTGGCTGTCGTCCGATGCAACGCTCTCGATCTTGACAACGTCGCCGGGAGCGACGCGGTACTGCTTGCCGCCGGTGCGAATGACTGCGTACATAAAAAATCCTCCAGCGCCTCGGCATTTAAACGGGGCGCATACAATCAAAATCCGTGTGCTCGAGTGGGGCGGATACAGACAGTAACTGCACCGGGACCTGGGCCGCACACACGCCATCCTGGCGGTGAACCCAACAGAATCCCGCACTCCCAAAAGAGAGTGCATCGCCAAACTCTATGATTCTATCGTTAAATCGGGGTTGGGGTCAATGAGCTTCGAGCGCATTCGGTGCGGCGGCGGCCTCGCTATACTTTCTCCATGCAGCAAGTCAGCCAACAAGTGAGCCAGCCGGTGAGTATCGTCGCGACGGTTTTGAACGAGATTGAGGACATCGGCAGAGGCGTCACAAGCTTGTTGGGGCAGGAGCCGCCGGCGGCTGAGGTGGTCGTGGTGGACGGGGGGTCGAAGGACGGGACCTGGGAGTGGCTGGCGGGGATGCAGGAGAAAGATCCACGGCTGGTGGCGATCCGGGATGAGACGTGCAGTCTGAAATACTGCGCCGGGCCGATTTCGCGGGGGCGGAATGTGGCGATTGTGGCGGCGCAGATGGAAACGATTGCGACGGCGGACGCGGGCTGCACCTACCGGCCAGACTGGCTCAAGAACCTGACTGCGCCGCTGGTTGCTGGGAAGGCCGAGTATGCGCTGGGGGGCTCGTGTCTGGACCCAGAGGATCACACGCTGTGGGATGTGGCTTCGGCGCCTTTCTTCAGCATCAAGCTGGGGCTGGACGAGCCTACGAAGTCGTGCACGGCGCGGTCGATGGCGTTCACGAAAGACCTGTGGGAGCAAATTGGCGGATTCCCTGAAGAGGTTCTGATCGGCGAAGACACGCTGTTCGACTTCGCCGCGCGGCGGCTGACGACACCGGCCTTCGTCGCGAACGCCAAGGCTCTCTACTGCCCGCGGAACAGCTTTCGGTCGGCCTGCCAACAGATGGCGCGGTATGCGGCGAGCGACGGGATGGCGCGGGTACGGATGACGCGGCTGTTTCGCAACGCGGCGCGGTGCCTGCTGGAGGTGCTGGCGCTGGCCTGCCTGCGCTGGACGGTGGTTCCTCTGCTGGTGATGGCGGCGGTGGAGTCGTGGTACGCCTACCACCGCGACTGGCAGTATCTGCGCGGGTTTGGCGTGAAGGCGGTGCTGGCGCGGTTTGCGTTCTCCGTCGCCGTACCGTGGGTTGTGGCGGTGAACCATGCCTACGGGCTGTTCTCGACCAGGCCGCTGACGAATCGGCAAAATGGGTGAAGACAGGGATCAGTAAGCCGCTGCCCGAGCGCTAACTGTGTGCGGGCGGGAGAACGTAGTAGAGGATGGCGACGTAGTGGGCGGCGCTGCCGGCGAGGACGAAGATGTGCCAGGCGGCGTGGAAGTAGCGGCGGCTGTCGAGGGCGAAGAAGATGATGCCGAGAGTGTAGGCGAGACCGCCGGCTCCGAGCCAGGCGATGCCGTGAGCGCCAAGAGCGTTGAACAGCGGGCGCGCGGCGAAGACGATCAGCCAGCCTTGAAATAAATAGACCAATGCAGAGACAACGGCCAGCGGGCCTTGCTTGAAGTGCTCCATGGCGATACTTTTGGAGAGCACGCCAGCGAGAGCCAGCGCCCACTCGACACCAAAGACCCACCAGCCGAGAGGACCGCGCAGAGAGACGAGCGTGAAGGGCGTGTAGGTTCCGGCGATGAGCAGGTAGATGGACGAGTGGTCGAGGATGTGGAAGACAGGCCGGGCGCGGGTGCGGACCAGCGAGTGATAGAGCGTGGAACAGATGTAGACGAGGATCAATGTGGCGGCGAAGATGGAACAACTGACGACGTCCCAGGCCGAACCGCGCGTGGAGGCGACGATGAGGTAGACGCCGCCGGCGATGGCTAGAGCGGCGCCGATGCCATGCGTGATGGCGTTGGCCAGGATGTCACCCAGGTTGTAGTGCTGAGGCACAATGTCGATGATAGTCCGAGCGGCGGGTGAGAACAGGTGAACGCGGCGCGCGAAAAAACGGACTGCCCCCGGAAAAGGGGCGATGAAGCTCATTTTTTGGGCATAAATTCTCGAAAATTCGCAGTTGGCGCAGAGGCTCTATTTGCTTGCAAGTCTTTTGGTTTGTGCTGGTTGACTGCTTTTATCGGGGAGGCAGCCAGTGGCTAGATGGTAACGGGTCTTGCGGGTGTAAGTGGTTTATTTTCTATTTGTTGTTGGAAATCTCACAGTTTCACAGGATATAGGGGGGAGGGGGTAGGGCGGGAAAACAGGGAATAGGGAGTAGGAAACAGGGCTGACGCGGCGCTGGAGGTTGGAGGGGGCTCATGTCTTGATTGTGCACCGCGGCGCGGTAATTCTCTGCAAACCGGGGCGGGGCTCATGGTCTTTCGTTCGGATTTTCAAGGACGGGGAGAAGGTAAATGGTGTCGGGAGCCTGGGGCGTTTCAGAGGAGCGATCCTGAAAGAGGCATTTTCTTCAATCCCCGGTCCCCAATTGCGAGAGACCGGGGCCACCCTCGGTGTGGTTTTTGGGGCGTCCAGACCGAGGCCACCCGCCGATCCGGCCTTTGGCAAGTAAACCGAGCTGGTTGAGCGCATTGGGCTGTTATCAACATTTGACCGCCCAACCAATGAGATGGTCCGCCGCCTTCAACCCACATTGGCCGGATTATATGGGTGAACGAGGAGGATGTTCGCGGTCAGTTGTGCGGGCGGCGTCTTAGGCTTGCTCTTTGACAGCGTGCCGGGAGCGACCCTGGAAGAGCGCGGTTGGCTCAACAACGACGCCGTGAACTTCCTGTCGACGGACGGCGGGCAGGGATTGCGCTGGGTTTGTTGGCGATTCTTCCTCAGTTTCTGAGAGGGCACGTTCGTGTGAACCGACCCTTTCCGCCAAATGCCCAGAAGAATGGGCACCTGGCGGTTCTTTACTGACGCAGGAACAGACTGAGTGGGCTTAACTCCGCCTCAGTGCAGAAGCAGTCGCCAGGCGAAGCCGCCAGGCGGTGTAGCTGAGGATCTCGTGCGCAATGCGCTCGGCTTCCGCGATGCCGCCTCCGATGGAGACACGTGTCCTGGGTGAAGTGAGTACGTTAAGGCCATCGGCGGCGCAGATTTCGTGTATTCGAAACAGGTGGGTGCCGTCGCTTACGACGACCAGGCGGCGCAGATTGTTGGCATGGGCGATGACGGCAATGCGGTGGGCCTGTTCTTCGGTGTTTCGGCTTTCGGTTTCGGCAATAATGGCGCTCTCAGGGATGCCCAGGCGCATCAGGTAATCGCGGCCGACCGCACCCTCGGAGTACTCATCTTTGTTGGCACCGCCCAGAGTGATGATGAGCGGTGCGATGCCGCGAACGTAAAGTTCGCGCGCGTGGTCGAGACGTGCGCGGAAAACCGGGGAGGGCGTTCCATCATACTCCGCCGCGCCCAGAACGCCGATGGCGTCCGACGGTGCGGTCTGGTCCAAACCGGCATAGTTCTCAATTTGCACGTAGACCCAGCAGGACCATCCCAGAAACCCCAGAATCAAAGCAAGAAACAGCACAGCAATGGAGCGAAAAGTCCAGTTGCGAAGTTTCGACTTGGGTCGGCCATTCTTGTGCACCAGGGTATCGCTGCGGGGCCACGACGGTCTCGTGGGTGGGGATAGCGCCACCGCGCCGAATCTCCCCGCCTTCGGGACAAAGGGAGAGAGCAACGATGGTGGTAGGATGCGCGTACCTCTGCCTCCATGTTCTGCCTTGGGCCGGAATCTCGATCTTGGGCAGATCAGCCCGAAGTTTACCGCTGCTGGGGGGGATTGAATGGTCATTACGATACTTGCGATCGAACAAACGGGCGATTCCGTGCCGTCCTTCGCTCGGCCGCCAATTCGAAAGCATTGCTCCTGGATTTCTCCCTTAGCCCAATCCTTGCCAGCCCAGGGATGTAGAGTCGGAAGCTGAGTCAGGCAAGGTCGCGGTCAGTTGTTACATCGTCGCCTTTGCGCTCAGCAAGGCCGGATAGATCCCCGAAAGTCGGCATGCGGTCAGGAAATGGTGGCGGGGAAGCCTGGATTGGGTTTGGGGCAAACCGAAGCGGCTGTGGGCGCGGCTTTGCCGTGCGGAATCGCTTTCTGAACGAGAAGGCGCGGGGTATTGGCACGGCTCAAGAGGCTGCGGGGAAAGGCGTGAATTGGAGCGGAGAGCCCGAAGAGCATGCCTCGGGGGCTGAAGAGGCTGCGGAAAAAAGGCAAGATTTGGAGCGAAGGAGCCGAAAAGCATCCCTCAGGGGCTAAAGCCCAACTCATTTTGCAGGGTTTATGTACGGGCTAAAGCCCGTACCCTTCACCGGGGGAGTTTTTCCGCAGCCTGTGAAGCCCCGGCTGATTCTACCGCATGGATGTCAGGGCTAAACAGGCTGCGGAAAAAGGCCTCATTTTGGAGGAAAGGCCCGAAAAGCATACCTCAGGGGCTAAAGCCCTATTCATTCCATTGTACTTATACCGGGGATAAATCCCCGGCCTACCGCCCGGAGGAGTCTTTCCGCAGCCTGTAGAGCCCGAGTTGTTTTTGCGTCATTTGCGGCACGGCTGAAGCCGTGCCCTTTCAAAACAGCGCTGTCATGAGAGTTTTTCGGCAAGCTGCGAGATCGTACCCTGAGACCGAGCCTCTCGATGTAGCTGCAGGAGCGAATTCTTCCGCGGCACGTCAAGCTCTGGTCGTTGTTCGCGGTTCGATGGTGCGGCTGAGGCCGTGCCCTGACAAGAAACAAAAATGCAAGTTCAACAAAACGCAATGTCGTCATGAAGTTCTACAGACTCCCACCCATCGGACAAAAACAAAGACGTCCGATGGATGGGGCACAGTTTCATTCCCCGCGGGTCAGTGAAACCGGTGGGAGACT
>Ga0182027_10006518_pt1 | contig 17436 bp, 22 predicted proteins | sample 712E1DmetaG_FD_121300 | JGI IMG/M metagenome (GOLD analysis project Ga0182027, IMG submission 121300) | Permafrost microbial communities from Stordalen Mire, Sweden - 712E1D metaG (Illumina Assembly) | ecosystem: Environmental > Terrestrial > Soil > Wetlands > Permafrost | place: Sweden... | reverse complement strand
TCTGTTCAGCCCACGTGCCTCACGTGCCTCATGTCAGAAGCACCTCACGACCTGGGCTTCCCTCAACTCACTACAGATAACCTGCGCGATGTTCCTCCGCGAGGCTGGCGTCGACATCTCGACGATCGCTCTCTGGCTCGGCCACGAGCAGATCACGACGGTACAGATCTACTTGCACGCTGATCTTGCGATCAAGGAGAAGGCGCTCGCTCTGGCTGCACCACCCGGGGGTGTCCCCGGCCGCTACCGACCGTCGGACCCGCTTCTCGCGTTCCTGTCGTCTCTGTGATTATGCCGAACAGACCCCGCCACGTTCCGTATTCGAAACGGGACCACCGCTCGTACTCGGCATAATCCGCTATTAGGCATAACCAAGCAAGAGCGTATCTACGGCCTGGGCGCTCGCAGATGAGGACACCAAGGCGGTCATCGCCGACTGTCACCGCCAAGCGATCGACTACGTCATCTCCTACGCCGAGAGCAACGTTTTCCACTCCCGTTCCGGTGCCGGCGGCATCGTCGAAGAGGACGTGACCGGGGTCATCGCCACCTCGTTCACCCACTTCACGAGCAGGTCGGACGACCCCCAGTTGCACGAACATCTCGTCGTCTGGAATCGAGCGAGATCAGTATCGGACGGCAAGTGGAGGACCCTTGACTCCAAGGCCATCTTCAAGGCGACGACGACGCTCTCAGAGCTCCACCAAGGAGTCCTCTCTGATCTTTTGCCCTCTGCGCTCGGGCTCGGCTGGCAGGCACGGGGACGACGGCACTCGGCCAAGCCTTGCTACGAGATCACCGGGGTCGCGGAGTCGCTTATGGCCGAGTTCTCACGCCGCTCCGAACAGATCGCGGAGCACTCCGAGAGGCTCCGGGCCGAGTTCAAAGCAGCGCATGGTCGAAGCGCCACCGCCGTCGAGGACATGAAATTGCACGCGGTGGCGACAATCGCCACCCGACCAGACAAGACCAAGCACAGCCTCGCCGAGCTCACCGACGAGTGGCGCGAACGGGCGGCAAGCCACATCGGAAAGGACGAGCAGATCGCCTGGGTCTCGAGCCTGAAGGACCGCAACGACCTGCCACTGCTACGCCGCGATGACCTTGGCGAGTCGATCCTCGCCGATGCCGCCCAGGCGGTCGTCACAACAGTCGCCGAGCACCACTCCACCTACGGGCGCCAGAACCTTCTCGCCGAAGCCCACCGCATGTTGCACGGGGTCCGCTTCGCATCTCCGGACGACAGGGTGGTCGTCGCCGAGCACATCGCCGAGCTCGCCATCGCCCGCTCCGTGATGCTCACGCCGCCGTCGCTGCACCACACACCAGAGCGCTACGTCCGTCCCGACGGCTCGTCGCGGCTTCGTCCGGAGAGCCGGATCGTCTACACCACCGAGGCGCTGCTTGGCGCAGAGGCGCGCCTTCTCGAAGCCGCGAGAAAGCTCGGAGCACCCCGGGTGGGTGTCGCGATCGTGGCCGAGGTGACAGAGGCGAACCTGCCCGGGCGGGACTACAAGCTGAGCACCGACCAGGCCCTCGCCATCGAGAAGATAGCGACCTCCGGTCGCGTCCTTGACGTCCTCATCGGTCCGGCCGGGACGGGCAAATCGACCGCCATGGCTGGTCTTCGCGCCGTGTGGGAATAGGTCCACGGCCCGGGGTCGGTCATCGGCCTCGCCCCCTCCGCGGCCGCGGCCCATGTGCTCGGAGACGAGCTCGGGATCGAAACCGAGAACACCGCCAAGTGGCTCACTGAATGGAGGCGCATCCCCGAGCTCACCGCACGCCTGGACCGTCTCGCTATCAACCTCGCCCGGCACGCCTACCCACGGTCTCCGAGCGCGGCCAGGCTCCGCGCCCGGCTCGCTGAGACGGAGCAGGCAATCTCCGAGCGAAGGCTCAAGCCGGGTCAGCTCGTCATGGTCGACGAAAGTTCCCTGGCAGGGACCTTCACCCTCGACGAGCTCGTGAGTGCCGCCACGACAGCCGGTTCCAAGATCTTGTTGTTGGGAGATCACGGCCAGATGTCGTCTGTAGAAGCCGGCGGGGCCTTCTCGCTCCTCGACAAAGACCGCGGTGATCTCGTCCCCGAGCTCACCGACGTCCATCGCTTCGACTCGGAGTGGGAGAAGGCGGCCAGCGTAGAGCTCCGAGCCGGGAACACCTCGGCCATCTACGCCTACGAGACCCACGACCGCGTCACGGGCGGCGACCGGGATAGCCTGTTGGACGCCATCTACGCGGCCTGGAAGGCCGACGTCGAGGCCGGCAAGTCGAGCCTCATGATCGCCGGGGACACCGCCACCGTCACCGAGCTGAACCGGCGCTCGAGGGTGGGTCGCGTGGCCGAAGGAACGGTAGCCAGCGCCGGTCTTTCGATCGCGGACGGCCAGAGGGCGGGCGTCGGCGACGAGATCGTCACCCGCCAGAACAACCGCTTGCTGACGACGGGCAGGAGCTGGGTGAAGAACGGCGACCGCTTCGTCGTCGCCGCGACCAACCACGACGGTTCCATGGCAGTGCGCCGCGTCTCCGGTGGCACCGAGGTGATGCTGCCGGCCGATTATGTGGCCCAGCACGTCGAGCTCGGCTACGCCACGACCAGCTACCGCAGCCAGGGCCGCACGGTCGACACGACGCACTCGCTGGTCTCGCCGACCACGACCCGCGAGGTGCTGTACGTCGCCGCCACGCGCGGACGCGAGTCCAACATGATCTATGTCGACACGAGCTTCGACCCGGATCCCGCCACGGGACACGACGGCACGATCGCGCCGCAGAGCGCGAGCGAGGTGCTCACCGGTGTGCTCGCCAACGAGGGCGCCGACCTCTCCGCGCACGAGACCCTCGAGAGGGCACAACGCCACATTGAGGACTTCAGCGTCCTCGCCGCCGAGTACGAGACCCTGGCTCGTGCCGCTCAACAGCAACGTTGGGACGACCTGCTCTATCGCTCAGGACTCGAACCTCGTCGCCTCGAGCAGGTTCGCCAGAGCCCCGCCTACGGTCCACTTCTCGCTGCCCTCCGAGACGCCGAGGCGCACGGCCTCGCCGTGGAACAGACTTTCCCCGGGTTCGTGGCAACACGGCCTCTCGATGACGCGGAGGACCCCGCCGCGGTCCTTCGCGACCGAGTCGACCGTTGGGCACAGGTCGTCGGATCGTCGCGTCGAGCAGGCATGAATCTCATCGCAGGGCTGATCCCACGAGCGGTAGGGCTCACGGACCCAGACATGGCCCGGGCTCTCGAGGAACGGGAAGAGGCGATGCAGCGCCGGGCGCGGGCACTGGCCGAGCAGGTCATCGAGCGGAATCAGATCTGGGTTCGCCGGCTCGGTGTCCCGCCTACCGAGCCACGCGCCAAAGAGCAGTGGATCGAAGCCGTCACGACAGTTGTCGCTTACCGGGAACGCTGGAATATCGGTGACGTTCACCGAGCCCTTGGCTCGAAGGTTACCGCGCGGACGATCGAAGCGATAAACCAGCGCAACCTTGCTCAAGCTGCCGTCAACAGGGCGTCGCGGCTTACCTGCCGGCAGGAAGCGCAGTGCCCCGAGTTGCTAGCCGCTGCCGCCGATATCAGCCCGGCCGGAAGACCGGGACTACAAGACGCGCGCTCGATTTGAGCGTGGTCACCGTCAGCCATCCTCGGGTCATGAGACCTATTTCGACGGTCTGACGTGTTATGGGCAGTGGACTGGTGTGGTCCAGATTTGGCGTGTGACCTGCATCTATGTGCGACACACGGCCTTGGGGCAGGGGAGACGTTCCGGTCGATCTCCGGAGCGTTCTTGGGATTTCCATGGGGTGCCAGGCCCGCTCCCAGAAATTTTTCTGACGGTCACGAGAGCTTGGCGTCGAGGTAGTTGAGGAGGGTTCTCCCGACGTTGATGATGAGCCGAGCCTCGGGCTCTCCGAGCAGCTCGGCGTTCGGGTGGGCCATGCTCCCCTGGTTCCGGACCGGCAGGAGGGCGTCAAGGATGCTGGCGCTGGAGTTCAGGACGGTCTTGATGTCCTGAGCACGAGGACCCAAGTCGGCAAGGCTTGAATGTTCAGCCTCCAGCTTCCGGAGGAGGGCGACCATGGTCTGCCGGTCGCCATAGGCGATCCCGGCACCGTCGCAGACAGCGATGAGGTAGCCGTGGAGCACGGTGTGGACCCGGTCCACAGCGCTCGTGGGACCGGAGGTCATGATCAGGTTCTCGGCATCTTGCAAGGCTCGAAGGACCACGTCGCTCGTGATCTGCGGGGTCTGGCTGGCGATGAGGGGTCCGGACTCCAGCCGCTCGATGTACGTCAGCAGCACGGCATGTGTCGCCGCACGGCTGGCTGGGGCTCCGGTTTCGTTGGGCGGAAATCGCTCGATGACGCCCCGGAGCACCTTCGCTTGGTCCCTGGGAGACAAGGATGCAAGAGCGGCCATGAACGTTTCCCTGGTCGTTCCCTCGAACGGGCTCAGGTCAACGGACAGGTCGCAGTACTCAGCATAGAAATCGGCATGGGTCCGATACGTGAAGCGTTCCGGTAGTCCCAGATACCCACCTGAGACCCCGATGTAGCGGTTGACGATGCGCACGATCTCGGGGTCTGTGAGTCCAATCACGACTCCGTCTCGCCAGTCATCTGTCTCCTCATGGTCAGGTCGTGGCGTCGGACCCTTGGGGCCGCAACGTCGCTGATGCAGCGTACGTCGACCTCGATGGCACCTCACCAACTACGTGCGGCTTCACTCCTGTACCTGTACCACCCCGTCCGGTGGTGCTCCGGCCTCAAGACGTGCTCAGGGTGCTCGCTCTGCTCGTCTCCTTCGGGCGCTCCGCTCCGTCCGTGGGTGGGGCCGTCCTCTCCATGAATCCACTCTCACTGGTAGGGCACCACGATGGTTCCGACTACTTTTGTCCACATCAGCTCGTTGTTCCGACCCCGTCGGGTCAGGATCAACAGCCACCCCGACGCTGTCTCTGAGGCATCCCTCAACCTGCCACGCCGGATCGACGACCCGACGTCGGCAGCCCAGCTCACCCGAGACCTGCTCCTCAACCATCGGGAGGACATCACGATGGCGTTGTACCTGGACGACCGGCACCGCCTCGCCGCCTACCGCCGCTACGGTGCTCCGAGCGCCACAGAAGGTGAGGATCGGTCCTTCCGTACCATCGCCGCAGCATGCAGCCGGTACGGCGTTGTCGTGGCCGATCAAGCGGTCGTGGTCGGCTGACGGTGAGCAGCTACGACGTTCCGGGCCCTGTCATGACCTGGGAAGGAGGGAGGCTGTCGCACCCACGTGGCATCCTCCACTGGCGTGCCGACGACACCCTCGCTCCTACAGAAGTCCAGCGTGTCGGCGATCACGGCAGATTCCGAGACGCTTAACTATTGTCGACATATGCCTGCTGCTGACTACCTGCTCATCATCGGGGACAGGGAGCCGTTGGCGTGGATTCTCACGGAGGGACTGATGGCGTTCCCTCCCCATCGCAGTAAGGATGCTGGTCGGATTTCCAAGGGTGATCGGCTGTTCCTGTACGCGACCCGTGGGTGCTTCCACAGTCCTGGCCGTGACCGGGGGCGGGTCATCGGAGAAGCGACGGTGACCACGGCGATCTCGACGCTCAAGAAGCCGGTGGAGTTCGGCAAACACTCGTACTCCTTGGGGTGTTCTCTCGACATCACGGGACTTGCTCCACGGGATGAGGGACCCGAGATGATCGACCTCGTCGACGACCTCCACCTGTTTCCACCAAAATCAAGCCCGAAGTCGTGGGGTGTCCGGCTTCGGCGTGTGCTCGCTCCGCTCGATAAGCACGACGCTGGCGTACTGCACAAACAACTCGCCCGAGTGATGCGACCCGCCGAAGAAAGTCGAGTGGGATATCTCGAACGGACTCGGTTCGCTACATCTGCGAGTGCGTGATGGACCGGGAGGTGAAGCCTGTGAACCCCCTTCCTGCATCGGGTCTGAAGTCCCATAATCGAATCAACATGTCGTTTTCTCTTTCGCTTGATTCACTCGATGCCCTTATCAGTGCCGCTGTTCAACTGGGCGCTGAATTGGTTAACGGCTGGTCGGATGAAGAGCGCAGGCTGGTAAGGAAGACGACGGCAGTTGCCGTCCCGCTCGACAAGCTGCGTGACCTGATCGCCTCCGGGGCGGACCCGCTCGGCGAGGCATACTGCCGAATCCGAAACGGCGACGAGAGACGCGGGCTCGGCCAGACGTACACCCCTCCGGCAATCATCACGTCGATGTTGGACTGGTCTGCGAACGAGGTGACACCGGCCCGCGTGATCGATCCTGGCTCTGGGTCCGGACGTTTCTCTGTTGCCGCTGGTCGCAGATTTCCGAAGGCACAGCTACTGGCGTCCGACGTCGATCCCGTTGCAACGCTCATGACCCGAGGGAGCATCGCCGCTGCTGGGTTGGCGAAGCGGTCTACCGTCCTTCTCAGGGACTACCGGGGTTTGCAATGTGAGACCGTCGACGGACCAACTCTTTTCGTCGGCAACCCTCCTTACGTCCGGCACCATCAGATTGACCCGGCTTGGAAGCGATGGCTGCTCGAAACGGCAGCGGAGCGTGGGCACCTCGCAAGCGGTCTGGCCGGTTTGCATGTGCACTTCTTCCTTGCAACCGTTGAACACGGAAAGCCAGGTGATGTCGGAACGTTCATCACCTCCGCTGAATGGCTGGACGTGAACTACGGCAGTCTCGTTCGGCAACTCCTCCTCGATGGCCTCGGCGGTCTGGGTGTTCACGTTCTTGATCCCGACGCTGCGCCGTTCACTGACGTGGCGACTACTGGTGTCATCACCACGTTCCGACTCGGCAGTCACCCGAAGTCGATCAAGCTCCGACGGGTGAAGACAGTCGATGACCTTGGGGCGCTGCAAGGTGGACGTCCGGTCTCTCGGGAGCGGTTGGCCGAGGCGAAGCGCTGGACGCCGCTCATTCGGATCACTCCGAAGCTGCCAGAAGGCTGGATCGAACTTGGCGAGCTATGCCGCGTGCATCGTGGAGCAGTCACCGGAGCGAACGATGTCTGGGTGACTCGGTCCGATGAGACGGACCTGCCGCCCGAAGTGCTTTACCCATCGGTGACTCGGGCACGTGAGCTGTTTGCTGCTGGTGCATCGCTCGCAGCGGCGGACCATCTGCGATGCGTAATTGATCTTCCCGCCGATTTGGATGAGTTCGATGCTGGCACACGAAAGACGATTGACCGATTCCTGCGGCGTGCCAAGAAGGACGGTGTTGCTGACGGCTACATCGCCCGTACCCGTCGTACATGGTGGAAGGTGGGCCTTCGCCAACCGGCTCCCATCTTGGCGACGTACATGGCCCGTCGTCCTCCGACGTTCGTTCGCAATCTCGCTGACGCCCGCCACATCAACATTGCGCATGGTTTGTACCCTCGCCAGCCCATGGCAGATGACATCCTCGACAAGCTGGCGCTCTCCCTGAGGTCGTCTGTGGTTGTCGGTCAAGGGCGCACGTACGCTGGCGGTTTGACCAAGTTCGAGCCAAAGGAAATGGAACGAGTACCTGTGCCCAGTCTTGAACTTCTGGGTGCTGGTGTATGACTCCGGTATCCCCTCCAAAATGGACCGATGAACAGTTCGAGGATGATCGGACGAAATCAATCCACATCTTCCGAGAGCGGCGTATGCAAGAGCCTCTGGAGCAGTACCTCGAAGCATTCGAGGTCAACCGGGATGCCATCGACACACTGCTCGAAAGCACTGTGATCTCACCGTGCTGCTCGACAAGGCTGTCGACGTCCTGAGCGACACCGGCTTGCTCTCGGCAGTTCGGTACCTCGCCGGACCACCTATCTCGGAAGATGATCTCAAGACGCTGGCGGACCCGGCATCGCTTACCCCGTCTCGGCTCCGGGCCGATCCTGCAATGGCACAGCGAGTCATTGAAGTGATCCTCCTTGGCGTCGACCGTGGCCGCTTCCCGTGGCTGAGTGAGGACCGGGAGCCGACGCAGGCGGAACGTCAGGCCGCCGTCATCGCCACGGCAGCGCTTCTGGCGCAACGGCAAGTGATGACCGGGCGTGCGAACGAAAGCAAGGACGAACAGGAGAAAGCGGTCAGGGACCGTCTTGTAGAGGCTGGCTTCACGGAGGTAGCGAGGCGGACGATCAACAACATGTCCGAAGCGCCAGAGATTGGGACGTTCTGCGGCGAGAGTCAGTTTGGAACCCGAAAGGCCGACATCATCGCTCGCCTGTACGACGGACGGATCATGCCCATCGAAGCCAAGGTGTCGAACTCATCGACCAACAGTGTGAAGCGGTTGAACAACGATGCTGCCGTGAAGGCTCGCCAGTGGACGCAAGAATTCGGAACGTCGAATGTCGTTCCATCGGCTGTCCTCGGAGGAGTCTTCAAAACCAACAACCTGCGCTCCGCACAGGACAACGATCACCTGACCATCTTCTGGGCGCACAACCTCGATGCCATGGTGCAGTTCATCGACAGTACGAAGTAGCGGGGCAAGCTGGACATGGCACAAGTACAAGAGCAACCGATCATGCTGGGCAACCGTGGAATCGGTACAGCCTCCATCAATGGCGGCGCACTCCGGGGTGAGGGAGGGGCACTGCATTCTCAGCTCGTGGTCCCGCTCAAGCTCGAGCTCGATAACTTCCCGGCTGAATCCATGATCGCCGTTTACCGGCTGTCGGCAAAGCTCTCATCGGACCGACACGTGTTTCCGGGAAACGTATTGTGCCAGCCCGCAGTACAGGACATGATCGACAACCTCCCCGTCCACTCGCTTCCCCAAGGACACATGAACAGCCCTGTCGAGCTGCGCTTCTGGCTTGCGACTGCCGAAGTGGAGCATATCGAAAGGCTCAGACATGCGTCATCCGGTGGAGTGTTCGCACTGCACATCGAAGTCGTAGCGGGCGTCGCCTGGGTGAAGACCTACAACCAGATGGGGCAAGCTGCTCTGGCTGATTCACCATGGGAAATGAACTTTGGCATGTTCTCGCAGATGTTCCCGTTCTGGACGTGCAGAATTACCCCGATTCAAGTAGAGATCGAACAGTCGACGTGGATTGACAAGGTCCTTCCCGGCCTGGGCTACGACCGCTTGCGCCTCCTGGAGCTGTCGTTTCCTCCACCGCTCCCCGATCACTCGAATGCGGCAGCACAATTCGACAAAGCGAAACGTGCCCTCGATCAGAGGCGCTATGGCGACCGCATCCAAGAGTGTCGGGGCTTGCTCAACATGTGGGAGAAGCAGTACGGAGCAACCACCAAGAATCTCATTGCCGATGTCGTCAAGGGCGAACGTGGTTGGCCCGAAGGTGACATCCGGCGTGCCCTGCTCGACACGCTCTGGAAGGAGATAGGGGACGTCGCCAACGCTCCTCACCATCCCGAGGGCAACGTTAACGCTGAGCTCTTCAACGACAGGGACGCTCGCCTCATCCTTCTGTTGACTGCCGCCTTGTCGGAGTACGTCGAACGCCGCTGATACACGGGCAGGGCTGTCGTTTCTCGGTTCATGGACGCCGACATCACGAGACAAGCGACGGAGTCAAGGCGAGCGGACTCGTCCGTCGGGAGAACCGGAACGACGTGGAGGCTCGGACCGCATTGACGCCGTGCAGCACCAAGACAACTCACACACTCCGCAGGCTAAGTTCTGCCTATGCCCTATCGGATTGGTCACGCCCAGAAGGCATTGAGCCTCGTGCTCAAGCATCTCTGGTGCCACGGTCTGCTCCCCGGCGGAACGATGCCTCCCGTTTGCCCCATCGACCGAATCATGCTTACCAAGGTCAAGGCCAACCACGGGATTGCCTGGACCAAGATCGATACGAAGGACGAATACGAGGCTGCGCTAGGACTCATCAGAGTTAAGGCAGGTTCCGCTCCCCTCGCAGTGTTCGAGCTGTTCACATACTCAGGCAAGTCCGTGAAGAATGACCGGAATCACATAGACGAGGCACAGTCCGCGTTCTTGGTAAACGACCGGTGGGCGGCACCGCGAGGGTCCTCTTGCGACGACATATGGAAGGGAGCGCTTGAGGATGCTCTGCGGTCTTCTCACGCGAGGGCCAGCTTATATCGGCCGGGCACCCACGAGTCGGCCAAGACGCCTTTCAAAAGAGCGCTGCGGGCAGAACTGCAAGAAATGGGAAATGCCTACATCTTGAGCGATTCGGCCCTGACCAGAGACCAGTTCATGACAGACGTCATGTGTCTCCGCAACGACATGATGTCTGCGGACATGAACTCACGCTTCCCAAGCATCTTCTGAGTCTTGTAGCCTTAGCCGGAAGTTACTTCTTCGAGTCGGACGTTCCCCATCCTCACCAGGGATGATGTTCGTGGACTCGTTGTCATTGCTGACTACAAGAGCCTGAGGGGGACGTTGGCACCCAAGAGCTCGAATGCCCGACGCTGGGTCTCGGTCGGCTCAACCAAGCGCTCGAAGGTGATCTCGGTGCCTGGAACCTGACAGGTGTTGCGCGTCAGGGTAGAGAGGTGGTCGAGCAATCCCTGGAAGCTCCGCAAGGGTGCCCCGTTGGCGTCGTGCTTGGCTGCCTGAAGGGTCCAAGAACGCGGCGAGGCAAGTCCTGCGGAACTTCGTAGGAGGGACGGCTGGCGGCGAGGGTCAGGGGCTGGCTTGCCGGGAAGCAAGCGGCAATGCTCGGTCGCCGGTCGAGCGCGGAGCGCTCGGCTCAAGAGGCGGAGCGTTGCCGTCAAGGTTGCCCGCCGCGACTTGGGGTCAGGCGGCGCGGTCGTACTCGTCGACCATGCCGCCGAGGACGTCACGGCGAGTGATCGCGCCGCCGTCGGAGGCGCTGACCGGGTGGGGGATTGGCTGGGCGAGCTGCAGGCCACGGTGTGGTCTCGCCTGGTTGTAGTGGCGGAGGTACTCGTCGAGCACCGATTGGAGATGTCGTCGTGAGACGACGAGGAGATGGTCGAGGCATTCGTGGCGGACGGTGCGTACGAACCGCTCCGCGTACGCGTTCGCACGAGGCGAACGCACCGGGGTGCGGATGGTCTCGATGCCGATCGAGGCGAACACCGCGTCAAAGCTGGCGGTGAACTCGGTGTCCCGGTCGCGGATGAGGAACCGGAAACGCTGGCCGGTGTCATCGAGGTCGGCAGCGAAGTTCCGTGCGACCTGGTTCACCCATGGGCCGTTTGGGTTGGTGGTGACACCGAGGACGTGGACGACGCGTCGCTCCAGCTCGATCACGAACAGCACGTAGTACCGGCGGAGCAACACAGTGTCGGCATGGAAGAAGTCGGTGGCGACGATGCCCTTGGCCTGCGCGGAGAGGAACTCGCTCCAAGTGGGCCCCTCACGTCGGGGAGCCGGTGGGGGACCGTGCCGACGCAGGACCGTCGCGACGCTCGTCTTCGACACCGTGACACCGAGCTTCTTGAGTTCGCCGACGATCCGGAGGTAGCCCCACCGGGGGTTCTCCCTCGCCAAGCGGCAGATCAGCTCCATGGTCTCTTTGGCAAGGGCCGGACGACCTCGTCGGCGGTGCGGGTAGGTCCAGCGCTTGCGGACAAGCGAGCGGTGCCAGCCGAGGATTGTCTGCGGCGTGACAAGGAACGATCCCCAGCGCTCACGGGGTACGAGTCCGGCCAGGAAGGGCGACGAGGGCACGGTCGGACCAGGTGAAGCGGGCACGGGTGACCTGGCGGCGGAGCACAGCCAGCTGGTGGCGCAGAACAAGGATCTCTGCATTCTTTGCCGCGGTATCCGACCAGTGGACGCGAACGACCTCGAGCACGTGTCGGAACAAACGGTAGAGGAAGGACAGGGCCACGATGGGAGCCTCACCGAGGGTGTTCTAGCTGGTCAAACCCGGTCGGAGGGTTTCTGGACCCTTCAGGTGATCGCGTTTTCGGACACTACGGGCCGGTCCTGCGCGCTCGCCTCCCCCGTCTTGCCCTCCTATGTCCCAGGGCCGGCCTGATACTCCCCGGCCACGCTACTGCCTCGGACGGCGGTATTTCGCTTTGTTCGTCCGTCATCTCAGTCAGTCCTCTAGGTGCCAATCTGCACCAGTACCGCGAGAAGGCAGAGGAGAAGAGCTACAACGCCGTAGAAGACCTGCATCTTATGCCGAGAATGGAGCGGCGGGTGCCAGCCGAACAAATGAAAGACATAGGGGCTCTCCCTGCTGATTCGCTGAGTCAGTCCAAATCCTTCCACCAGTCCGCCCAGAAGCGTTTCTAATCGCTCTCCGTGGCGCACTGCCCCTATCAACAATCGGTGATACCAAATCTGGTCAACAAAATAGAACAAGCACCATCCCACGAGGCCAGCTATCAGCAGGACCGCAGCAAGATGCACATCGAATCCGAACACGTGGACGTCCGTCTTGTCGTTGATCGCCAGAGCCGCCGCGCCGACAACGGCTGTGAGGAGCGTCACCGCCAGGCCGCGAATCTTCCACTCAATCTCATTGAAATGCTGTTGAACCTGAATAGTCGTCTTCCAGGCCTCGACCTGCAGTTGGGCCATATCTTCCTGCCTCATTGCACTACCTCCCGCATCATGGTGCTGAAAAGGTAAAGAGATCGAGAAGCTCAGCGAAAGAGTCGCTCAGGGTGTATGTGGGTATCACATCCGATTGGGACGCGATCATCTTTTCCCGGTGTACCTCCTCCGGCGTCCAATGGGACACACGGCGAAGGAGCTCATACTCCTGTCGGTCCTGTGCGACACCGTACCGCGCGTGCACATCAGCAACGCCAACTGCTTGTGCCATCGCAACATCCTTCATCAGGCTGTCACCGACGTAAGCGACGGAGGCATAGTCGCCGCCCGCTATCTCGCTGATGATCGTTCTGAGAACGGCGGGCTCCGGCTTCCGCACATTGCGCGGCGTATGGCGGTGTCGCGTGTGGCGGAGCTCGTACTCCTCGCTGGGCCGGGTACGGAGTTGAGCAACGGCCACACCAACGGGAAAGTCATTGTCCGGAGGAGAATAGAGAAAATCGATAAGGCCGTCCAACTCGAACTTTCGCAATCGGTAGGATGTGTAGTAGGCAAACGACTCGGTATAGGCGACGACTGTCGCGCCTTGATCTTTGATCACCCTCAGGGTCGGCAGGACGGTCGGATATAGCACCATTGCTTTCTTGCGTTCGGCGCGGTAAGCATCAATCGCTGGTTTGAAAATCTGTCCAAGATCCGCGTCTGGGTAGCGTTGCTGCAGCGTCGGTAGCTCCTGAATAAGATACGAGTACTCGGAGGTACCTCGGCGTTGATGTACGGTTCGAATCTCAGCTTCCAGCTGAGTCCTCTCAAGGCCACTAATGGCTACGATGGCGTCAAGCATCGCGGAGAAGGAGCGATACCAGATCTCAAACCAGTCCCATAGCGTATTGTCGAGATCAGTGACAAGAAACGAGATCTTCGGCTTTGACTGGTTGATGCTGGCGAAATCCGACATCACGCGGTCCTGAGTGGATCGAACGGGAGAGCGTCGAGCAAGTTTATAGCGTGGCGGGTGTTGCAGGCGAGGACCACCCTGGGGTTGATCGGGATATGGCCCAGTCCGTCCAGGAGGGTGACTTCTTCTGCTCTACCCGCTGACGTTCGCTGCGACATGGCAATCCGTTGTCTCGATCCTGCGGAACACCATCGGGCCGCCGGGGAAACCGGGGTTATTGATCCCATTGAGAAACCATAACGTCGCCGGGTCGTTGTGCGCACGGGGGCACCCCCTTCTGTCGTCCCAGCTTGGGGCGCGCGCAGACGGTAGCGCCTCGGTGTATCAGTCGTGCCGCCATTGTTGGCCGTCGCGACCCCCACCCTCCAGTGCGGCTCGGGCGAGGCTGTCCGCTGAGAGGGCTTCGCTGAAGCAGAGGCGGCCGTCTATCGGCTTCCGTGCACGGGTCGAAGCTGATTCATCCAGGTTTCGAAAGCCCGAGTGAGCGGGTCGAGCAGTTCGTGAGCTCGCCACATCATCAGGTCCCAGACAGCGTGGAAGCCCCAAGTGACATGGAAGACCACGACGAGCAGGATCGCCACCAGGACGAAGTTGCCCAGCAGTCGCCGCACGGTCCTTCCCAGATCGCCGTCCAGTCCAGAAAGGACGAAGTCCTGCCAGTGCATGCATCTGACGTTACATAGAGGACGTGACAGCCCAGCGGATTCCTACCGACCCCTCAGTGCACTCAACCTGACCTGCACTTTGTCCGCGCCACGGTCACGGAGGGTGTGGGGGCCGAGAACCCATCGGCCCAGCTCAGGCAACGAGCCGGTACTCGTGGATGAGCCCGCCAAGGACGCCGGTTCGTCCGATGCCATTGGTGTCGGGTTCGGTGATCGGGACCATCATTTCGGTGACGGCCGAGGGGCACCGTTGATCGAGGGACTGGTGAGGCCGGTGCCCGTTGTAAGGAACTGTTTACAGGCCCCCCTAATCGCCGTACGACCACCGGTCCACTTGATGACCGTGAGGGTCTCCTTCGTAGAAGTCGAGCCCTTGAAGTTCGCGCTGCCGCCGTAGGTGGCGACGAGGCTGTAGGTGCCCACCGGAAGCTTCTTGGCGGAGAGCGTGCACGATCCCTTGGCCCCCGAGAGCTTGATCACGCACAGCGTCGTCGTGGACTGCGTCACCGTGACCGTCCCGGTGGGCGTCGAGCCGGAGTACTGCGGCGAGACCGTGACCGAGAGTTGCTCGACGCCTTCGTCGCCGTAGGCCAGTTTGACGTTCGAGAGCTTGAGGGTGGTCTTGGAGCTTGCCTTGACGACCGTGAGGGACTCCTTGGCCGAAGCCGAGGTGTTAAAGTTCGTGCTGCCGCCGTAGGTGGCGACGAGGCCATAGGTGCCCGCGTTGAGCTTCTTGGCGGAGAGCGTGCACGACCCCTTGGCGTCCGACAGCGAGATCACGCACAGCATCGTCCTGGACTCCTTGATCGTGACACTCCCGGTCGGCGTCGAGCCGGAGTACTGCGGCGAGACGGTAACCGACAGGTGCTCGACACCTTCGTCGCCGTAGGTTGGCGCTATTCTCCAAGTGTCTTCGCGAGGGTGACGAAGGTCGGGATCTTCGAGCCGACATAGAGGGCGGTGAAGAGATCAAGAGCGGTGGCGAAAGTGGTCAGGTCACCGCGCTTGCCGATCGCCATGGCAGCTCGGAAGGCCTCCTTCAGCTCATAGGCGAGACCAAGGCGACGATCGAGGTTCGTGGCGTCGAAGATCAACATTCGTTGGCGCTTTCCGCGCCGGCTCGTGTCCGCCTCGAGGACGAGCGTGTGACAGCGCGCTCGACGTCGGCGATCGATGCAATCCGCAGGGGCCGGAAGGTCCAAGAAGCCATTCACCTTGCGTCACTGCGTGGCGGCTTCGCCCATGCCGCCGCGATAGGGTTTGCTGGGTGGAGCACACAGGCGAAGGATCATCCCATCAATCGCCGGCGCGTGCGAGGATTCACCGCCTCGCTCCGCCTGTACGGCGCGTGGCCGCGCTCTTCCTGGGTACAGTTGCGTTGGCTGGCAACCTCTGGGTCGCCAGCCTAGTTTGGGAGGGATTCCAGGAACCGACTCCAGCGAATGGCGTTTTCGGTCAGCCCAATGTGCAAGTTCCGGTCTCTGGCGCATTCCCCACAGTCGTTCCCAACGTTGGTGCGCTTATCGGCTTTTCCCCATCGATCCGTCCCATGACGATCGACTTGGAACTTGTTAGTCTCGATCGCGGCACCCAGATAGCCTCGTTCGTGGCCAATATCACCACGCCGCCGAGCTTGTTGACTTTGATTCCCGGTCGCGATGGCAGGCCCGCGGTGACGGAGAGGGTCCTCGACCAATACAGCGTCACGCCGGCGGGCCAGGGGCTAGCATTGCCACTGAGAGTCGGAGCCACTTATGGCGATGGTCTCGCCTACGCGACAAGCCTGTCCCTCACCGCCATCGTGCAAGACGTCAACGCCCACAACAGCGCTCTGACGATTTCATTCAACTTGCCCTTGCAAGGTACGCCTGGTGATTTCCCGGGCGACTGGTACCAGTTGGCCAATGATTTCGTGGTCTGGCCCCCCACTGTTTGGGCGCTTTCGATCCGCTCGGGCGCCATGCAGATCGGACAGCCGAGCATTCCTGTGCGCCTTACCCTGGCTGCGGGACCCGCAATGCGCGGGTTCGTAATCAAGATGGTGTCCAGACGCAACGTGGACGGGTCGTTTCTGCGGCTCGTGATAACGACTGACGCTCGCACAATGCAGCTCGCCTACATCATGGGCTCCGTCCCCATCCTGCTAGCCTGCGTTGCCCTCGTGCTGCTCCTGAGCGACCGCGAGAGAAGGCGTTCGCCCGGCCGGACACAAGAGCTTGCCCTTACAATAGTTCTGGGCGTTCTCGCAGTCGTGCCAATTCGTGCAGTAGTTGTACCTGCTGATCTCCAGAGCCCGACCAGGGTCGACTTGCTGCTCGCTCTCGGCGTCACATTGTCCGTTGGGATCCTGCTGCTTGGCATAGCGATTCAACTGACAACCCGGACCGCCAAGCCGAAGCAGGAGACGTAACCTTCTGACTCCTGACTCTTGACGCCGACGCGAGCACGGGACTGTATTGCGTTGGGCGCTCTCCGGGTCGATGTTGCGCGTGAAGAGTGCACAAACTTATCTCCTCCACATTCGACAAGCCGCGTGCCGACGAAGGTCCCTATGCGTGAACTTGATGGACAGCGTGCCGAACCGTCGTGAGCTCCTCGCCGGTGCGAGGCGGCGAGGATGATGATGTGACGTCTGTCGCAGCACGACGTGCGATGAACCGGATCCGCGGTCCGCTCCCGGGTAGAGGTTCAGGCGTGTAGGGTCCAAAGACGTGATCCTGGGCTTGACCAGGCACGATCGATCGGGTGAGGATCCTGCCTCGTGGCGCTCTCGTTCCTGTACCGTCTACTCCGTAGCCTGATCGAGCTCGCTCGGGTCCACCTGATGGGCGCCATCGACAAGGACGCCGAGATCCTCGTTCTTCGTCAGCAGCTGGCTGTCCTTCGCCGTCAGATCGCCCGGCCCCGCTTGTCTTGGTCGGACCGAGCAGTCACTGCTTCATTGGCAAGACTGGTGCCGCGCGAAAGGTGGGCGTCGTTCCTCGTCACACCCGAGACGATCCTCCGGTGGCACCGGGCCCTTGTCCGGTGACACTGGACCTATCCCCATCGAGTCGGGAGACCCTCGCTCCCTGACGAGACCGTCGAGCTGATCCTGCGGCTCGCTCGTGAGAACCCCCGCTGGGGCTACCTCCGCATCGTCGGGGAACTTCGAAAGCTCGGCGTCAATGTCTCTAAGGGCAGCGTTGCCAGCGTCCTCCGCCGTCACGGCCTTGGACCCGCGCCCCGGCGAGTTAGGCCCAGCTGGAGCGAGTTCCTCCGCGCCCAGGCCAAAGGCCTCTTGGCCACTGATTTCTTCACGGTCGACACCGTTCTGCTCC
>Ga0182027_10006515_pt1 | contig 17440 bp, 11 predicted proteins | sample 712E1DmetaG_FD_121300 | JGI IMG/M metagenome (GOLD analysis project Ga0182027, IMG submission 121300) | Permafrost microbial communities from Stordalen Mire, Sweden - 712E1D metaG (Illumina Assembly) | ecosystem: Environmental > Terrestrial > Soil > Wetlands > Permafrost | place: Sweden... | reverse complement strand
CGACAGCAGCATGTAGATGCGGTAGAGATTGGCCTCGGTCGACGCCGGATCGAGCTTGAGCGCCTCGTCAAACGCACGCCGCGCGTGAATCACGTGAATCTGCCCGCCGAAACCGTGTCGCGCGTACTGCAGCTCGGCAATGCCCAGGCCGCTCCATCCCGCGGCAAACTTTGCGTCCGCCGCCGTCACGCCGACGAACAGCGCGTGCGCGCGGTCCAGATCGGCGCGAGAGCCTGTGCGCACCATGAATGAGCTCAGCAGCGCCCGCGCCTGCAAGTACTTCTCGCTCACCGGGCCGGGCAGCGATCCCTCGCGCGCCGCCCCGCGCTGCGCGTCGAAACTCTGCCCAGGCCGCGCTGCATCGATCCTTTCCGCCGCTCCCGCTCCCTGCAGAGCGGCGAACACCTCGTTCGAAATCTCCGTCTGCACCGCAATCAAATCCAGTGACGCCACGCGAATCGATCCGCCCGAGCGCACGCTCTGCGACGCCACAGCGAGCAGTTGCCAGTTCAGGTCGAATCCGCTCTCGGAGCGCACAAAGCTTCCGGCGAGCACGAACTTGACCAGCAGCTTTTGTCCCACCGCCAACGGATCCATGTGAGCGATGGGCAGGGCCATCAGCGCGCTCGATGGCCGCACTACCAGTGAGGGAATCCGCGCCAGCCGCGCCGCGATCGCATCCGCCAGCGCGTGTCCGTAGAGTGGCGCTGCCTCTGTCGCGCCCAGGTTGGCAAAGGGCAGCACCACCAGCGTGTTCTGCGTCTTCTGCTCGCCCGCCGACTCGCGAAACCGCTCCGCCAGCATCGAAAGCAGTCCCGTTGCGCGCTTCTCCGCCTCTGCGCCTGTCGCCGGCACATTGGCCGCCGCGTCGCCGGGAATGATCCCCGTTTCGATGCGCAGCGCCTTCATGATGGTTCTCAGCCCCTCGCGCACCTCCGCAGCCGAGGCTGTGCGCGCCCCCGGATTCTTTTCGAGGCACGCAGCAATCACGCTTTTCAGCTCGGGAGAAATCCCGGGCACAATCGCGCTCAAATCCTGCGGCTCCAGAAACTGAATGGCGCGAATCGTCTGAAAATCCTCGGTGTCGGGCCGCGCGAAGGGGTGACGTCCGCTGGCCAGCTCGTACAAAATTACGCCCAGCGCCCACACGTCCGACTGCACGCTCGACTGTCCGGTGACAAATTGCTCCGGCGCCATGTAGCGGATGGTTCCGCCACGCGCCGTATGGGCGGCCGCACCTGAGGCGTGTTTGGCCAACGCCGGCTTGGCCGGATCGAAACGCGCGTCCTCAGGCGCCAGCCGCCGCGCCAGCCCGAAATCCAGAATCTTCACCAGCCCGCCGTCGGTCAGCATCACGTTTTGCGGCTTCAGGTCGCGGTGAAAAATGCCCAGCGCGTGCGCCGCTTGCAGCCCGTCTGCGATCTGGATGCCCACCGGGAGCAACAGTTGCAGGTTTGCCGGCCCCCGCTCGATCAGCTTGTCCAGAGGCTGGCCCGGCACATACTGCATGGCGATGTACGCCTCTTCGCCGCTCTCGCCCACCTCATAGATAGCGCACACATTGGGATGCTCGATCGCCGAGGCCAGCCGCGCCTCGCGCAGCACCGTCGAGCGCATCTGCTCGGCCGTCAGCAGCCCAGTGTGCAGCGTCTTCAGCACCACCGGCCGCTGCAGAAGCGTGTCGTTGGCCGCGTACACCACCCCGCTGCCTCCGGCGCCCAACCGCCGCAGAATCTCGTAATGTGCAATTGTCTTTCGCTTCATCGCTCATCTCAAGTCTAGCGGCCATCGTGTAAAGACCGTCTTAAAGCGTGCCGCGTCGCCGAGCGAATCTGTTAACGTCGAAGGCAGGATGAATCGCGTTCGTGGACTCGCGGCAGGAAGCGACCGGCACCCCGCAAGTCCAACGCAAAGCGCGCCGCGGCCCATGGCAAGGCTGGCCCTTGCCTTTGTGGTCACCGTGTCGATGTCCCCGCTTGCCGCGCAGCAATCCGCGCAACCAGACGGTAAACAGTTCGCGCCGCAAACAACACAGCAGGCCGCGCCGCCGGCGCCCGCTCCCGAATCCCAATCTCCGTCCCCCGCGCAGCAGCCCGGCCAGGGCGCGCAGCTCCGCACCGGAATCACGAGCGGCCTCTCGACCGATGCCCGCCTGCGGAACCTGCTCGCCGACCACCAGTACCTTCGCGTGCAGTCGCAGCTGAACGAGTTGCCCCCGGACCAGGCGCAGTTCTATCGCGGCATCCTGGCCAACCGCTTCAATAACCTTGAGCAATCCGTCCAGCTCCTCGAGCCTCTCGTCGATCAGGTGGCGGCCAGCGGCGATGCTGCTCAAGAAAAGCTGCTGCGCAAGACGCTTGCCGAAGATTATCTGCGCCTCGGCGACTGGGCCAAGGCCGGCAAGGCCTACCAAGCCCTCGACGACCGCCTGCACGCCAACCTCAGCCCCGACGAGCAGGACGAAATCGAGATGCCGCTCAAGCTGCTGCCCTTGGCTAAGGACGATCCGCTCACAACCGTCGATCCTTGCGAGCCCTTCCGACTCCAGGTCAGCAAGGATCCCCTTGGCCTCATCGACGTTACCGTCTTCATTGACGCCCGCTCGCGAACTTGGATGCTCGACCCCACTGCGCCCTTCAACCTTATCGCCCGATCCACCACCCACGAAGTCGGCCTCACAGTCTCTCAGGAATCTGCGACCATCCACACTCTCAGCGGCCGTCCCATCAAGGTCCATGTCACGGTCATTCCACGCTTCACCATCGGCGGCCGCCTCACCCTTCACAACGTTACTGCCTTCGTCTACGACGACGCGGACTACTACTTCCCTCGTTCCGGCTACCAGGTCGAAGGTGTTCTCGGCTACCCGGCGCTTGCGGCCATGGGCAGCCTCACCGTCGGCGACAACACCATCCAGGTCCGCCCCGCCAGGGAGGTCGCGGGCAGCGGCTCAGGTGACCTTCTCACAGACGGCGCACGCTTCTACCTCGACGGCGATCGGATCATCATCGCTCTCGGCCGCACGCTGGACCCCACCGCCGATCCTGCTTCTCAGGATTCCTCCGCTGCCAGCTCCAACACCGGCTCCGATGATGCCCGCATGTTTGCCATCGATGCAGGCAGCCAGCAGACCTACCTCACCTCGCGCTACTTCGACGAGCACGCCGCGGAGTTCAACAGCCGGAAGTCGGAAATGTACTCGTTCCCCGGAATGGAATCCGCGCCGCAGCCCGCTTATATCGCCGAATCCGTTTCTCTCGTCGTGGGCGACACCAGGATCGACCTGCATTACATCCCTGTTCTCACGCAGCCGCTCGGCTCCGCTGCGCACGACGACGTCTACGGCGTCATTGGCATCGACGCCCTCGACCAGCTTAAGAGCTATACGTTCGACTACCGCACCATGCGCTTCAGCGCGCGGCAAGAGTGAGGCCAGGGAGGGGCAGAAGGGAATCGAGAATAGGGAGCAGAGATCGGGAACGGAAAAGCGGAGAATCGGGAACTATTTCTTTTCCTTCTCCAACTTCGTCTGGCCGCGCCGCCCCAGCATCATCACCACCACCCCAAACCCCAGCAGCACAAGTCCCCACCATAGATTTGCATCGATCCCGAGGCTCTTCGCGTAGACCGCCGTGTTGCTGCGAGTCGCCACGCCGAATGCCGTCAGGATCGTTCCGATCAACGTGAACAGCATTCCCATCGAAATGCGCGCATCGTAGAACATCGCTGCCTCGTCCCCCTCAGACAAAGATCAGATTCACCGCAATCGCCGCCAGCAAGATCGCCGCGGCGAGCGCTTCCGGCCGCTTCCACCACGTTACGTTCGCCGGCGGCCTCTCCGTCAGCGAGTGAACCAGCCCCTTGAGTTCCTCTTTGGGCCGCGCCTTTGTGCTCACGCTCACCGCCGCCGTGATGATCAGGCTCAAGCAAAACGCAAATCCCGCCGTCCCCAGCCCGAGCGCCATCTCGCTCGAAGGATGGTGCAGGACCGCGATCCAACCGCCGTGAATGCCTGGCTGCTCGCCTTTCGGCAGCGCAAGTCCATGGTGCAGCAGCGCTCCTGCCGCGCCCGCAATCAGTCCAGCAAAGGCGCCGTGTCCCGTCGCGCGTTTCCACAGTGCTCCCAGCAGCAGCGTTGCGAACAGCGGCGCATTCACTGCCGCGAAGACCAGAACCATCGCGTCCAACATGCTGTTGAGCCGCATTGCCGCGCACGCCGCTCCGATGGCGAGCAACATGCCGCCCACCGCCGCCCATCGGGCCGCCGCAAGCATCCGCTTGTCACTTGCGCCCTTGGCAAAGAACGCCTGGTAAATGTCGCACGTGAACACTGTGCTGAAAGCCGTCAGGCTCGCTGCCACACCACCCATCAGGCAGGCCAGCAGCGCCGTCAGTCCCAGCCCCAGCAGGCCGAGGGGCAAAAACTGAACGAGCATGTTGGGCGTGGCCATCTCGTAGTCCAGCACTGCTTGGCTGTCCGGGCCCATCACCGGCCTTCCCGCCGCATCGGCTTTTGCCGGAACCAGCCCCTTTCCCGCTTCCACTGCCGGGGCCACCACGGTGATTTCGTGATAGATTGTGCCGTTTTCGTTGTGGACCGCAATGGTCGTGCGTGGCGTGGGCAAGCCAACGGCAATCAGCCCCGGAAGAACCAGCAGCAACGGTACCAGCACCCATACCGCCGCGGCGATCAGTGGGGCCCTCCGCGCCGACTCCACATCCTTCGCCGCCATCGCCGTCTGCAACAGCCTGAAGTCCGTGCACCACGTGCCGCCGCCCAACACAAGGCCCACGCCCAACAACAATCCAACAGCGCCGATTCCCATGGGCCCGGCGCCCGCATGGAACGAGCCGGGCGACACATGGATTAGGTCGTGCAAAGAGTTTGCCGGAAGCGCAGCCTTCAGTCCGCCCCAGCCGCCGATCTTTCTCAGCCCCAGCAGCACCATCGGGAGCAGCCCGGCGACTACCAGGCAAAATTGAAGCGCCTGGTTGTACATCGCCGCCGCAAGTCCGCCCAGGAGAACATAGGTGAGCACCAGCGCCGCCGGCAGCGCAATGGCGAGCAATAGAATTCCTGCCGGCGGCAGGTTCAGCGCGTTTGCAACGTGATCGAAAACGTGCAGCGCCGCGATGACGCGCGCCATGGCGTAGAGCGCAATCCCCGCGCCGAACGCGGCCATCGCGGCAAACAGGCAGGCATTCAGCGCGCGCGTCTTCTGGTCGAAGCGCAGCCCAAGATACTCGGGAATCGACCGCGCCGCTGCCGCCCCCAGCCCCGATTTTGCTCCGTAGTAAACCGGCATCAGGACCAAGCCCGCGAACAGCATCGCCGGAATCGAGCCAAGCGCGAAGAATCCCACGCTCGCCAGTCCGTAGCGGGCCCCGGCGGCGCCCATGCCCAGCACCTCCTGCGAGCCCAGGCTCGCGCCCACCAGCGCCATCCCGCACAGCCAGCCCGGCAGCGCGCGCCCGGCCTGCATGAACTCTTTGCTTCCCGTCATCGCCGGCTTGAGCGAGAAACCGGCCGTGAGCATGAAGAAGCCGTAGATCAGCAAGATGAGCCAATCGGCGGCGGAAAGATTCAGCACAACGGGCTCCTCCCATCCTGATGGTACAAAACCTGCTTAACGGGGCGCCTCAGGCAAATTGCGAAGCTGCAGGCGCGTTTGCTTGGAGCGCCCGCGTCCATACTCATCGTGGGCCTTCAACGCGAGCACAAAAAATGGCGGCAGGGGAAAATCCCCCTGCCGCCTCCAGTTTGTCTATCAACCGTGCCTGCCCTCTCTGTGAAGCTCTCGTATTCCCGCCGCGCTCGCATCTTCGAGATCGCGGCCCAACGCGTGCGCGGCGCAGCAATCGCCGCGGTTGACGCCGCTACTGCTCGCTTCCCGTTCCCGGGCCCTGTGATCCCGGTGCGGGAGCGGGAGCCGGCGCCCCTTGCGGAGGCTCGGCCGGTGGAGGCGCCTGCGGTCTGCGGAACTGCCCGCCCATACCTGGCCTCGACCTTCCCTCACCCCATGCGCCCGGACCGTGTTCGCCCATCTGCTCATGCCCCATCCGGTTCTGGCGCATGGTCTGCAGTTGCTTCCATTGGTCCGGCTTCAACTGCATCCGAACGTCCAGCAGAAAACGCGCGTTCGCTTTTTCCAAATCGGCTCGAGCCGTTACCACCCTGTCGATCTGTGCCTCAATCGCCCCCCGGTCCGGCGTGTCGGCCTTCATCAGCGGGATCATCGCCACCTCTGCCTTTCGCAGAGTGGCCTGCAGGTCGATCAGTTTCATCCGGTGAGCCTGCAGAATCCCATCCATCGCCTTGCGCTGGTCGTCGGTCAGGTTCAACTGCTGCGCAAGCTTCGGGTTGTTCCAGAACTGTCCACCGCCCAATCCGAACGCCTGCTCCATGGGAGGCCGATGCTGCGCAAACCCTGGGCCCATGCCTGCTCCGCCAGGCGCTTGCGCGCCCGACAATCCGCAAGCCATCAGAACTCCCGCTACCGCCAAAACCAGTCCTACAGTCTTCATGCTTCTCATAAGTTTTCTCCCCCTTTTGCCTCAAGGGATCCTTTCTCGCCTTCTCTTGCGTCTCTTATTGAATTCCGTTCTCGTTCTTATTCATTCCCGTTCTCATTCATGAGTTGCGCCAGCGGATCCATTGCCGCCGGAACTACTCGTGATACATCGCTGTCTACCGTTGCCAGCAGATCCTCATCCCCGCCGTTTGCGTTCATCGCCGCAGTTGGCCGCTTGTCGGTCACGGTCTCCGCTGCGGACTGTTTGGCCGGCGCAAGCCCCTGCGCGGCCTTTTGCGCCGCCTTTTCCGCGGCAATCCGCGCCAGTTCCTGCTGCTGATGCCGCTCATACAGGCTGCCTGCCAGGCTGCCTGCGGCCAGCACGCACCCCAGAGCCCAGCTTGCCGCCAGCCGCCAGCTATGCCGCGCCGTCTTCACCGCCTTCCGGGGCCGGCTGTACGCCGCTTCGCTCCAGGCATCCACGCTGGCCTTGAAGTTCTCCAGCGCTCCTGCCACCACTGGATCTTCGATCTCTCCCGCCAATTTGTCCCTGAAATTCATCGTGTTCCCCTCAACTGCGCGCGCACTCTGCCCAGCGCTCGTGAAAGATGCGCTTTCACCGTGCCCTCGCTCAGTCCGGTTGCTCGTGCAATCTCGCTCAACTCCCGCTCCTCAACGTAGCGCAGCAGAAACACCGTTCGCTGCCGTCCGCTCAGGCTCTCTACCGACTTCCAAACCTGCGCCACCTGTTCCCGCGCCAGCATCTGCTGCTCTGCATTCCGTTCCCCGTTCGGCAGCCATTCGCTGGCCTCGTTCACGTCCACTGCGTTGGCCTGCGTGTGCCGCCAGAACTGCAGCCGCCGGTTGCGCCAATGGTCTTTCTGCAGGTTGATGGCAATGCGCATCAGCCATGTCATCGCGCTCGACTCGCCACGAAAGCGCTTCCAGTTCCGGTGCGCCTTCAGGAAGCACTCCTGCGTCAGCGTCTCCGCCAGATCCAAGTCCCGCAACGATGCCAGCAGGAACCGGAAGATCTGTGGCCGATGGCTTTCGACGATGCTTGCAAATTCCTGCGCAGCAATCTCCTCCGCCGCTTCCACGGTCATGGGTTTTACTGCTGTCCCTGCTGCCATCGATTTGGTAGACGTTTCCATTCGGCGCAAGTTTACAACCCCACAGCTTCATTTTCGCGCGGACGACGCGCCCAGTATAGGCGCGGAAAGGCGCAATCAGCCGGTAAACCCAACGTTTTCTTTGGTGAATCGCCGCACACCGCCCTTCCTCTCCGTTCGTTTCTCGCGCGGCCTTCACGTTTGGGTGCTGGCTCGCGCTACGCGGCGCTGTCACCTGGGCAACGATATAATTTGGCTCGGCAATGAAAGTGAGAAGGTGACGAATTGAAGACGCAAATGATTTCCCGCCGCAGATTCGTGAATGGACTGACCATCGGTGTCGCAGGCTCGGCGTTTGCATCCACGGCAAAAAGCTACGCGCAGATTCTCGGCGCCAACGACCGCTTGAACTTTGCCATCAACGGACTCAACGGCCGCGGCCACGCCCATCTGTCATCGATGCGCGCCAACAGCAAGACTGCCCGCGTCGCCTACATCTGCGACGTCGATGCCGGCGTCCTCGCCAAGTTCGCAGCCGAAGCGGAACAGGCGCTCGGCTACGCGCCCAGGGCCGAAACCGACTTCCGCCACGCCCTCGAATCCAAAGAGGTCGACGCCATCACCATCGCCACTCCCGACCACTGGCACACGCCCATGGCCGTCCTCGGGCTCAAGGCCGGCAAGCACGTCTATGTCGAAAAGCCTTCCAGCCACAACCCGCGCGAGGGCGAGCTGCTGGTCGCTGCGCAGAAGAAGTACGGAAAGCTCGTCCAGGTGGGCGATCAGCAGCGCTCCTCGGCATACACCATCAAGATGATTCAGCAGATTCACGACGGCCTGATCGGCGAAGCCTATCTTGCCAAGGCTTGGTACGCCAACACGCGCGGATCGATGGGCATTGGCAAGCCCGCTCCCGTGCCTGCCTCGCTCAATTGGGATCTCTGGCAGGGCCCCGCGCCGCGCAGTGAGTACAAGGACAACATCCATCCCTACAACTGGCACTGGCTGCGCCGCTACGGCACCGGCGAGACCCTCAACAACGGCACCCACGAGGTCGACGTCTGTCGCTGGGCCCTCCAGGCTGAGAACCCTCACGCCGTCACCGCCTCGGGCGGCCGCTACCAGTTCAAGGACGACTGGGAGTTCTACGACACCCTCATCACCAACTTCGAGTACCCGGGTAAAACCATCTCCTGGGAAGGCCGCTCCTGCCAGGGCATGCGCCTTTACGGGCGCGACCGCGGCTCGGTCATCATGGGCACCAAAGGCTCGGTGGTCATCGATCGCGACGGCTACGACGTCTTCGACTGGAAGGGCAATCAGACCGACCAGTACCGCACCGGCCACGAGACTTCAACCGGGGACCTGGTGGGCGCCGATTCGATGACCGATGCGCACTTCGCCAACTTTATTGCGGGGATCCGCGGCGAGGAGAAACTCAACTCGCCCGTCGCGGTCGCCAACGTCGCCGTCACCATGCTTTTGCTCTCCAACATCGCCTGGTTCGTCGACCGCTTGTTGCGCCTCGACACTGAAACCGCGCACATCTTCGACGATCCCGAGGCCATGAAGTTCTGGGCCCGCACCTACCAACCGGGCTGGGAAGTCACCGTCTAAGGAGACACTGAAATGACGCACGGAATCGGAACCTCGCCTGCCGCGAAAGCGGGAACCATTACCCTCGGCGGCGATCTCACGGTCAATCGCTTGGGCTTCGGCGGCATGCGCATTACGGGCAACGGCATTTGGGGCCCTCCCGCCGACGTCGACGCCGCGCTGGCCACCCTGCGTCGCGCCGTCGAGCTGGGCGTCAACTTCATTGACACCGCCGACTCCTACGGCCCCTTTGTTTCAGAAGAGCTGATCGCCCAGGCGCTCTATCCCTATCCCGCCGGCCTCGTCGTCGCCACCAAGGCCGGCTGGACCCGCCACGGCCCTGGCGTCTGGCAGCACAACGCCAGTCCTGCGCACATTCAGGAAGCCATCGAAGGCAGCCTCAAGCGCCTGCGGCTCGAGCGCATCGACGTTTTCCAGCTCCACGTCCCCGACCCGGCGGTCTCCTTCGACGCGTCGATGGAAACCTTGGCGCGGCTGCGTGAGCAGGGCAAGATCCGCCACCTCGGTCTCTCCAACGTCACCCTCGAACACATCCACCGCGCGCAGAAGATGGTGCCCATCGTAAGCGTGCAGAACCGCTACAGTTTCTCTGACCGCGAGTGGGATTTTGTGCTCGACTACTGCGAGGCCAACGCCATGGCGTTTATGCCCTGGGGCCCGATGGCGCAGGGCCGGAAGGCCAATGAAGTGGTGGAAAAGATCGCCGCCGCGCGCCAGGTTTCGACGGCGGTCGTGTCGCTGGCGTGGCTGCTGCGGCGCTCGCCGGTCACACTCCCCATCCCCGGCACCTGCAACGTCAAGCACCTTGAAGTGAATGTCAGCGCCGCCGCCTTTCGGCTCACCGACGCCGAGTTCGCTGAGCTTGCTGCGGTGGTGCCCAAGCCCTACTGGCTTCGCGGCTAAGATCCTGGTGCGGCGCGCGCCGCCTCTGGCCCATGCGCCTCACGGTTCCTTCGATGCCGCCGGTTATGTTCCGCCCCGCGCATCAGCAGCACTATGGGAATATTGAGCAAAATGAGAATCCCCATCAGGAGAAATGCGTCGGCATAACTCAGCAGCGCCGCCTGCTGCTGGAGCATCCGATAGAGGAGCCCGCCGGCCTTCTGCGCTGCCGTTACGTGGTCAAATCCCTGATGCGCCATAAATGGCGTCAGTTGCGCCATAGCCTGCTGTCCGAGCGGGCTTGACGGAGTGAAGTGATTCCCGAGGACCTGTTGGTGAAACTGCTCGCGGCGCGCCATCAACGTGGTCACAAACGAAATGCCCATGCTGGAGCCGATGTTGCGCATGGTGTTGAACAGGCTCGTCGCATAGCCTGTCTCGGCCTTCGGGATCGGGCTCATGGTCAGAGTGGCCATGGGCACAAACAGGAATCCCAGAGCAAAGCCCTGGACGATTTGAATCCAGAAGATATCCCAGGTTCCGGATTCGAGCGTCATTCGTGCATAGCCAAAGAAGCAAAGCCCTGTGATGGCGAAGCCAAGGATCAGCAAGCGGCGTGCGTCCCAGCCTCTGCCCAGCAGAAAGGCCACCAGCGGCATGCACAGCGCGGTGCCCACTCCGCGCGGGCTGTTCCAGATTCCCGCCGTCGTCGCCGTCCAGCCCAGCAGCGTCTGCATGAACAGCGGCAGCAGCACCAGGCTGCCGTACAGCACGAACCCCATGATGGTGACGAGGACAACGCCCGAAGCGAAGGTTCGCGAGCGCAACAGGCTGAAGTGCACGATCGGATCCTTCGCACGCAGCTCGCGCAGCACGAACGAGGTAAGACAAACCAGCGCCACCACGCACAGCGCGCGGATCAGGATCGACCCGAACCAATCCTTCTCCTGCCCCTTGTCGAGCATGATCTGGAGCGCGCCCATGCCCACCGCCAGCATGCCGATGCCCCATGCGTCCACGCCGAAAGTGCGGCGCCGCAGGTACTGCGGATCGACGATGTACTGCGAGATCAGCAGCAGGCTCAACACGCCCACCGGCAGGTTGATGAAGAACACCCAGCGCCACGTCCACGTGTCCGTGATCCAGCCGCCCAGGGTAGGGCCCAGGATGGGCGCTGCAATAATCCCCAGGCTCCAGAAGGCCATTGCCTTGCCCTGTTCCCTTCCGGGAAACTCCTCGAGAAGTACTGCCTGCGAAAGCGGCTGCAGCCCACCGCCGGTGAGGCCCTGAATGACGCGAAAGACAATCAGCATGGGCAGAGTGGGAGCCAGCCCGCATGCCAGGCTCGACAGCGTGAAACCTGTCACAGCGATCAGCAGTACGCGCTTGCGGCCCAGCACGCCCGCCAGCCACCCGGTGATGGGTAGAACGATGGCGTTCGCCACCAGGTAGGAGGTCAATACCCAGGTTGCCTCTTCCACGCTCGAGGAAAGCGAGCCGGCGATGTGCGGCAGGCTGACGTTGACCACCGACGTATCCAGCACCTGCATTACGGCGCTCGACATCACGGCGATAGCGACCATCCAGCGATGAGGCGGAATGGCCTGACCGTCGACAGATGACCTGGCCCAGACAGCTTTTGCTCTTGCCGAGAGGGAATCAGCGCCGGGCGTCGCGTCCGCAAGAGGGGCAACGGAGACGTCAGCCACGGCTGCCCGCTCCTTGAGCGGTTCCACAATTCACGTGCCCTTTCCGGCGTCCTGCAGGGTGGCTTTTTCTTGTTGAAAAAGCCACTCGGCGGTTGCGGACCTGGATATAGCAATTGCGGAACCGCTGTAGCCGGGCGCAGAACAGCAGGCCAGGATCTCCGGTGAAGGAGACAAACCCGGCAACAGAAACAACAACGGGATTGCTCCGTGCGCTTATAGCCAAATCTCCGCGCTCTCGCGCAGTTTGGCCGGCGAGAGGGGCCCCCGATCAGTCGATGGAAAGACTAATCGAAGGTTAACCCCGGCTTAGCGCATCGTCAAACCGCGCGGACCGGCGTTCCCGCCGCGGCAGCAGGCCTTGATCGCTCCAGCGCGAACGCCAATCGGGAGATCGCCCGCCGCGGCCTCGCGCGAACATGGATGTACATCTTTGCGCTCTAGGGTTGGAAGATGATCACATTCATGCTCCAGGGGTCGAGGGAAAGGCTCAGCGGCAGCGTTTGTGCGCCGAGATTGGTTGTCGTGGGTCCGTTCCACACATTGTTCTGCGTCAGGTCGTAAATGGCCTTGCTGTAAGTGAATTCGGTGACACCCGACGATGAAGTGAGACCCGAAAGCGCGACCGTGACCGGCGTACTCGCCGTCTCATTCAGGTTGAACAGCACCAGCGCCGTACCGCCGCCCGAATGAGTCGCTGCATAAGCGCGCACGTTGGTGGTGTCGCCGTTGACGCTGGCGGTGAGCGCGGTGTCTCCGTTTTCTGCAACGTGCTGGAAAAGATTGAAAGCCTGCGCCGTGGGAGACATGGTGCCGATGGGGCCGGCGTTCGGACAGGCGGTTTCGGAGGGTCCATCGGAGAAAACATTGTAGGCCCCGAAATTCTGCCATCCATAGACCGAGGAAGTATCGTTTCCAGCGGTGCCGTTACAATTGCCGAAGCCGATCCACCATGTCAGGCGCACGACTCCGGCGTTCATCATTTCGCCCAGTACCTGGCCGGCATACAAGCCCTGAGTAATCGACCAGCTCTGCTTGCCCGGATTGCTGTAAGGCCCTCCGATCTCGCCTACGTAAATCGGCGTGGTTGGTTTCCCGGCTGTGTTCAGTTCCTTCTTGATCGTGTTGATGTTCGCGGTTAACTCCTGCGCCGCCTGCTGCACCAGGAAGGTGTCGTTTTCCGAGCCCGGCGTCTCTGGGTAGAAGTGGTATTCCACGAAGTCATAGGGCGCATTGGCGAGCACCGTCGGATCCCATGCAGGGGAGTTGCCGGGGTTGACCGAAACACCGACCTGCGTGTTCGGAGAGGCGGCCTTGATCGCCGCGTAGAAGCCGTTGGTTCCCGCCGTCGCAGCGGCGTAGGTTGCCGCGTTGTTCGCAGGGGTGTGCAGGTCTGTCTCCCAGGTCCCGTACTCCTCGTTGCCCACCGTCATACGGCTCACAGTGATTCCGTCATTCAACGCCGCCGACACCCAGGCTGCCGCTTCGTTCGGATCGCCACCGCCAGTGCAGGCCGCATTCGTGCCATAATCTGCCGTCAGGGCCAGGTCATAGGGCCCTGCCAGTGGTATCGCACTTACAAACTGTGCAAAGCTGCCATAACCTGCCCATGCGGTGCCGTTAGCCGTGCATTTGGTGGCGGAACTGCAGTTGCACTGGTATGGCGCCACGAGCGCGCCGCCATTGTTGTATCCCCAGTGGTATTGGTCGGACCACGAGCCGCCCGGCCAGCGTATGGCCTTGATTCCGGCCGTTTCAAACGCGGTATTGACCGCGCTCGCATTCGAGAGCTCGTCGTACCAGGCAGCAAGGTTCATGCCCAATAGTTGGTCGCTTACCGCGGGGCCCACGCTCGACTCATTCACCGTCACTGAGGTTACAACGTTCACGACCACCGTCTGCGTGATCGCTGTCCCCGCTGGCGGAGTCACGGTGAGCGTATAGGTTGTGGTCGTCGTCGGGCTTACGCTTACAGGCGTTCCGCTGATGGCTGTTAGGTTGCCGGGAGTGATCATACCTGTGCCGCCGGTGAACACCGCCGTCAGGCTGCTGCTTGTACCACCCGCAATGGTCGCCGGGTTGGCCACGAAGCTGGTGATCGTGGGCAGAGGAACCACCGTCACGGTCACCGTTTTCATGATCGCCGTCCCCGCCGGCGGAGTCACGGTGAGCGTATAGGTTGTGTTCGCCGTCGGGCTTACGCTTACCGGCGTGCCGCTAGTGACGGGTAGATTGCTGGGGGTGATCAGTCCCGTGCCGCCAGTGAACGCCGCCGTCAGGCTGCTGCTTGACCCAGTCGCAATGGTTGCCGGGTTGGCCACGAAGCTGGTGATCGTGGGCGCAGGAATCACCGTCACTGTGACCACCTGTGTGATGGCCGTCCCCGCCGGTGGGGTCACGGTGAGCGTATAGGTGGTGGTCGTCGTCGGGCTTACAGTCACCGCCGTTCCGCTGATGGCTGTTAGATTGCCGGGAGTGATCATACCCGTGCCCCCGGTGAAGGTCGCCGTCAGGCTGCTGCTTGTGCCACTCGCAATGGTTGCCGGGCTGGCGACAAAGCTGGTGATAACGGGCACAGGAACCACCGTCACGGTCGCCGTTTGCGTAATCGCCGTCCCCAGCGGCGGAGTCACGGTGAGCGTATAGGTTGTGGTCGCCGTCGGGGTCACGTTTACCGGCGTTCCGCTCGTGACGGGTAGATTGCCCGGGGTAATCACTCCCGTTCCGCCGGAGAAGACAGCCGTTAGACTCGAGCTGCCGCCGACCGGGATTGTATCCGGGCTCGCAACAAAGCTCGTAATCGTCGGTGGGGGGTACACTGTGACCGTGACGGTCTGGCTTACGGAGGCTCCGCTTGAGGGAGTCACCGTGAGCGTATAAGTCGTGGTCGCCGCCGGGCTCACGCTCACCGGTGTTCCGCTGGTCACCGCAAGGCCGCCGGGGGAGATCGCACCCGACCCGCCTGAGAATACAGCCGTCAGGCTCACGCTTGTCCCGGCCACGATCGACGTCGAACTGGACGTAAAGCTGGTAATGGAAGCCTGCGGCCCACCGCCCCCGCTATTTCCCGATCCTCCGCAACCGGCTATCGTTACGACACACAACCCAAGAAACCCGGCCCCAGCGGCCGCAGCAGCCCAGTGTCTCATTGCTTTCCCCACCTCAATTCAGACGTGCGCTTGCGCCCACCCATGATACGCGACCGCGAGATGAATTGGAGGTGATTTGTGACTGGGGGGTTTAAACTGACTCTTCCCAGGGAAGCTTCCACACTAAAGGAAGGTGCCTGCCATGCTGCTCGAATCTCTCCGCGAAAAAGTCCTCCGCGCCAATCAGGAGATCGCCCGCCGCGGCCTCGCTCCCCACACCTTCGGCAACGCCAGCGGCATCGACCGCAGCAGCGCCAAACCGCTCGTGGTTATCAAGCCCAGCGGCGTCGACTACGACGCCTTGGCCCCCGCCGACCTGATCGTCACCGACCTCGACGGCAACATCGTCGATGGCCGCCTGCGCCCGTCGAGCGATCTCGATACGCACACGCTTCTCTACCGCGAGTTTCCCCAGATCGGCGGCATCGTCCACACCCACTCCGAGTTCGCCACAGCCTGGGCCCAGGCCGGCCGGGCCATCCCCTGTCTCGGCACCACCCATGCCGACTACTTCCACGGCCCCGTGCCCGTCACCGAGCCGCTCACCGCCGAAGAGGTCGCCGAAGCCTACGTGCGCTCAACCGGCGCGGTTATCGTCCGCTGTTTCCGCTCGGGCAACCTTGATCCCGTCGCCGTCCCGGGCGTGCTGGTGGCCGGCCACGCCCCGTTTGCCTGGGGCAAGGACCCCGCTGAGGCCGTCGAACACGCCGACGTCCTCGAGTTCATTGCCCGACTGGCCTTTCGCAGCGTGCTGCTCGGAGCGCCGGAGACCGGAATCCCACCCTACGTCCTGGAACATCATTACCTTCGCAAACACGGCCCGAAAGCCACATACGGCCAGCGCTGACCCTCCACCCTCAGCCCGGCCGCGGTTTCAGGAACCCGGCCGACGTCCGCCCGCCCCACCACGGTCGCCGTTGGCTCGAGAATCGATACGCTTCCAACTCTAAATCCGGCAGAACCGGCTCCGAATACCCCTCCGCTCACCGGACCAGTTGCCCGATAACTCGCCACGGTTCATCGTGCTACCATTTTTCATAGAATGATTCTCTTCTCTGGATGCCCTCTTTGGTTTTTTGCATCCAAGAGGTGATTTACTTCACGTGTAGTTAACATTTTTGAGCAACCTGACGTCCATATCACGCGTGTTCTCAAACGATTGGCACACCGCCGGTGGCTTGCAGCCGATCATCCACTGCATGGCAACCGACGTGCTAAGAAAACAATTGGCATAGAAGAGCATTCATCCATGGAGACAGGCCTTTTCAACCGCGTGCAGGCCACGCTGCTGGCTCTGGCCACAGCCGGTCTGTTCGTGTTGGCGGTCTTGAATCTCCTTGAGCAGCGCCAATCTCCGCAGCTCGACGATGGCGTGTGGTGGGGTGAGGCCGTCGGCGGCCTGAAAGCCGAAAAGGTTCTGCAAGATAAGCCCGGGCAGCGTGCCGGCATTCAGGTGGGAGACCTGCTGACGGGAGTCAGCGAATCGCCCACGGCAGGAGTGACACCCGTAACGCTGGTGGCGGACCTGGAGCGCACGCTCTACGCCACGGGTCCTTACGTCCAGGTCTACTACACCATCACGCGGGACGGCATTCCCCTCGAGACGCCAGTCAAGGTCATTCCTGAGCCGCTGGATCGCGGTTTGGAATTTGGCCTGAGGATCATCGGCCTCATCTACCTCGTGATCGGCTTCTACGTCCTCTTCCGCCGTTGGGGTGCGCCCCGCTCCACGCATTTTTACCTCTTTTGCCTGGTCTCCTTCGCGCTCTACGCGCTCAAGTACACAACCAAGCTCGACGCCCTCGACTGGACCGTCTTCTGGACGAATGTTGCGGCCGAAGCGCTGCAGCCCGCGCTCTTCCTCCACTTCGCGCTCAGCTTCCCTGAGGAGCGGTTCAAAAGCCGCCGCCGCCGCTGGCTCCTGCCGCTGGTCTACGCGCCCGGCGCCGGTCTGCTTGCGTTATGGCTCTGGTCCATCTTCACGCGCGAGGCCACCAAGCTGCTGCTCGATCGCCTCAACCAGATCGCCACTGCTTACGACGCCATTTTCTATGTGCTCGCCGCGCTCCTCTTCCTGCGCAGCTACAGCCGCGCCACCACTCCGCTGCTGCGTCAGCAATTGAAGTGGGTCACCCGTGGAACCCTGCTCGCGGTTCTTCCGTTCACCTTCTTTTACGCCGTCCCCTATCTGCTTCACCTGAATCCGCCGCAATTGCTCACCAATCTGGCCGGGCTTTCGCTGGTCTTTTTGCCGCTCACATTCGCCTGGGCTATCGTCCGCTACCGCTTGATGGACACCGACCTGATCTTCAAGCGTGGCGTCGCCTACACTCTGGCCACTGCCCTCATCCTCGGCGGTTATTTCGGCATCATCGCCATCATCGCCGAACTGGTCCACCAGCGCTTGCCAGAAACCATGCGCTGGTGGGCGTTCGTGGTTGCGATTCTGGTGACGGCGGCGG
>Ga0182027_10006514_pt1 | contig 17442 bp, 24 predicted proteins | sample 712E1DmetaG_FD_121300 | JGI IMG/M metagenome (GOLD analysis project Ga0182027, IMG submission 121300) | Permafrost microbial communities from Stordalen Mire, Sweden - 712E1D metaG (Illumina Assembly) | ecosystem: Environmental > Terrestrial > Soil > Wetlands > Permafrost | place: Sweden... | reverse complement strand
CTGATTGCCTCAATGGAAATAACTATAGCTCAACAAGAGGCAGATATTAAAGAATTAAAGAAATTATCGTATAAATAGTTACTATAACCACCTTTAAGTATTGTAACCTATTTTCTAACGTGGGAGCATACTTTTGTAATACATTTGATAGTGTTCTGTTTTAGCACAGTTTGGCGTGGTAATTGGGCGGGGCTACTATACATTTTACTTTTAAGAATTATTCTATTTTCAATGCTTTCATTATCTTGTCTAATTTTCTGTTGATTTTATCTAAATCTTCTGATGATACTTGAGATTCATTAGGAGTTTTGAAGTCTTCATTAAATTTAGGTTTTGATTCAAAACGATTTTTAGATTCGAATCCTCCTCGAGATTCTGCGCCGCCTTCTTTTCTGAAGCAGCTTCTGCAATAGACAGGTTTATTATTTGTTGGCTTGAATGGAATATCGCACTTTACTCCGCATTTGTCACATGTTACTTCATATAATTCAAATCCTGAATCTTTATTGCTTGACCTGCCGGAAGCTGGTCTACTAAATTTTACTTCAGACCTTTCAGGGCCAAATCTTGATCCGCCGGATCTTCTTCCCGATGATGGTCTAGAATCTCTCTTGCCAAAATTATTGAATTTTCTCATTATACTTGTCCGCCATTCTCATTATATTTTTTCATCATTCGTTCAAGGATTACAGTTGGAGTAAATCCTTTCTTGCTGCACATTCTAACAAAATCATCATATGTTGGTTTGTCGAAATTATATTCTGCTCGTACTTTTTGCGGTCCCTTTGGGGTTGATGCCATAATATATCACCTTTAATTTTAGTAAAATTATATCATTTATAAGTTTGTTTATTATTTTCAACTTATTTTATGACAATTTTATTTTATTATTATCTTCTTAATTAAAACAGGAGTTAATGGTTTATCATTTTTATCTCTTTGAACCATACTAATCTTATCTACAACGTCTTGTCCTTTTATTACTTGTCCGAATATTGCATGTTTCCCGTCAAGCCATGGCGTCGGAACTGTTGTTATAAAGAATTGTGAGCCTCCAGTATTTGGTCCGGCATTTGCCATAGCTAATATTCCTGATTGATTGAATTTTAATCCTGGTCCAAATTCATCTTTAATAGTATATCCTGGTCCGCCTGTACCGTCGCCTTTAGGGTCTCCTGTCTGCACCATAAAATTTGGAATTACTCTATGGAATGTTATGTTGTTGTAGAATCCTTTCTCTGCTAGTTTGATAAAATTTGCAGTAGTATTCGGCGCTTTGTCTTCATATAATTCAGCTTCAATTGTTCCCATGCTAGTTTCAATAATTGCGTGCCTGTTTGTATTTGTCATTTTTGCCTCCTTAGAACATCCAGTAATAATCGTTGTAATTGTTAACAGTGTTATTATCATAATTAAGACGTGTTTGTTCATACATTCACCCCGATAACAATATGCATTTTGTGGTGTTATTTAAATTTAATTATTTTATATAATTATAATATAAAAATAACATTTATAAACAATCCTTTATTCCTTCTCTTATCGCGATAGATAGTTTGGTTTAATCGACGAAACTATGCTGGAGGCAAATTGTTTCTAGTTTCTATCGTTATAATATACGATTAATAAAACAAATAAAATTGGAGTTGATATTATGGCAAAAGCATATTCAGGTGCAAAAGGAAAGGCAGGAAGCAAGAAACCAATAAAGAAAATAATTCCGTCGTGGACTAGATACGGCGCTAAAGAAGTTGAAATGTTGGTGTTAAAATTGAACAGAGAAGGTCAAGTGCCGTCACAAATCGGATTGCATCTAAGAGATGTGTATGGAATTCCAGATGTTAAAGTATTATGTAAAAAGAGTATAACTCAAATACTTGCTGATAAGAAAGCATTGAATCCAATGCCTGAAGACTTGATGGCATTAATCAAGAAATTGACATTGATCAAGAAACACATGGAAGAGAACGGCCAGGACAAGGTCGCACTTCGTGGAATGCAAATCACAGAGTCAAAGATTCAAAGCATGATTAAATATTACAAACGTACAGGAAGATTGGCTAAGGATTGGACTTATGACGTGAATAAGGCAAAGTTGTACGTATAAGCGTATAAATTTTTATTATATATTTTTATTTTTTATTTAGTTTCTTTCAATTTTAGATAATTTCCTATTCTATATTTATCATTTCTTATTATCCTTTTACTACTATAATTCTTTCAACATATATCTTTCATAACATAAAACTATTTAAAGAGCGGACTAGTGTCCAAGTACGTATGATGAAACAATCTGCAGATTCTAAAATGATGTCGTATGATACTCCAGATTATGAAGGATTTAATAGAATGTTGAAAGAAAGTGCTGAATCATTTCTGAAAATTCCAAAAAATAAGACGATAAGAGTTGTAGGACACTTGGATGCGGACGGCATATGTGCATCGGCAATAATGATTAATGCATTAATAAAATTAAATAGAAGATATTCATTAACAACGTTGCCAACCATAACTGAAGAATCATTGAAAGAAGTATATGATGAATCAGAAGAATATTTGGTATTTGTGGATTTGGGTTCTGGAAATATTGATGCTGTCGGAAAAATGCTCGCAAATAAAAAAATCTATATCTTAGACCATCATCAATTACAATCGGAAACGGATTATGAAAATATTATTCAGATAAATCCGCACATCTTTGGCATCGACGGTTCTACAGAGATTAGCGGTGCTGGCGTAGTATTTATGTTCACACAATATTTGACTGGTAATAAAAATATTGAAATGTCGCGCATAGCAATTGTTGGTGCGATTGGCGATATTCAGGAAAATAAAGGGTTCAGAAAATTAAATGCTGAGATTTTGCGTTTAGCCGTCGATAATAAATTATTAGAGGTCAAGCGCGGACTGAAATTCTTTGGAGTGCAGACAAAGCCTATATATAAATTATTACAATATAGTTCTGATATAATCATTCCTGGTGTTAATGGCTCTGAGAGCGGTTCCATAAATTTCTTGTTAGGATTAGGAATTGACCCAAAAACAAATAGAGGATGGAAGAAAATATCTGATCTGACAGCTGAGGAGCAGCAGAAATTAGTCGCTGGAATAATCATGCAACGAGTAAACAAGGCGAAGACTGATGTGCAGGATATATTTACGAACGCATATTTATTGGTTGGAGAAGTCGAGGACTCTCCATTCAGGGATGCAAAAGAGTTCGCTACATTATTGAATAGTTGTGGGCGATTAAATAAGTCAAGCATCGGGATTGGTGCGTGTCTGAATGACAAAAAAATGAAGGATATGGCATTGCAGAATCTTATAGATTATCGCAAAGAGTTGGTCACGGCGATAAATTGGTATAAGGATAATGCTAACACTGAACATGTTATCAAGAAGAAAAATTTTATCATAATCAATGCCGAGGATGAGATAATGCCCACAATGATTGGTACATTAGGCTCGATATTATCTAAATCTCAAGATATAGAACGAAACACATTCATACTTTCTTTGGCTAGAAATCATGATGATACTACCAAGATTTCTTTGCGCATAGTCGGCAATCCCGACAGTATAAATCTGAAGGATATAATCGAACAGATAATACAGAAGATTAACCATGGCAGCAGTGGCGGACATAGCTTTGCTGCTGGCGCAGTCATTGATACTGATAAGGAAGAAGATTTTGTCAAGGCCGCATCAGAAATTCTAGAAGCTGTAAATATTGAAGAAGAGATATAGACAACAAACATATTTTTATATTCTTTACTATCAAGTAACAACAAAAGCAAAACATTTATAAACCTTATTTACTATCCTATTCTAAGCTTAAATCGATTACAAGTCGTGTATAAGATTGTTGGGGGAATTATAATGAGTATTGATACAAAATGCAGAACAAAATGGGAAGATTCTCTTGGAGAGAAAATCTTAGATGCTTGCGCTAAAGTATGTGTTGGTATAGGTTATACATCAACACTTGCTTATATTGGTTATAATACTACAATGGTAGTTTTAGATAAAATGCCAAATAAAGATCTTAATGACTACCTTATACCTATAGTTTTCTGTTCAGCTCTTGCAGGAGCAAGCTTCAATTCATTAAATTGTCTTTTATCAATGGATGAAAATGATTTTTAAAATTTTATAAGATTGTTGGGGGAATTATTATGGATAAGAAAGCCTTTCTAAAGGCGTTTGTGGTAACATTTGTATTCATGCTAGGATTTTTGACTAGTAATATCTATGCAGATATAAGCACACAAACTCCAGCTAATCTGAATGCCGCTAGTGTCAATACTCAAAGTACATTAGGAGACAATAGGACTGATGAAGTCCCAAGTCCAAGTTCTTGGATAACTGACAAGCAGATTGGAGTATATAGTAAAAGCGTAATATTAGATGTTCAGGATCCACAGTGGGCGACATTCACAGACACGCATAGTATGGAACCAGTAATAAGTTCAAGATCATATGCTATTGAAGTAGTTCCAGAATCTGCAGACCAGATAAATGTTGGAGACATAGTGAGCTATAATTCGAAGTATGCCGATGGAACAATAATTCATAGAGTGATACAAAAGAGTTCTGATGCAGACGGAATATATTTTATTGTTAAAGGAGATAATAATCCTACGCAAGATCCAGGTAAGATAAGATTTGACCAAATACAAAGAGTTGTTGTGGCAATAATTTATTGATTGAATTATATATGATAATTAACACTTAGGTGATAAAATGAAAATATCAAAAAATATAAAGCGTAAAGGCTTATCAAAACTAGTATTTATAGCATTTGCAGCAGTAATGCTATTGGTTACGATAATTGCAGTATTTCAATGAGGATACAAAATGGATGAACAACTCGAAATTATGACCAATGATGCTTTTAATGATTTAGACATCAAGGTCAAAGGCTTGGATACTGAGAATCTTCCACCATTATATAATCAAGTGAAATGGTTATTTAACAAAGCCACAAAAGGGAAATATTCAATGAACCTTGAAAATGCGACAGAAGCACAAAAATTTGCAAATATACAAAGTGCAGAGAAATCTGCAGCAAAATGGGGTGGATGGTGCACTGCAGGATTAGGAACGTTATTTTATGGCGGGATGGCATTACTTGCACCAGAACATTATCAATCAATTGGTTGGGCATGGGATGTGTTAAATATGGATGCAGTCGCTACTGGCGCAATCCTTATTGGACTTTCAGATCATTTCAGAGATTGGAAGAGAGATCATCAAGTATACATGTCGGGAGCGAAACATTTGGGAATAGCAGGCTTTGCAGTACCGGCAGTAGATTTAGCGATTAAATATTTCTTGTAAATTTTTTATCATTTTTTTATTTATACTCGCCTTATAATTTAATTTTTACACAATCTATTTAAACACTACTAATTCTACATCTCTTATGATTGTTAACGAGGAAGAAAAGGATAATGCGATTCTAGCAGGTAAAATCGCTGCCAAAGCAATTATATATGGCAAATCGTTGATTCAGCCAAATGTGAAGATGGTTGAAGTTCTGGACCAAATTGAGCGATTCATAAAAGATAATGGTGGACAAATAGCATTTCCTGCGCAAATATCATTAAATGAAACTGCAGCACATTTCTGTCCATTGGCAGACGATGTTCTAGTGTTCAAGCCAACAGACATAATAAAACTGGATCTGGGTGTACATGTAGAGGGGATGATAGCCGATACTGCTGTAACAATAATTTTTAAAGAATATAACGATAAATATCAAGAGTTATTGGATTTGAAGAAAGCATCTGAGGAAGCATTGAGTAATACATTAAAATATATACGTCCAGGAGTAACTTTAGGAGAACTTGGTCTGATAATACAGGAATCAATTGCAAGATATGATTTAAGTCCAGTCAGAAATCTTTCAGGGCATGGTCTGGGAAAATACTCAATACATGAGCATCCAACAGTGCCAAATTTTAATACCAAAGATAAACACGAGTTAGAAGATAATCAATTGATTGCTATAGAACCGTTTGCAACAAATGGTCATGGAATGATATTTGAAAGCAGCAATGCTACATTATACTCGCTAAATGCAATAAACGCCATGAAGGGTGTTAGAAGTAATATGACGCGCGAAGTGCTTAGAGACATTCAAGAATTTAAAACACTGCCATTTACAACCAGATGGCTTACAAGTAAACATTCATTTTCAAAAGTGCGTTTCGCACTAAATGATTTAAAGAATTTGGAGATAGTGCATGATTATCCTCCTCTTATAGAAATGGGTAAAGGAATGGTGTCACAGTCAGAGCACACCGTTATTGTAAGAGAAAGGCCGATAATAACAACGTTGAGAGAAGAATAAGAAGAACAATACACATCTCATGTGCTTTAGTCATAATTTCTTATTGAATCACGGTTCATGAAACACCTTTAATTTATCGGAGAATATTTTTTCAGCCCTTAAACGTATAATCTCATAACCGCAATTTTGACACGTAATTATCTCATAGACTTTATGATGATGATTCTCTAAAGTTATGCTGTTGCCATGTGGCTTCTTGCACTGGGCGCAAATATCTTCAAGATGTTCTTCGTTAATACTGTGTGGCATAGAACGTTTAGCGCGTCACATGTCTTTATAATGTTTACTCTTTAATGAAAACTTTTATAAAAAAGTTAATATTTCTGGGATTATGATTACTTTAAGAGATATATTGTTTATGCCTGAAGCAAAGGCAGTAGATATTGATGATGTTACTATAATTTTAAGAGATAAAATACCTCCTTATGTTAATAGTGTTTTTGGTAATGAGCTTCACAAACTTCATAAACCTTTTACTGAACAAGATTATGTGTGGCTTGGATTAGAACATATACAAGTTTTGAAAGAAGCTGGTGTAACCCGTGATGACGTTTCGACAATGCTAAAGCGCATGGAGCAGGATGGCGTTATAGAAAATATTATGCCACGAACCTATTTTGTTGCATCATTAAAAGCACTATCTAAACCTGATAGAGTTTATCCTATTTATTCTATTGCATCATTAAAAACATTATTTCAACCTCCTAGAGTTTATTTTCTGACTTCAAGAGGGGACGGATTTTATAATGATCCTGTGGGAATGACTAATAGGTGGTTAGATAATGTAAAAGCGAACTATAAAAATTTTATACCTCCTAAGGTAATATACGATCATAACAAAGATGAAGCCATTAATAAATATAATATTAAAGTATTATTTGAGGATAATCCTGTTTTTGCGTTAACTGTACTTGAAAATAATGCTAAGAGAGAAAAACCGCGATACGTGATTTTGTTTAATGCGCCATGGAATATATTAGATAACACTCGAGATAGGCGTGCGTTGTCAGAAGAGATGTATGCTAAAAAGAAATCAATAGTAGAAAAACTTGATAGTTATGAAAGTATTTTTATGGTTAGAGTTAATGATTGGCATCGCGTATTCAGTAATCTAGTTACTTATAAAAAATAAATTTATTCTTTCTTCTGTTTCTCGTATATCTCTCTTAAGAATCTCTCAATTGTTTTTATGATATTTTCCGGCTGAGTATTTAATATTGATGCAGTTTTGGAAATAATCATATCATCAGAATCTTCACATTCTGTTATTGATGTTAATTCGAACTTTCTTCATTATTTTTCTTCACTATTTTTTTCCATTTTGTAAATAATTCTTCAACTCTTCCAGGAATTTGTTTGGAATTACAATCCAATATTTTAGCAATATCATCTAGTGATGCTTCTTTATCTTGTGATGTTTTTTCTGCTGCCAAGCCTGCTGTAAATTCTATCCTCACAATTCCATCCTGAAGCTTTGAAGATTTTAATATCTTAATTTTTCCGACATCTCCAGTAATATCTAAATGAGTTCCACCACATGCTTCAACGTCAAATCCTACAATATCCACAATCCTTAATTCTTTGCCTGGAACTGCTCCGCCCTGATATATCCTGAACCCATATTTTGCTTCAGCGACATTTCTCCGCATAAATGATTTGCTCACTGGAAGATTTTCTCTGACAATCTTATTGGCGCAATCCTCAATTTCAGCTAATTGCTCTTTACTCAAATTTTCATAATGTGTGATATCAAGTCTGGCTTTTTCCAATGTTTTGGATGCACCAGCCTGCCATATATGATTGCCAAGAATTTTTCTTGCTGCACCATTAAGTATGTGTGTTGCGGTATGATGTTGCGCAAGTTGAATTCTTCTATCCAACTCTATACGTCCATGTATTAATTGTCCTTCATGGAAATCTACATTTTCAAGAACATGAATTATAACTTTCCCTTGTTTGAATACATCTAAGACTTTGCTCTTGCTTAATGTTCCAACGTCATGAAGCTGTCCTCCGCTTGTTGGATAGAATGCTGTCTTGTCTAATATTACTTTGTAATTCTTCTCAACAGTATCATTGATTATTTTTAATACAGTTCCTTTAAAATCAACCAGGTCATAATGGTCAAAATATAGTGCTTCGGTTTTTAAATCTTCAACATCATAATGTTTTTCTTTCTTAGTCTGAGTCTTTATTGTTTCTGCAGATTTTAATGCATCGTGTTCATGCTTCTCTGCAACTAGCTTATAGAAATTATCTGGTACATCTATTACTAATTTTTGTTTCCAAGCTTCAACAGATAATTCTTCAGGATTAATGCCGTTGCTATCGTATAATTCAATCAATCTTTCCACTGTTACTCGTTCATTCTTTGCGATTATGTTCTTAATAATATTTTGTTCACGCTGTCTGCTTTCATAATACCTTTTCTTTTCATATTCTAATATCTCATAGACTTCATTTACTGCGTTGTTTAGTTCTGGAAATATTGGCTCTAAGAATTGTGCATGTAATCTTAAAAGTTTTTTGATGTCGATTATTTCAGCCCATCTATACTTGTCAATGAAATTCATCATTCTTCTGAATATTACTCTAAGATTGTAGAATCCCCCAACATTACTTGGCAATGCTCCATCGGTGACGGCTACTAATAAGGATCTGGAATGCTCAGCAATACTGTATGTTGCAGTCATCGGTAATATCTTGTTTTTTAATGTTTCAACATCTAAACCGACTTTTTCTGCAACTGATTTCCATGCTTCGTTTATATCTTCAACTTCATCAACATTCAATAACGATGCATATGGTGCGAATTTTCTGAATAATTCAGTATCAAAATGAACTTGAGTTGTTTCCTTTAAGTATTCTAGAACAGTCGGAAATACTGCATCATATAATGTTGGAGTGCCTTGAGAGAACCACGCAATACGTTCCATTCCAAGACCCATATCAAGCACTTTAATTTTTAACTCTCTGTTACCTTCATCTGAATGTTCAAACATCATATATACTTGATTGAATAATTCGATGCCGTTTGAAAAAAATTCCATGCATGGCCCGAAGTTTCCGCCGCCGGCCCAAGCATCTTCATGCAATACTAGTTCGTCTTTGTTAAGGCCGACTACTTTAGTAATGTAATTGTATATATCCATAAAAAATTGTTCTTGATTCCATTCTTGCGGGCTTACAAATGCGTGCTGTCCAATCATCACAAATCCAGTACAATGTGAACCAGTGATTCCGACGTTGTCAATATCTCCAAATCTTAGACAGAATTGTGGAATAATAATTTTTTTGGCAGGAGCTTCAACCTCGCCGCTTATTACATATGGCTGGAATGCTGCGATGCTTGCAATAGTAAAATCAGTAGTTGGATTCCATTTAGCGACAACAGGATAGCGATTGATTGCAGTATATCCTAGATTTGTGAAGTGTTTTTTGTATCTTTCCCAAACTTCGATGTAACTCATCGGATGTCGCTCGGGATTGTGCGAGAATAACGTTACTCCTTTAATACATTCAGCATCACCACAAACTTTTCTATCATGTGTTGACCAGAAATGTTTTTTACAATTAGAACATTGAGCTCTATGAAAGCCTTCATTCTTTAGAGCATTGACAGCATAATACTTTTCCGGACTTTTAGAAGCTTCAAGCTTGAATTCTTTTTTTAATTCTTTATCTGTCTTCATAATATACTACCGAGGTGGATGAGAATTTAAAAAGTAATTGATTTTAAACGTGCGCTTCAGAATTATTCTATTACTATTTTTGGTTGTTTTGGAATATGTTTTTAGTCTTTATCATCTTTTGCTGTGAGTTTTTTATAATTTCCGCTCCTAACAAGACCCATTAAAAGAGCATATTTTTCTGCATATACTTTTTCATTGTTAAGGTTAATTAGTTCTATCTTTATGCCTTTGATTTTTTTTTCGACTTGTAACAACATTTCAAGAGTATTAAATACTGCATTTTCATTATCCTTAGCAAAATAATGTTGGACGAACATCACTGGTAAAGTTATTGGCTTAGACTTAAGGTTATACGCCTCATATATTGTTGTATACTCGTGATTATTATTTTGAGATTTTTTGTTAGAACTATTTTTCTCTTTTTCTATTCCTATGATTCTTGCTGTTACTTCTTTGCACTTAGATTTTTCTACGGCTTCTATGAATGTATCTATAGATTCTTTTTGTGTTGAGACTGCGTCTCTTATATATGCTTTGACAATACTCTTTATGTATTGAAAATTATTCGCTGCCATAGTATATGAGAACCACGTTTATTTATAAAGTTTACTTATATTTACTACTAATAAGAAATAACATATTTGAAGAACATAATGTGTTCTAGATTATTTATAACTGTGATTTATTATATTAAACAACTCATATAATGATTTAATCCTAAATGTCGGTTTGATTCCTTTGTATTCGAGTTCTTTTCTATCTACTAATACATCTAGAACACAAGCATTTCTGGCTGCTTCAATATCTTCATTAGCATTTCCAACATATATTGTTTCTGTATTATTGACTCCTAGATGCTTCATACACTCTATAAGTCCATGAGGGTCAGGTTTAATTCTGAATCCGTTGTCGACATGAGCGCTTATGATTTTATTAAAATATTGTTCACCGATTAATTTTATTTCTGATTCAGCAATATGTGTAGGTGCACTAGTAACTACTCCCATAATAAAATTTTGAGATTTTAAATTGTATATAGCTTTAATATCATCATATGGTTTAGTATATTGCATATGCACTTGATTATCATCATATATTCGATATGAGTGCCAAAATTCTGCTGGTTCAACATGAAGTATTTCCTTAATAATTTTATCTCTATCAGCTCCAAACCAGAATATATCTATATCTTTCTCACTTGCCTTTAATCCAAAATCTCGTAATGTTGCTCCAACAATGTTATATCTATATGCAGGTAAAGTGTGGATTAATGTTCCGTCAAGGTCGAAGATTATTGCTTTATACTTCATGAGCAGAGAAATAAGTATTTTTTTATAAATGTATTTACTATTGAGGTAAGAAATACTTTTTGTGTATTTATATCAATCTATCTTTTCAAATCCTTAAACTTTACAGAATGTTGTTCGCCCGCACTGCTCCAATTCTCTAATTCTGTCTCATGGATTAATATAGTTACTGCCTGCGCTGGAATTCCTAATTCTGTGAAAACTTCTGTGATTTTCTTCATTAAGATAGGTTTTTGTTTCTTATCTAAAGGCCATGTTTCAATATTTACAATAGGCATATAACCACCTCGAGTATATTCAAAATTTAATATGGACGGATCGAGACGCACCTTTTACAAAAGCTGCACCAAAACAAAAAGGTCGCCTATGGCGACATACTGGACGAGTCGGGATTTGAACCCGAAGCCTTCCCGATTTTGGTAAGCCATCATAGCTTCCTATAGAGAGTATAGCCAACGGGACGTTATACCAGGTTTAACTACCCGCCCAATATTTCTGTAGAACTGTAGAGAATTTAAAAATTTGATGTAAAAAATAAAAAATAGAAGAAGATAATTTATATCTTCTTTGCGAATACACCTATTAATGGAATCTCTTTCTCTTCGCCAGATAACGAATATATTATTCCTATAATCCATAATAATAATATAATTATCCATAATGCTGTGCTTACCACCCATCCTACAAATGGTATCCATCCAACTATCCATGCCGCAACAGATGCGATTATCCACGCAATAAATAATACCAATCCTTGCTTGGCATAATACATTGCATACTTGTCTTCCTTACGTGCAAGCATTACTATTATGTATCCAATTACTGTTAGGAATATTCCTAAGAATGCAAATAATTTACTATCAGAATCATCTTTCACTACCCGTGTTTTGTTAACTGTTTTTTTAGCCATGATATCACCTGAAGTATACTTAGAGATATCTGCTTATAAAGTTTACTCGTAACTTTAGAATCTTATCTATATTCTATGTTTCTTCTTATTTCATCCAATATTACTACTCTATTGACTGATTCGTTTGGATCCATTGAGGATTGTATTTCGTCCATAATTGATATCGGAATCTCATCTAACCTTGCGACCGGAATATCTGAAAGAACCGTTAGTGAGATTTCACTCATCTTCTTCCTCTTCAATTTCTTCAATTGTTTTTATATCTCTAATTGCGTATATGTAGCTGTCCATTTTTGTTTCCTTTGTTGTTACTATATTAGTTGTTTTTTGTCGTCACTAGTATACTATTTTGTTTAATGAGAAGCACCAACGCTTCCTACAGTTTTGGTGGGGTGGTTTTGAGAATTTAGATAGATTGTAGGAAGCCGGCCTCTTTGAACTTCATTTCTTGACGCTGATGGTGTGTGCTTGTGCTGGTTTACGCATTTCATACAGCCACAACATTCCAATCCTCATCATATTTTTGTTGAACTTATCGCTGATCTTATATGTCTTCTTGTACATGTCATAGTCTATTAATCCCATGCTTTTCATTGGAGTCAATATCCTATCATAGAATTGACGCTTGTTATAACTTAACGTGACTCGTTTCTTTTGGCCGAACTGTGTTGTTTCCTCATCTATGAGTTTTCCTTCATGTAATGCTGTTGCAAATACACTCATTTCAGTCTTGCCTATCTCTCCGCCATGAGTCTTCATCTCTTCAATTAATAGTTTTGCAACTGTTACTTGCTGCTCTGTAGCAAAGATTATCTCATAGATATTCTCTGGAAGGTTGAATTGGTCGAATAATATCGTCATAACATGTAGAAAGATTAGGTAATATATAAATGTTACGCTTTTGTATACTAGTTTACAACCTAAGCACAGATTTTTTAGATAAGTATACTTTAAGATATACTAGTATATATTATATGTGTGCTATTACTTATGAATAGAGAATAATTTATATTACTTTGCCTCTTTAAAAAAATCCTTAATTAAATTCTGGTATAACAGACTAACTCGCATATGCCATGTAATTGGGAAGCATCTATAATAATTATTCCAAGTATATCTCTCATCTAAAAATATTATTACCCCTTTATCAGTTTCACTTCTGATACATCTGCCTGCTGCTTGAATAGTTTTTGTAAATGCAGGAAATAAATATCCATAATCCCATCCTTTGTTGAATTTCTTATCATAGTAATCGATTAATGCTTTTGTTTCTAAATCAGGCTTTTGTAACGGCAGACCAACAATTATTACTGCCTTTAATATTCCTGGAAGGTCTATTCCTTCGGCAAAACTTCCTGTAATGACTGCATTAAGTATCGCTCCTTTTTTCTGGTATGATGAAAATTTTTGTAGAAATTCTTGCTTCTCACCCTTAGTCATTCCAGAACTTTCTGTAAATATTGTTTTTGAAATCTTAGTATCTAAATATTTAGCAATCTCTTCCATCAAATAATAACTCGGATAATATATTGCGATGCATCCATCCACAATATTACTTACTTCTTCTAATACTTTTCCAATTTCTTTATATTGATCTTGACTTCTTGCTTCATATTTTGTAGATGTCTTTGGAATTATTAGATTCATTCTATTTTCTATGGGGAACGGACTTTTTAATGTCATCTCTTCGGATGTGATTCCAAATAATTCTCTATACATCGACGTTGGTGTTAATGTGCCTGACATCATTATTGTCGAATACGCGTTGCTAATCACCGGAGCAGTTATTAGACTTGGATCAAGACATCGATAACTTAATGTTATCATATCTGTTTTATCTTTTAATTTTTTTGTGCCGATAATTCTAGTAAATCCTTCATCTTCTCCAAGCCAAGATTCTAAAAATCCTGCAACAGCTCCGACATATGAAACATTTTGTGATTCTCTGATTGCATTACCAATAAATATTAATTCCGCAACTAGTTCATCATACTCTTTTATTTTTCCTATGCTTTCAATAAATTCTCTTTTGCTGACATACTTTTCGCTAGTCGATAATTCGCTCCAATTTTTCTTTCCGATTTCGTTAGCGCTTGTAAAATTATTTAATGTTACTGCAGATTTTTCAGGACTATTTTTTGCATACTTGCTTTCAAATTCTCTTGTAAGAGATTGAGCGTAAGAGTCAAGTATATTTTCAATATCTTCAAGAATAGTGATAATTTGCGTATGTCCAAATTTTTTTGCTTCAGCAATTGCGCGTTTGATTGTGATATTAGATAAATATTCAGAAACCAAATCTTTCACTCTATTAGGAAGATTATGTGCTTCATCGATTATTATTATTGCATCTTTTAATTCCTTATTTATTTTTTTGAAAAATAATTCTCGGATATGCGGATTGAATATATAACTATAATCTGTGACAATTACTCGTGCCTGTTTTGCCATTAATATTGAAATTTCATAAGGACATAAATGATGTTTTATACTCTCAGCAATTATACTTTCTGTACTCGATATACCTCTATTCTGAGATTTCAGTTCATTGAGAACGTGTTCTGTTGCAGGCATTAATTTTGTTCCTTGCTTAACACTTGTATAGAAATCACACTTGCCATTCTCGACGAGCAACCGACAGAATTCTGCAAATTCTTTGCTTGGAAGAGTTTCAACACTTGGCTGCAAACATAAATGTTTCTTACCAATGATGCTGGAACCGACTATATTTAGGTTGAATTTTTCATTGATTTTTTTTAATGTGTCGATGACAATCTTATGCTGTGTATGTCTTGATGTTAGAAAATATATTGTTACATTTTTATTATCTTTCTTTAGAATATGCGTCAATGCAGGACTTAATGCTGCTGCGGTTTTTCCCAAGCCCGTCGGAGCATGAACTATTAGATTTGTTTTAAGTTTTATTACTTCATCGATTTTTTTTATTAAAACATCTTGTGCTTCCCTAATTTCTTTGTGCGGAAATAATAATGTCTCGATGGCTTCCAAGTCGACGTTTGAATCTTTATATTGAGAATTATCGACAGGGGCTTCTGCTAAGAAATGATCATTATATTCTTCAATCTTTGGAGCAGAATTAGCAGGGCTTTTTTTCATAAACGAGGTAATCATGGTTTTTTTATAAAGATTGCTAAGATGTGAGAGGTGCATCAATTTTATAAATAACTTCGTGTTTTCTGGATTCATGAAAGCCATCATCTTTGATTTTGACGGTGTTATACACGATACGTTGGAGTTGGGTTATCGTGTGAATAAAAAATTACGTAGCGATATGTCTATGGATGATTATAAAGATCTATTTAATGGAAATCTTTACGCGCACGAACGGGTTTCTTCAGCAAATCAAGATTTATTCTATGCATTGTCTGGGCCGGAGTATGAAAAACTAGCAATGGAAGAGCATATCAAAGAAGAACTATTAAAATTAAAAGAAAAGTATCTCCTGTTTATTATTTCATCAAACAGCGAGAAAATATTGCATAGATATTTTGAGAGAAACAAAGGTTCGCATATTTTCAAGGAAATATTAGGAATGGAAACACACACTTCTAAGATAGAAAAATTCAAAATATTATTTAAGAAATATGATTTGAATAAAGACAATTGTGTATTTGTAACAGATACATTAGGCGATATATTGGAAGCTAACAAATTAGAGATTGATACTATTGCTGTCGATTTCGGATTCCATGAACGAGAACGATTGGAAAAAGGACATCCAAAAAAAATTGTTTCGCACTTCAAAGATATATTACCTGCTGTTGAGGAGATTGAGGGAGAAAGAATCCACAGTTCGATTTAACTTCATCAATATTCTTCAATCCATTACCTTTATAAACATATTATTTTTCCTAATTACTGTTTCGAGGAAGAACAATGCTCAGAGTTGCAATCAGGGCACTGTTAAACTATAATCGAGGGTAAAACAAAATGACTATATATGATGTTGATGCAAGAGTTGTTATTGACAATCTTGCTAAGGACTTAAAGGAAATAATTAAGCAGCCTGAATGGACTCCATATGTCAGAACTGGAAATCATAAACAGAGACCTCCAGCAGACAAGGATTGGTTCTTTACTAGAGCAGCAGCGATAATGAGAACTGTAGCATTACAGGGACCGATTGGTGTATCTAAATTAAGAACAAAGTATGGTGGACGAAAAAATAGAGGATATAAACCAGAACATTTTGTAAAAGGTTCAGGCAACATTGTTAGAAAGGCGTTACAAGAATTGGATAAAGCAGGTCTAACTGTACAAGCTGAAAGAGGCGTACACAAAGGCAGAGTAGCAACTCCTAAAGGAATGAAGATGTTAGCTAAGGCTGGCTACAGAGAAACTGTAAAGGTTTCTAAAGTATCTAAATCTAAGGAGCAGTGAGCAAAATGGCTAAGACTAAACATCCAAGCAAAAAAGCACGATTAGCAAAAGCAGGTAGGCAAACTAGATGGGCTCCCTTCTGGTCCGTTCCAAAAAAGTATGGTAAGACGAGAAAAGTACATCCGGGAAGACATACAGCAAAAAAAAGAAGCTGGCGTAGAACTAAGTTAAAAATTTAAGGTGTAAAATGGTTATAGAACGAGTTTATAATATTCCATTAAGAAAAGGATTCAGGCAAACAACCAGATATAAGAAGACAAAAAGAGCTGGCGCTGTCTTAAAAGAATTTTTATCAAGACACATGAAGCAGCCAGACTTGAGTAAAGTTTTAATCGGCAGAAATCTGAATATAGAATTATGGAAGCATGGAATTAAGAATCCTCCATGTCAAGTAAAAGTTACTGTTATCAAGGAAGATAATGGCGACGTAAAAGCAGAATTATATGGTTTCAAATACGCGCATAAAAAGAAGGCTGAAAAAGAAGAGAAAGAATCAAAGGCAGAAGCAAAGAAGAAAAGTGTAGAAGAGAAACAGGAAAAGCCAGAACATACAGAGAAGCCAGCAAAGAAAGTCGTCGTAAAGAAAACCGAAAAGAAAGCTGAATAAATTCTTTTAATTATTTTTTTTCTTATAATTTAATATATTTTTTAATTGCCTTTCGTAATTGTGGTCTAGTCCATTTCTTTTGAAATTCTATATATGATAAGTTTTCTAGATGAGAATTTTTTTGTATCACAATTTTTCTAGAATCTGTAACATCTAGGACAATTATTTTT
>Ga0182027_10006513_pt1 | contig 17442 bp, 14 predicted proteins | sample 712E1DmetaG_FD_121300 | JGI IMG/M metagenome (GOLD analysis project Ga0182027, IMG submission 121300) | Permafrost microbial communities from Stordalen Mire, Sweden - 712E1D metaG (Illumina Assembly) | ecosystem: Environmental > Terrestrial > Soil > Wetlands > Permafrost | place: Sweden... | reverse complement strand
TCAAACAAAGAATGAACGACAGTCAACCACATATATTAATGACAGCAGGCCGCGAGAGTCTATCTTATTTTCTGCGCTCCGTGGTCTAAACAATGGGGTCCACCTCAGACTTCCCCGGCTTTTCGGACAAAATCAATGACTCGATTCTGTTCCGCACGGGGCAGGCGTTTAATCTCTTCAATGATTTCCGCTGATGTCATGTTGCCAGTTTACGCGACGGGGCGTTCTGATGCAAGCCGAGGAGGGAGAAATTAACCACTGAAAAGACAACGAAACCGGTTTAGTCGCCGAGGCAGATGCCCAGCGAGCGGGTGGCGTGAACGAATCCCCCGTCCAGCGGCACCGTCCGCAATCGCCCGGTGGCTTCGGCCAGGGGCACGCTGTCCACAAAAACCCCGTTGTGCGCGACCATCCGGCCAAAGCGGCCTTCGGTGATCAGCTCCACGGCCTTGGCGCCGAACAAGGTGCAAAGCACACGGTCCATGAAGGTCGGGCTGCCACCGCGTTGAAGATGGCCGAGCACCATCAGGCGCGTTTCCTTGCCGATGCGCTTCTCGACTTCCCCCGCCACGACCGCGCCGATGCCGCCGAGCCGGGCCTCGCGATTCTCCTGCGGGCCGCCGACGGTGACAAAATCGCCGCCCGCCGGCTTGGCGCCTTCCGAGGCGACAATGAGGGTGAAATGTTTTCCAATTCTTTCGCGTTCCTGGATTGCGGCGCAAATGCTCTCGTAACGAAAAGGAATTTCGGGAATCAAAATGACATCCGCGCCGCCGGCCACGCCCGCGTAAATGGCAATCCAGCCGGCGTACCGGCCCATGACCTCGAGCACCATGACCCGGTTGTGGCTCTCCGCCGTCGTCTGCAGGCGGTCGAGCGCGTCCGTGGCGCAGGCCACGGCGGAATCGAAACCGAAGGTGACGGTGGTCGCGGCCAGGTCGTTGTCAATCGTCTTGGGCACGCCGACAATCGGGATGCCGGCCTCGTGCATCTGCTGGGCGATGGTGAGCGAGCCGTCGCCGCCGACGGAGACCAGCGCGGAAATCCCCAACGCCTCCATGCCGCTTTTGGTCGCTTCCAGCAACTCCTTGGGGATTTGCCGGACTTCGCCGTGGCCGGTTTTGGCGGAGAAATGTCCGCGGTTGGCCGTGCCGAGGATGGTGCCGCCGCGCACGAGCAGGCCGTCAAGCTCCTTGTAATCCAGCACGCGAAAATTCCGCGGCGGCAGCAGGCCGTCATAGCCGCCGAAAATGCCAATGGTTTCCCAACCGCGTTTGGAGGCGGTTTTGGCGACGGCGCGGATGACCGCGTTGAGTCCGGGACAATCCCCGCCGCCGGTGACGATGCCGATCTTCATGGTTCCAAATTGTTCATGATGCTGGCGCGTCGAGCAACTGAATTCCCGGCTTCAGAAAACGGATGCGCCGCCGTTTGTAGAGCCTGCCGAGGGCCTGTTTGAAGGCGTTCTTGCTCACGCCAAATTGTTGCCGGATGGCTTCGGGGGAGCTGTCGTCATCGAAAGCCAGGCGCCCGGCGTTGCTTTCGAGGGCTTGGACGATTTGGTCGGTCAGGGCGGCGACCCGCTTGTATCCCGAGGCGTCGAGCCTGAGATCAATCTTGCCGCCGGCGCGGACGGCGCGGACAAATCCCCGCAACTTCTGCCCGGCGGCCAGCGGGGCGGCGAGGTTGTCATGGTAGAGCAAACCACGGTGCGCGTTCTCCACGATGGCGTTGTAACCGAGCGGCGTCCTGCCGATAATGAGGAGGTTGACCGGCTGTCCGTCGCGATAAGCCGGCGTGTCCCGGCTAAGATGCCGGCTCAACCGCATGGTCGCCAGAATCCGATTCGTTCTCTCATCCAGACAGACATAAACAATCGCCCAATCTCCCGCGCGCAGAGGAAACTTCTGTTCGCGGAATGGCAGCAACAAATCCTTGGCCAGCCCCCAGTCGAGGAACGCCCCGATGTTTTGATGCACGCTGACGACCCTCAAAAAGGCAAATTCGCCGACCATGGCCAGCGGCGTTTCGGTGGTGGCCACGAGCCGGTCCTCGGAATCGCGATACACAAACACATCCAGTGGATCCTTGGGCTTGAGGTTCGCCGGAATATAACGGCCCGGCAACAGAATCTCGCCCAGCACCCCGCCGTCCAGATAGAGGCCGGGCGGGGCTGCTCTCACGACGGAGAGCCTGTTGCGTTTGCCGATGATGGCCATGACCTCACAGCGTAAGCGCGGAGCGCCGCCATCGGGAGAAAAATCGGCGGGCGAATCTCCGCCAGGGCGCATTTCACTTTTTTTGGGTTCCCCTCTTAATCTTAATCCTAATCTTAATCCTAATCCTTCGCCCGCCCGCCCCTGTGATTAAGATTATGATTAAGATTAAGATTAGGAAAAGACCACCCCAAAAAAGGGGAATGCGCCCTCTCCGCCGTCCCCTGATCCCCGACCATGCCCGGAGGGAAAAACTCGCTTGGAGGGCGGCTTGGATATAAACCAACAGCATGACCTATCAACGAGAAATCCAGGTGCAGACCGCCGGACATAAAGAGATGCACGACCTGACTGGCGAGGTGGCGCGGATCGTCAAGGAATCCGGCGTGCGCTGCGGCGTCGCGCATGTTTTCAACGTCGGCAGCACCGCCGCGGTTGGCACCATCGAATTCGAGCCGGGCCTCGAGGAAGACCTGCCCAATATGTTGGACAAGCTGTTTCCGCCGAGCCGCGACTACGGTCACGAACAAGCATGGCACGATGGCAACGGCCATTCCCATTTGCAGGCGACGACGCTGGGCACTTCGCTCACCGTGCCCATCCGGGAGCGCCAACTGGTGCTGGGCACATGGCAGCAGATCTTTCACCTGGAGTGCGACATCAAACCGCGCCGGCGCACGATTGTGATCACGGTGATGGGCGAGGCGTGAGGCTCCGGCGGGTTCGGCAAAATGGAATTCTCCCGGGAACTTTCCATCATTGAAGCGTCCATCGTTTCCTGCTTCAATGGAGCCTCATGAATTCGTCATCCGGACCATTGAGCGCCATCGAAATCTGCCAGAAGGCCAGGCTGCTGCCGATTGAAGCGGTGGCCGCCAAGGCGGGCATCCAGGAGGAGGACCTGGAGTTGTACGGCAAGACCAAGGCCAAGATCAAACTGGACCTTTACCGGCGGCTGCAGAACGCCCCGACGGGCAAGCTGATCCTGGTGACCGCGATCCACCCGACTCCCGCCGGCGAAGGCAAGACGGCCACGAGCATCGGCTTGACCGACGCCCTGAATCGGCTGGGCAAGAAAACCATCCTCTGCCTGCGGGAACCGGCCGTCGGACCGTGCTTCGGAGTCAAGGGCGGCGGCACCGGCGGCGGCTACGCGCAGGTCGCGCCGATGGAGGAGATTAATCTGCATTTCAACGGGGATTTCCATGTCGTGACTTCCGCCCACAACCTGCTGGCGGCGATGCTGGACAACCATCTGCATTTCGGCAACGCCCTGGACATTGACCAGCGCCAGATTGTCTGGCGGCGGGTCATGGACATGAACGAACGCGCGCTGCGCGAGATCGTCATTGGCCTGGGCGGCGCGGGCAACTCCATCCCGCGGCAGTCGGGCTTCGATATTACGCCGGCGTCCGAGGTCATGGCCACCTTATGCTTCTCCGACTCGCTGGCCGAGCTGAAGGCGCGGCTGGGCCGCATCGTCGTCGGCTGCTCGCATGGCGGCAAACTGATTACCGCGCACGACCTCAAGGCGGATGGCGCGATGACGGTCCTGATGCGCTACGGCCTGGAGCCGAACCTGGTGCAGACGTTGGAGAACAATCCGGCGCTGATCCACGGCGGGCCGTTCGGCAACATCGCCCACGGTTGCAACAGCGTCACGGCGACCAAACTGGGCATGCGCCTGGCCGATTTCACGGTCACCGAAGCCGGCTTTGGCGCGGACCTCGGGGCGGACAAGTTCGTCAACATCAAGTGCCGCAAAACCGGCTTGCGTCCGGATTTGGCCGTGCTGGTCGCCACCGTGCGGGCGTTGAAGTATCAGGGGGGCATCAAGGCGCCGGAACTGCGCCAGCCGAACGTCGCGGCCCTGGAAGCCGGTTTGCCCAACCTCCTCAAGCATATCGAAAATCTCCAGGCCTTCGGCTTGCCGGTCATCGTCTGCATCAATGTCTTTGCCGGCGACACCCCCGAGGAATGGCAGGTCATCCGCGATGCCTGCGCCCAAGTCCAGGTGCGGGTTGCCCTCTCGGAGCATTTTGCCCGCGGCGGCGCCGGAGCGGAAGACCTGGCCCGGCTGGTGCTCGAAACCACCGCCCGCCCGGCTGGCGGCGCGCTCAACTTCACTTATCCCGACAAGCTGCCGTTGCTGGAAAAGGTGCGCCGGATTGCCCGGAAGATTTATGGCGCCGACGAGGTGGTGGCCGAAGGCAAGACCGCCGACAAGCTCCGCTCCTTCGAGGATGCCGGTTTCGGCGATCTGCCCATCTGCATGGCCAAGACGCAGTATTCCTTCTCCGCGGATCCAAGCCTGAGAGGCCGTCCGCGAGGTTTTACCGTGCCGTTGCGCAACGCCCGCCTCAGCGCCGGTCCGGGTTTTGTCGTCGTTTTTACGGGCGACATCATGACCATGCCCGGCCTGCCCAGAGTGCCCGCCGCCGAGGCGATGGATGTGGATGCCAACGGCAATACCGTCGGTTTGTTCTGAACAACAACAGTGGGCGGCATGGTAAGGGACCTCTTTGCCCCTTGAAAGACGAACCAAAAGGCGATATAATGGTTCGTATTCGGCGCGGTTATGCGTCGTATCTTGGTGAGCGCAAAGACAACATCAACCTTAAAATGGAACCATCCGCTGATTCAGAGACTATGAGCAAGACCAAAGACAAACCCATTGTTCAACCCTACCTGTTCTTCGAAGGCCGCTGTGAGGAGGCCCTCGAGTTCTACCGCCACGCGCTCGGCGCGCATGTTCTCATGCTGATGCGGTATAAGGACAGCCCGGAACCGCCGCCGCCCGGCGCCTGCCCGCCCGGTTCCGACAACAAGGTGTGTCACGCCAGTTTCCGCGTCGGCAAGATGGTCCTGATGGCTTCAGACGGCCGTTGCGCGGGCCGGCCCTCCTTCCAGGGCTTTTCCCTGTCGCTGACCGTCTCCACCGAGGCCGAGGCCGGCCAACTTTTCGCCGCCCTGGCGGATGGCGGACAGGTCCAAATGCCGTTGACAAAGACTTTCTATTCCCCGCGCTTCGGCATGGTGACCGACCGGTTCGGCGTATCCTGGATGATTATGGTGCATCAGGAGGAAACGAAGTGAACGCGGCTTTTTCGCCGCGCCGCGGAACCCAGGAGCCTATGGACCCATGGCCGAAAGAGAAATCCGCGGACCGCGTTCCGCCGACAACAGAACCTTCAGTCAAGCACATGAAAACCCATCCTCCGGCGCCGGCCGCCCAGGAGCCGATCCTGTTGACCGTTTCGCGATTTTTCAGCGTCCCCGCGGAACGGGTGTTCGACGCATGGCTGGATCGCGCCTCCGTTGGCCGCTGGCTGTTTGCCACGCCCGGCGGCGAGATGCAGCGCGTCGAAATGGACGCGCGCGCGAACGGCAAATTTGTGATTGTCGAGAAGCGCGGCCCGGCGCTGGCGGAACATTTTGGGACTTACCATGTCATCGAGCGCCCGGGCCGGCTGGTCTTCAGCTTCGCCATGAACCCGGAAGACAAACCAACCCGCGTCACGGTCCGAATCGAGCCGATGTCGGTGGGTTGCAAGCTGACCCTCACGCATGAATTATCCCCGGCCTGGGCCGGCATCAGGCAGAAAGTCCATGCGGGCTGGACGATGATCCTCGAAGCATTGGCGGCCAAGATTCTGGGGGAGCGCGATTTCGTCATCTCGCGCGTTTTCGATGCGCCGCGCGGCCTGGTTTGGAAGGCCTGGACGGATGACAAGCAGATGGAATGGTGGGGACCCAAAGGCGTCACGATTCATCACGCCGAACTGGATTTGCGGCCGGGCGGCATTTTCCATTACGCCATGCGCGCACCCGATGGCCGCGAGATGTGGGGCAAGTGGGTCATTCTCGAAATTGTCCCGCCGGAGCGCCTCGTCTTCGTCAGTTCCTTCTCGGATGAAGCGGGCGGCATCCGGCGGCATCCGATGGCCGCGACCTGGCCGCTGGAAGTGCTTTCCACCATCACCTTCGACGAGCAGGAGGGCCGGACGCTCCTGACCGTGCGGTGGCTGCCCGTCCACGCGACGGAAGTGGAAAGCAAAACCTTCGAGGCATCGCACGAATCCATGAAAGCCGGTTGGACCGGAACCCTGGACCGCCTCGCGGAACACCTGGCGAAAGACTGAAAGGACTGATTTCCCTCTGATTCGTCCTTGACGTCCATGGCCGGCGCGCGTAGGAATGGCGTCCAATTATCATCGGAGCGAGCCTATTATGAAACATACGAAATCCATTATTCTATTGACATCCTGCGCGCTGCTGGCGGGCGCGTTCCTGGCCTCCACGGCCCAGGCCCAGGGCAAATACAAGAACTTCCGGGTGGCCGTGTACGCCTTGCGGGGCAACGTCACCCGGTGGGCCGACCCCCAGGCGCTGGCGGCGGATTACGACGAGATGACCCGCCAAATCAAGTTCGACAAGGTCTATCTCGAATTCGCCGGCGGCAAACAGCAGGTCAACGAGGCCACCCTGGATCCGATCAAGAAGTTCTTCACCGACCGCGGCATTCTGGTTTCCGCCGCCATCGTGCCCAACGCTCTCTCCTTTGCCAACCAGTCCGACCGCGACTACCTCAAGCGCGTGGTCGAGGTGGCCGCGCGCCACTTCGATGAGGTCATCTTCGACGACTGGCTCTTCACCTCCTCCAAGACGGCGGCGGACATTGCGGCCAAGGGCAGCAAGAGCTGGACGCAATACCGCGTGGAAGCGCTCGACGAGGCCGCGCTCAACCTGGCGATCAAGCCCGGCAAAGCCATCAATCCCAACTTCAAGCTCATCATCAAGTACCCCAATTGGTACGAGCACTATCAGGGCCTGGGCTACGACGTGGATGTCGAGCCGAATATCTTCGACGCCGTGTACACCGGGGTGGAGACACGCGATGCCATCGCCAGCGAGCAGCATCTCCAATCCTACGAGAGCTACAACCTGGTGCGCTATTTCGAGAACGCCAAGCCGGGCGGCAATGCCGGCGCCTGGATTGACCAGGGAGACACCCGCTACGTTGACCGCTACGCCGAGCAGTTTTGGGACGCGGGCTTCGCCAAGACGCGTGAGTTCGCCCTCTGGCATTGGGCCGGCGCCTTGCAACCAATCAATGTCGGCACCCGCCCCTGGCAGGAAACCGAAACCAGCCTCAACCTGCAAAAGGTGCGCGATTCCTACAAGGCCCCGGCCGCCGGCGGCGGCGCCGGCGCGATGACCGGCCGCGTGGCCGGCTATGCGATTGAACAACTCGATTCTTTCCTTGACAAGCTCGGCAATCCCATCGGCATCCCCGCCTATCGCCCGCCCCACGCCATCGGGGAGGAATTTCTCTACGACTATCTCGGCATGGTCGGCATTCCCATTGATCTGCATCGCACCTTCCCGACCAACGGCAGCGTCTGTCTCCTCGACGAGGGCGCCAAATTCGATCCGGACCTTGTCAACAAGATCAAGGCGCAGTTGAGCGCGGGCAAGAACGTGATCATCACCTCGGGCCTGCTCCGCGCCCTCAACGGCAAGGGCATCGAAGACATCAGCGAGTTTGAGGTCACCGACCAGAGGATCGCGGTCAACGGTTTCCAGGGCCGCGGCGGACGGGTCATTGCCGGAGCGACGGTCAATGCTCCCATCCTCATGCGGATTATCCATTTCCTGACCAATCAATCCTGGGGCCAGGTCAACGGATACGACACCAATTCGCCCTGGAATGCCTATCCCATCGTCATCAGCGATGTTTATGACCGCGGCACCCTCTACGTGCTGGTGGTCCCTGACAACTTGGCCGACCTCTACCGTTTCCCCGCGCCGGTGCTTGACTCCATCCGGAGCCTGCTCATGGGATCCTTCCCGGTTCGCCTGGCGGACGCCCCGGCCCAGGTCAGCCTGTTTGCTTATGACAACAACTCGTTTGTCGTACAGTCCTTCCTGGATTCCCCGGTCACGGTGACGGTCTCGGTTGCCGGCACGACCAGCACGATTACCGATTTGGTGAGCGGCAACGCCATTTCGCGCGCGCCAGCCTCCGCCCGGGGCGCCGGTCGCCGCGGCTTCGGCGGTGGCGGCGGTGGCGGCGGTGGCCGTCGTGGCGGGGCCGGAGCGCCGGAAACCAGCTACACCATCACGCTTCCTGCGCACTCGTATCGCGCCTTCACGGCCCAGAACTGATTCCGTCATGCCCCGGCTCATGCAGGCCCGGAAGGTCTCGCAGCGGATCGAGACCCAGGCAGGCTGTCACCCGTAGTTTGGCGCTATTTGATTGATGTTCGTCGTGAAAGAACCATGTGCAAGCGAACCAAACTATGGCTTGATCCCTTTTCCCATGATGCTACTGGTTCTCTACCGGGCTTATATGAATCTTCGTAATGATTTCCGGAAGTAATGTGATTTTAAGGTTAGGATTGGGTCCAGAAGCGCCGATTTCTTCAACCAGATGAACTTGAACCTTCAATGTGTAATCTCCCGATTGCTTTAACTCAAACAACTCCGCTATGCTGAATTCTGCTAAAGGCATGTCATGATTTGCTGCCGAGATCCTAGTAAACCCCGGTGTCCGGAACTTTCCTGATAGCCAGTCGTTATAGCGTTTCTCAATGCGGGCTTCCAATAGCTGCCGACCTAACATAAATTGGAATGCTTTGCCTTTTGATGTCCTCTCTACTGCGTTTCCCTTTGAATGCAAAAGATCAATTGTCATATAACTGCTCGAATCCCCTATCCAACAGTTCAAGAGGTTTGTGGATGTGGTACCAATATAAACCTTCCCAACAGGAGGTTCATCGCCAGAAATCCAGGCAAAGTTGCTGATCTTCAACACACACCATAACCCATTGACATTTAAATTTGTCTGAACAGAAATTTCATTTTGGACCAAAAGCGTTTTCTTCTTGGCCGTATTGTTTGTCGAACCGTTTGTGCTTTGGCTGACACCATTTCCGCTGCTCTTACCACATGCGTGATTAAACGCGGCAAGGACTCCAATCATTGCCGCAATGAGCCCAACTTTTGTAAATGGAAGATTCATATAATCAATCCTTGTTTCAACTGTGATTCCTTAAAGGGGTCACCCAGTTCATGATATTGTCATATTCTATGGTGTTTTGCCTTGCCGACGCAGGAACCAACTCAGGTAACCACGGCTGCCCATCGCAAGGTGCTCCGCGATCCGGGCCGGCGGCACGGTCGTCCCCGCCCGCACCTCCGCAGCCCATTCCACCTTGGTCCCATCGCCTTTGCGCCGGGCGGCCAAGTCCTTTTCCGTCCATCCCGCCGCCTGGAGTCGCTCGCTTGCCAACCGCTCCGCCCGAACCTCCACCGCGTCCTGCACTGCCCCTTTGTCGCCTTCGCTCCGCTTCCTTGCATCCGCGCCGCTTCATCCCCCCTCCAATGATCGCCTCCGCCGGGGTCTTGAGGAAATCGAGGCGGTCCGCGTCATCCAGAAAGATCGCTTCCCGGCGGTTCCCTCGGCTCAGGATGTGGAAGATGGCCCCTTGATATTCGATTCGGCGCTGCCGTGGCATGAGCCAATCCTGTGCCAACCGAGCCGACAAGTCAAGCGCAATTCGGACTCAGTCCGGGCCAATCTAAAGTTCGCCCCCCTTCTTTCTCTCACGCAGATGAAGAATTCAACAGGAGCAAACCGAGCTAACTGAGATTTCTCTCTGTTGCCCTCGCGCCCTCCTGTTCAAATCCCATTCCGGATTCAGCCTTTAGCCTTCAGCCTTCAGCCTTTAGCCTTTTTCCCCGCCTCTCTTCGTTTCCTTCGCGGCCTTCTGGTCCAATCCAGAGTTCCCCAGTAACGACTGGCAGGCGTCCTCAGTATCGAGACTTTTTGGGGTCTGTGGTCGTGAAAGGGGATGGGGGTCAACCTCGTTGCGGTTATTCGGGACCGCCTTTCCTCTCCATGTTCGCCCAACGGGGAATGATTCACCGGCCTTTTAAAGAGGCTGAAATAGTTGCAAGCCGTCCGAAGTCGTTACAGCGTAAGGTCTTGGGAATCAACAGGTTCAATGGCAACATGAATTGGCGCTGGCAGCCAACAGGCGGCGGATTTGGAGGTTTCCAAGGTTGAAATCGGCGGCTTCAACTGGTATGGGTGGTTCATGCTGGTTGAATTCACCAAGATGAACGGCGCGGGGAATGACTTTGTTCTGATTGACAGCCGCGCGCGAAAGCTGAGGCTCGAAGGCCCCCAGATCGCGCGGATCTGCGACCGCCACGCCGGAGTCGGAGCCGACGGGCTGATCGTGCTGTTGCCGTGCGCTTCCGGGCGCGCGGACTGGGCCTGGGATTTTTACAACAGCGACGGCGGCAGCGCGGAAATGTGCGGCAACGGGGCGCGTTGTTTTGCCCGCTTTGCGCGGCAGTTGGCCGGCGCGAAAGACAACATCACCTTTGAAACGCGCGCCGGGATCATCACCGCCAGTTTTCAGGGCGAACGGGTCACGGTGGGCTTGACTCCGCCCAAGGATTTGCGGCTCAACCAGACCGTTTCCTTGCGTGGCGGCAAAACCACCCTACATTCCGTGGACACCGGAGTGCCTCACGCGGTGATGTATGTGCCGGACGCGGACCAGGCGATGGTGCAATCGCTCGGCGCGGAAATCCGGGGCCACGCCCATTTCGCGCCGCGCGGCACGAATGTCAATTTTGTGGAGTTGCGCGGCGCCGGCGCCATCCGCGTGCGCACTTACGAGCGGGGCGTGGAAGGGGAGACGCTGGCCTGCGGCACGGGGGTGACGGCCGCCGCCTTGATTTCCGCTGAACTGCATCAATTGACTTCGCCGGTGCGGGTGCAAGTGCGGAGCGGGGATTTGCTGGAGGTAAGTTTTGAAAAGAAGGGCGGGCAATTTGCCAACGTGCGTCTGGCCGGCCCGGCGGATTTTGTGTTCGAGGGAAGAATTGCGGTCTGAGTAATGCGTCGGAAGGTGTGAAAGAATTGGTTTTTGGCAGCGAAGGGCGGTCAGAAACGCCTTTCTGTTGAGCCCGCCTTGGTTTTCAAGCCACACGGGCCACGGGCGACGGGCTTTCTGGCGGCTAACTCGCGCGGCGCCCTCGGCTTTTCTGCTCTTTTCCCGGTGTGCCCGCCGATTTTGCCGCTCAGGCCGCGCTGCCGACCGACTCCCGCCAGCAGGCTCCGATCCACTGTTGTATATTATAGGTCAAACAGGCCCACAGCACCTCCAATCTTGCCTTGGCCAGGATTCCCACAGGAAATTGCCGCAAGCCCAGCTTGGCCTTGATCCAGGCATTGGGAAATTCGGCAATCTCACCCCGCTGCCGATAAATCCCCTTGGCCTCCTCCGTTTGCATCTTCTGGACGAACGCCTCCACTTCCGGCGCTTCCACGGCCCGGGTACTCGAGCGCCCCTTGCTGGCGTTCTGCGGACAACACTGCGCCTTAATTCTCGCCCGGCGGCGGGCAGGGGACCGGCCGACCTACCATCCAAGACGGAGGTGTTGCAGATTTATTTCACAAGGGGCACGTTGGGGTCGCGTTCGGGGATTTCGATCACATCGCCGTCGCGCAGCCAGAGATCGGGGGAGTTGTTGTTGAGGGCGGACGAACCCCTCCCGCCACGCCGAACACCGCCGCCGTCGCCGTCGCCACCACCGCCGCCGCCGCCGCCACGGCCGCCCCCACCGCGACGGGCCGCCAGCGGTTCCAGGTTGTACTGCATTTCCACTCCGTGGCGGGTGACTTTGACGCGGGACAAATCGGAGGAAAGCAACAGGACATTGGCTTGATGCACCACGTCGTCGAGGAGAAATGTGTACAAGGTCTTCTCAGGCGGCCGGCCCGGTTCGACACCAAAATAATTAAAGTGTGCGAGGCGAGGCGCCAGGGTAAATGTGTTGGTCTGTCCTTTGACGATGATCTCCACTTGGCGCTGCAAACATTTTTCCAAGGCCCTCGGGACAATGCCTGGGAATGGCAAGCCCTGCCAGAACTCATTGATCGGATGGTCCAATTGGGGAATTTGAATCACATCACCCCATTCCAATGGCACATCTTTGGAACAGTCACCGGAAGCGAGAATTTCATCCAGGTTGACGTTGATTTCTGCTTTCGCGGAATTTGTGCCGAGGCGATTGATGACCAGATTGGTAAAATCGGGGAAAGGAACAGCACCGAAACCCGGTCCTTGTTTGTAGGCTTCGGCGATCAATTCGAGGACCGTGTAATGATTGACTGAGCTGGTTCCCTTGTAGAAGACTTGCCAGCCGATGGACCCGGTGCCCTTTTGGGCGATGAAAATGCCCGCCAGACGCTGGTAATCTTCATTGGCGCCCGCCTTGAGCAGGGCGGCTCTGATTTCCATGTTTCCCGGAGAGTGTGCCAGCGGAGGCAAACCCCCATCGTCGGGTTTGTTCGGATCGGCATGGTGATCGAGCAGTTGCTGAACCAATGCCAGCCCTCCATACGCGGCGGCTGCCGCGGTCAAAGGAGTGTCCCCATACGGGCTGGCCAGGTTGGGATCGGCACCATGATTTAAAAGAATCTTAAGTTCTTCCGCTTTCTCGGTCGGAGTATCATTGGGCGCACTTTGTAAGATCACCTCGAGCAATGGCGTCGCGACCCTTTGGTTGGAGACATACCGCACATTGGGATCCGCATGGGCGGCCAGCAACAATTCCATCTCATCGGCACGGAGGGCCTGGATGGCTAAATCCAGCGCATCCACTCCAGGTTCAATTCTGAGGAACATTGGCGGATTCATCCCCCCGGGGGGCGGAACGTTCCGAGGGATGTTAGGGATGTCAGGGTCAGGATGAACCGAAAAACCTCCTTCCTTGATGTGAGCTTGCGGGTCCGCGCCGTTTTCCAAGAGGCTTTTTACCAGGTTGATATCAATGTCATATCTGGCGGCCGCGAAGAGCAAGGGCGTGATGCCAATGTCCGTGCTGGCGTTGACGTCCGCTTTGTTGCTCAACAGCAGTTTCACCAAGTTGGGGTGGTTGTCGAGAACCGCCCGATGCAGCGGGGTATATCCCGATTTATCCCGGGCGTTGACCTCCGCCTGGTTGCTCAGAAGCAGTGGCACCACTTCGGCCCGGTTGTCCTTGACCGCCAGGAACAGGGGCGTCTCCCCGGCGGAGTTGGTGAAGTTGACCGCCGCCTTGTTGCTCAGAAGCAGTTTCACCATGTCGGGGTAGTCGTACTGGATCGCCCGGAACAGGGGTGTCTCCCCGGCGGTGTTGGTGAAGTTGACCTCCGCCTTGTTGGACAGAAGAAGTTGCACTATTTCCGTCCGGTTGTTCTGGACCGCCGCAAAGAGCGGCGTCTCGCCATTGGAGGACGCCGCGTTGACGTTCGCTCCGTTGCCGATCAGCAGTTCGGCCATCGCGCTGAAGCCATCATTGGCCGCGTCATGCAATGGCGTGTTCCCGTTGCCGCGGCGCGCATTCACGCTGGCTTTGTGGGCGATCAGAACTTCGGCTGCCGTTTTGAATCCCTCTACGACGGCACTGTGCAGCGGCGTGTAGGCGGCGCTGGTGTTGTCCGGCAGATTGACGTCGGCGCCTTTGGCCAGCAACAGTTCGATCATCGCCTTGTTGCCCCTCAGGGCGGCCATGCCCAGGGGCGTCCCACGGTTGTTTGGGCTGGTTTCATTGACCATCGCGCCATTGGCCAGCAGCAGTTCGGCGGCGGCGATGTTTCCGCTTTCCACCGAGGATTGCAACGGAGTGACTCCGGCTCTTGGCGTGTTGATCAAGTCAGGGCTGTTGCGGATCATTTCCTGAATCTTGCGCACTTCCTCCTCTTCGGCGGAGGTGGCGGAATTTTGCGCGGCCGAGCCGGCAACCGGCGCATTTCCAGCAACCCCTTGCCTGGCTTGACCCAGCCACACACGCAGGGCCTCACCCTGATCGTGCAGCACTTGAGCTTCTTGCCGAAGGCCCCAAACGAGTGCGTCAACGTGCTTGGCCACGCGGTCGTTGGCTTCGTTCACATCCCACTGTGCTGATAGATAGGTTGGATGGTTTGATCCGTATCCTAGTCCCCGTACTTCGCTGAATTTCTTGTCGGCTTCGGATAGTTCGGCCAGAAAAGTCAACAAGGCGGAATCGGGTTTGACGGTGGTAAAGTAATCTTTCTGTTTTTCCTTGCTCAGGTTGGTCACCGTCGCCAGTTCGCCGTCTGTGAGAGTCCATTTCAGCTTGAGATCGTCGTAGCTGGCTTGAAGTTGCTGGAGTTTGGCGTCAGGCCCCCCTGCGGCGAGGGTGGGTGTCCTGGCGCCGCCCAAATAGTCAGAGCAGAGTTTGACTAAATTCGTCTGGTCGGGGAATTCGCGGACGACGCGTTCGTATTGGATGCCGGCTTCGTTGGTCCGGCCCAGTTTGCGCAGGCATTCGCCCAGGCGGAAAACCGCGGTCGCCGCAAGCTGGCGGTCCTGGTCGAAACCATCAATGGCCGCCTGGTAATGGCGCAGGGCGGCCTCGAGGTTGTGATTGGCCTCCTCCTCCAGGAGGCCCTTTTGCAGCAGCGTTGTGAGGTCGTTGGTGGCGGCAAAAACAAATCCGGCGGACAGAAGGAGCGCCGCGAAGAGGACGGCTATTTTTGATTTCATGGGGTGAGCTTGCCGGATTGGCAACAAACAGTTGTCATGGATTTGTAAAATCGGCATCCCTGCCTTTGGGGCTTGCAAAAATGAATTCACATATCAGGGATTGCAAATTGTCACCTTTAGATTACACTGACCCGGTATGATGGAAAGGGAAATCAAGAAGCTGGAGCTTCGGAATGGACTCGTCCCGTTCGACGACTGGTTCGATTCTCTTCGTGATGGGAAGATGCAGGCGGCGGTGGACGCGCGCCTCGCCCGTGTGCGCGCGGGAAATTTTGGGGACTGCAAATCCGTAGGCGGCGGAGTGTTTGAACTGCGGATGGCCCTTGGTCCCGGCCTTCGCGTTTATTATGGTCTTCACGGCCGGCAAGTCGTGATTTTGTTGGGCGGCGGCGACAAGAGCAGCCAGCGGCGCGATATTCGCGAAGCCCGGCTTTTATGGCAACAATTTAAAACGTATGCGCTTGAAGAATTACAAGGATGACCTGGCCAAAAGGTTGCGAGATCCCGAATACGCCGCCGAGTACCTTGCCCAGGTCCTGGCACACAAAGACAGCGCGGCTTTTTTGATCGCCCTCAAGGATGTGGTGGAAGCGGGCGGGGGCATGGGGAGCCTGGCTGGGCGCTCAGGACTCAAACGCCCCAGCCTGTATAAGATTCTGTCAAAAAATGGCAATCCCACGCTGGCGACGTTGCAGGAAATTCTCAAGCCACTGGGCTTGCGAATTTCCGTCGCTCTGGATGAGGCCGCCTGACCTCCCATAAGGCGTCACTGAGGGGCAAAGGTAGGGCGGGCAGTCCTCTGCCCGCCGCGGCGCGCACGGAGTGCGCGCCCTACCACCCAAGACTGATGTGTTGCCAAAATCGTTTTTCTTCATTTGACAGGCGGGTCCAGGCGGTAGCCGATGCCGTGGACGGTCTGGATCCAGCGCGGCGATTCGGGATTAGGCTCCAGCGCGGCGCGCAGGCTGGCGATGTGCGTGTCCACCGTGCGCGTGGTGGGAAAGGCGGTGTAGCCCCAGACCGCGTCCAGAAAACGCTCGCGCGAAACCGGCTCGCCGGGCGTCTCCATCATCAGCCGCAGCATGGCGAATTCCTTTGCCGTCAGGTGGAGCGGCGTTTTTTTGCGCCAGGCCTGTTGCCGCGCGAAATCAATCAGCGCGTCGCCCAGCCGGAGCAAATCCGGCGCGCGCCCCCGCTTGCGGACGCGCCGCAGCAGCGCCCGCACCCGCGCCAGCAGTTCGTCGGTGCTGAACGGCTTGACCAGATAGTCGTCCGCGCCGGCATCCAGTCCTCTGACGCGGTCGTCAATCTGCCCCTTGGCGGTGAGCATCAGAACCGGTACCGGGTCGGCCAGGCGGCGCAATTCGGCGCAGACGGCATAACCGTCCAGGCGCGGCATCATGATGTCGAGCAGAACCAGGTCCGGGCGCTCCTCCAGGGCGCGCTGGAGGCCGGTTTCGCCCTCGGCGGCGGTCAGGACGCGGTAGCCCTCGGCTTGGAGACAATCCTGCAACGCCGTGCGCATGGGTAATTCGTCTTCGATGACCAGAATCCTCTGATGGTTGGGCGCGTCCATTTTATTGTCGCTCCGGTATCATGGGCAACTCGATGGTGAACCGGCTCCCTTGTCCGGCGGCGCTGCGCACCAGGACGCGCCCGCCGTGGGCTTCGACAATATGTTTCACAATGGTTAAACCAATGCCGACGCCCTGAGTTTCGCGGCGCAGCTCCGAGCCGCGGCGGTAAAAACGCTCGAAAATCTTCTCGTGCTCGTCCGGCGGGATGCCGGGTCCGTGGTCTTCCACCCAAAGATGGATCAAATGGGGGGCCGCGTTTTCCCGTCCGACCGTCACGCCGGCGCCGGCGGGGGAATGTTTGATGGCGTTGTCAATCAGATTGATCAGCGCCTGCTGGATGGCCAGGCCGTCGCAGGACGGCAGCGGCCCCGGGCCGGGTCCGGGCTGCCAGGCCAGTTCCACCTGCCTGGCGCCGGCGGCGGGGAGCATCAGCTTGACGGTTTGCTCCGCGAGGGCGTCCAGGTCGGCCGGCTCGAACTGGTATTCCTTGCGCCCCTGTTCGATGCGCGAGAAATCGAGAACATTTTCGATCAGCGAAGTCAGCCGCCGGGATTCCTGCACCAGGAACCGGTAGTACTCCTGCTGCTTGGCGGCCTCCAGAATCTTCCCCCGCTCCAGCGATTCGGCCAGCAGGCGCATGGAGGCGATGGGGGCGCGCAGTTCGTGGGAAACGCTGGAGACGAAATTGGTTTTCATTTCGCCCAGGCGGTGTTGCTGATAAAAGGCGCGCCGCGCCGTGATCAGGCCGGCCAGGGCGGCGAGGACGGCGGCGCCAATGAGCGCGCCAAAGAGCCGCGCGCGGCGCTGTTCTCCCGCCAACATTTTTTCGCGGCTGGTGAGGTAAAAGGCGACACTAAAAGATACCTCGGCTTGGCGTTGGCTTTCTCCAAATTTCTGCGAGACGTCGGCCAGGCGCAGCTTTTCATCGCTCGGTAGGACGAAACCAGGCAGCGCCAGTTGTTCTCCTTCAACCGAGATTGCCGGCGTGATGTAATCAGGCACCAGAAACTGGTTATCAGCCAAGGCCCGGGCAAAGATCGCTTCCACGACGGGGAGCGGGACAAAGTAAATGCCGGT
>Ga0182027_10006512_pt1 | contig 17442 bp, 19 predicted proteins | sample 712E1DmetaG_FD_121300 | JGI IMG/M metagenome (GOLD analysis project Ga0182027, IMG submission 121300) | Permafrost microbial communities from Stordalen Mire, Sweden - 712E1D metaG (Illumina Assembly) | ecosystem: Environmental > Terrestrial > Soil > Wetlands > Permafrost | place: Sweden... | reverse complement strand
TTGCGCTCGGCGCGCGAATTTTGAAGGGATTTGTTGGAGCGGGAGACGGGACTCGAACCCGCGACGTCCAGCTTGGGAAGCTGGCATTCTACCACTGAATTACTCCCGCCCTTCGGCGATCGTGAGACGGCATGCCTAGTTTGGAATGCCGCACGCCAAAAGTATAGCAAAAAGCGATTGGCTCGAAGCTGCGATGGCCGGGCTGCGATGGCCAGCCTTCGGCCGGGGGCCGACGGGGGCGTCGGCCGCGGACCGGGGGGTCCGCCCCACTTTTTTGGCGGCCGACGTTTGGAAGCAACATGCTAGACTTCAGCTTATGCCAACCGGACCGAGCTGTCCCGAGATGCGCTTCCCACGGCCGTCGGCGCCTTCAGGGAGGCTGGCGTGAGCGCCGGATCGGCCAGCGCGGCCGAGCGGTTCGAGGCGGCGACCTATAACCAGATCACGTGGCGGCTGATGCCGTTTCTGTTTGTTTGCTACCTGCTGGCCTACATCAATCGCGTCAGCGTGAGCTTCGCGAAGCTGCAGATGCAGACGGACCTGAAGATGAGCGAGACCGTCTTCGGGGCGGGGATGGGGATTTTCTTTATCGGCTACTTCTTCTTCGAAGTGCCGGCCAACATGATGCTGCGCAAGCTGGGGGCGCGCCGGTGGCTGGGGCCCATCATGATCACATGGGGCGCGGTTTCGGCGTGCACCTTGTTCGTCAAGAGCGTGTACAGCTTCTATGCGGTGCGGCTGCTTCTGGGGGTGGTGGAATCGGGGTTTTTTCCGGGCGTGATTCTGTATCTGACGTTCTGGTACACGCGCAAACACCGCGCCAAGATGGTGGCGGCATTCATGACGGGCATTCCGGTATCGAGCGTGGTGGCGTCGCCGATCTCGGGCTGGATCTTGAAGCACATGGGTGGCATGAGCCACATGTCCGGGTGGCAGTGGCTCTTCCTGGCCGGGGGCATTCCGTCGATGATCGCGGGGTTGGTCACGCTGCTCTACCTTCCCGACAGCCCGGCGGAATCCGCCTGGTTGAGCCAGGAGCAGAAGGACATGGTGGCGCGGCGGCTGGAGGAGGAAGAGGACGTCAAGAAGCAGGCGGGCGGCGGGCAACACCGCGTGTCCGACGTGTTTCGGAGCCCGGGCGTGTGGCTGATGTGCGTGATCTACTTCGGAATCGTGATGGGCAGTTACGGGCTGACGTTCTGGCTGCCGCAGGTGATCAAGGAGACGATCACGACGGATACGCAGGCGATCGGCTGGATTCTGGTGCTGCCCTTCGGCGCGGCAACCGTGGCGATGATCGTGGGAGGGCGGCATTCCGACATTACGGGCGAGAGGCGGTGGCACGTGGCGGGCACGCTTCTGCTGGGCGCGGCGGCCTTCGCGGTGAGCGCGATTCCGGGCATCCCCGGGGTGGCGGGACTGGTGGCGCTGACGTTCGCGGCGATGGGGATTGTGACGGCCAACGCGTTGTTCTGGGCGCTGCCGACGGACATTCTCTCGGGCGCGGCGGCGGCGGCCGGGATCGCCTGGATCAACTCGGTGGGGAACCTGGGCGGCTATGTGAGTCCCTTCGCGATTGGCTTGATCCGCGATAGGACGCACAGCATGTTCGCGGCGCTGCTGGTGCTTTCGGGCGCCGCGCTAGTGGCCGGGCTGGTGACGTTGTACGTGGCGCGCAAGCGCGCTTGAACGGCGCGGACGGACTTGGGCGCAAAACACCGCGATCCTCGGGCAACCGCCTTCAACCGAAAGGGACGCCGAAAGGACGCCGATGTCCAGGCGCTACTTCCGGGTGGCGGGCGTCAGGGTCGCGCCGGCGGCCGCGGTGAACTTGTTGTACGTGGCCGTGACGGTCACCTTGGTGGAGACGGTAACGGCTTTGGTTTGCACGGACAGGTAGACGCCGTTGGCCCCGGCCGGGAAGGTAACGCTGGCGGGCACGGGGAACGCCGCATTGTTGCTCGAGAGGCTGACCGAAGCGCCGCCGGTGGGGGCTGGTCCGGTGAGCGCAACGGCCAAGGTGGCGGGGGATCCGCCCGCGATGCTCGCTGGCGATACGGCGATGGAGGCCAGCGCGGCCGGCGCGACGCTCACGTTGGCGGTCTTGCCGGCGCCGTTGTAGGTAGCCGTAACCGCGACCGAAGTGGAGGCGGTGACGGCCGCGGTCCGCACGGACAGACTGGCGCTCGACGCACCGGCGGGGACGACCGCGGTGGCAGGCACGGGAAACGCCGCGGCATTGCTCGATAGGGTGATGGAGGCTCCGCCCGCCGGCGCCGGTCCGCTGAGCGCGATCGACAGCGCGGCGACGTTTCCGCCGGTCAGGCTGGCCGGGGTGACGGTCAGCGCGGTCAGGTTGGGCAGCGGGGCCGGGGTTACCGTCACGTTGACGGTCTTGACGGCGCCGTTGTAAGTGGCCGTGACGGTGACCGAGGTCTTGGCCGCGACGCCGGCGGCGCGCACCGACAACTGAGCGCCAGTGACTCCGAAGGGAATCACGACGCTGGCGGGCACGGGAAACACAGCGCTGTTACTCGATAGAGTTACCGCCGCGCCGCCGGCCGGGGCCGGTCCGCCGAGCGCAATGGCGAGAACCGCGGAGGAACCTCCCGCCACGCTGGCCGGGGAGGCCACTAGTGCGATGAGGCTGGGCAGGAGGACGGGCGCGACCGTGACGCTGGCGGTCTTGCCGACGCCGCCGTAAGTGGCCGTGACGGTGACCACAGCCTTGGCGTTGGCCTGCGCGGCATTCACCTGTGCGATGGCGGTGGTCTGACCGGACGCGACCTTCAGGCTGGCGGGGACCGCAAGCACGCTGGCGTTACTGCTCGACAGAGCCACAGTCACGCCGCCCAACGGGGCCAGTCCGGTCAGTTCCACGGTAAGCGTCGCCGAACCGCCGCCCGTCAAAGTGGCCGGGCTGACGGACACGGAACTAAGAGTCACGGGCGCGACGGGGGTCAGCTTCCAATTCATCGCCAGGGCGTTGGCGTCCACCGAACCGAGTCCGGTGACTAAGTCATACCCCGTGCCGGCCTGATAGCCGAAGGCGCCGGTGGCGCAGCCGCGAGTCCCCACGCGGCAAGGCTCGACGTTGTTGCCGGTGACGATGTCGTGGAAAGCGTCGCCGTACTTCGCGGCCATCGCGTAGAGGGCGGGATTCATGTTCGCCAGACCGGCCTTGGCGGCGCCCGCGCCGACCTGGTAATGGTTGACCAGGGCCGCGATGCCGGCGAAAAGCTGGGCCGCCAGCGAAGTGCCGCCGGCCACCATAGTGGCCGAGGCTAGCCCTTTCGCGCAGCTTCCGCCGGTGCACACGATAGCTCCGTCGTGATAGACGCCGGCGGGCATGGCGACGTCGGGAACGTCGCGCGCGCCGTCGTTAGGCACGCCCGTTCCGGCCTGCCACGCGGGTTTGGCGAAGATGGCGCTCGGTCCGCCGCCGCTCGACTCGAGGACCTTGGCGGCGGACGTATCGTTCCAGGAGGATTCCGGAACGTAGGACAGCGCCGACCCCAGGTTGGCGTCGTTGGTATTGCTCCAATACGTTCCGCTGCCCTCGTTGAAGGAAGCGCCGCCTACGGCGGTGACCTCGGGTATGCTGGCCGGCAGGTTGGCGGAGGGTCCTTCGACGGCGGTGGCCGCGTTTTCGGACTCGCAGCCGAAGGCTCCGGAATCCCCCGACGACGCTATCCATGTGATGCCCTGCGCGTTGGCCTGCTGCGCGACGAGGCGCAGCGCCGCGGCGGCGGATTGGGCGCCGGTTTCGCAGGCGCCGTAACTGAGGCTCACCACCGGCGCGAAATTCTGCGCTACGGCGTACTGCACCGCGTCGAAAACGTTCCTCGCGTACACGTAAATCAGACTGGCGTTCTTGGCCATGGCGCCGGACCACTCGACGTCGAGATCCGCCTCCACCACGTCGCCGCTCACCACGCCGGGGTCGGCGGACCCGGGGACCATCACGACTTGCGGGGTAATCTTGGAGAGACCGAACATCGCGCGAAAGGCCTGCACGTCCGCGACTTCAAGCGCCGATTGGCCCGCCACCACCAACTTCTGGCCGGAGCCGTCATAGCCGGCGTTGTACAGGCTCTTGAGGTTGTAGATGGTCTGGGCGTCGTCCGGAACCAGATAATGATTGCCCGAGGCGGCGGTGTAGGCCGGGCGCAACGGATGGGGCGTGCGAGGAAGGAAGTCGTCGAGCCCCCGGATGGCGGCCACCAGACCGGCGAAGGCCGCCGGCGCCGACGGTTCCGCCGCATTGGCGAAATGCGCCTTGCCATCCACCTGGTAGCGATGAATTTCCATGCCGAAGGCCTGTCGAACCAGCCCGGCCGAGCCGGCGAATGAGATCCAGTTGCGGCTGGGCGCCACGCCCTGAACGGCGAAGCCCTGGCCCTCCAGCCATGCCGCGATTTGGGCGGCGTCGCCCGGCGATGCGCCGAAACGGGCGCCGAACTGCTCCGGCGTGAGCCAGTTGTGGAAGTCGGGCGATGCCGGGTCCTGCTGCGCCGCCAAAAGGGCGTCCAGGTCCGCCTGCTGGGCAGCGGATGGCTTCAGCGCGAGCGCCATGCCGGTTAGGGGAAAAGCCTCGTCCACCGGACCTTGGTCGAACTCCGCCCGGGCATTAGGATTCAAGTGGCCGGGTAGCGTCACGGTCCGGCTGGCATCGATGCGGCCGGCGATCCGGTCGCTTTGCGCCGCCAGCGGAACGGCTGCCGTCAACGCTAAAACTACAAAGATAAGAATACGAATCCGTTTTTCGGACATTCCTGACTCCACCACCAGCGTAGTTGCTACATCTGTAGTGAAATGGGTTTCCCGGAAGCCCCGCAGGTTCCGCGGCAGGGCATGGCAGTGCCGGTATTTCACTTCCAGCAGAAATAGTATGATGATCCACGGCCGCGGATTGCAATGCTAACCAGTACTCGCCCGCGGGGGGAATTCGCCCTAATCCCGCTCTCGATTGCGCCGCTCACCGCTGCCGCCGAGCCCGACCTTCTGGCCGTTTACGCCCAGTTTCGCAACGTCACGCTCGACCCGAACGGTCGAATCGGCGGCGCCGGGCGTGCTAAACGACTTCCGCAAGGCGTTTCGCAACGACCTCAGCACGAACATCGAGGCGCGCGCGCTGGCGGGTCTGTGTTCGCCCGGGCAGTCGCTGTTCCTGGCGGCGATCTCGGGGCAAAAGCACGGCAAGCCGCTCTTCTCGGTGGACGCCAAACAGCAGAACGCGCCGGAAAGGTCCCGCCCGATCATGCCGCTGGCGCTGCGCGGAAAGAGCGCCATGGCGGGAGCGGGACTTTCGATTGCGAAGCCGGAGATGCACTACGAATTGAAGCTCCGGGAGAAGCCCGAAAACGTGGAGTTCAACCCGCTCGAAGGGCTGCTCTGCGAGTTGGAGGTCAAGAAGAGATCATGCGAGTCCGGCGCGCGCGCCATGGCCGGAATAGCATGGCCGCGGTAGTAGGTCGGGGCGCCGGCGGCGCGCGTCAGGCGGTTGCGGCGGAGCGAATGAACTCGACGATGGAATCGAGCGTGGCGCCGGGCTGGAACACGGCGGCCACGCCATCGAGCTTCAGGGCGGCGGCGTCTTCATCCGGAATGATTCCGCCGAGCACCACTTTCACGTCGGTCATGTCCTTCTCGCGCAGCAGTTGCATCACGCGCGGCACGATGGCGTTGTGCGCGCCGGAGAGGATCGACAGGCCGATGACGCGCGCGTCCTCCTGCAATGCCGCGCTGACGATCATTTCGGGGGTTTGGCGCAGCCCGGTGTAGATCACTTCCATGCCGGCGTCGCGCAGGGCACGGGCAATCACCTTGGCTCCGCGGTCGTGGCCATCCAGGCCCGGCTTGGCTACCAGCACTCGAATCGGTTGTGGCATAAATACGGTGGTATTGGCTCACCGCCATTATCGCGCCTCGCGCGCATGCGGCGCCAGTTGCTCCCCGGCGCCGTCGAACGCAGGCGGAAGCGGGGCCGGGTTTCGTATCGTTGAATCGTGCCGGCGGAAGAGCGGGAGCCTCTCGGTCCACGTGCGCCGGCCATGGGACATTCGAACCACGCGATGGACCACTTTCCGAATCTGCCGAGACGCCACAAAGTCCAGGTGATTGCCGACGTTCGCTCCCACGCATATTCCAGGTACGCTTCCCAATTCGACCGTGAGGCGCTCATGAGAGCTCTCCAAGAGGGGGGATTTCAGTACGTCTACCTCGGCGCCGAACTGGGCGGCCGGCCGCAAACGGAGGACGAGTTGACTGCGGCCTGCCCTGACGGCGATCAACTAGTGTAGTGTCCAAAAAATGACTCAACAGGCCAGAAGAAGGCAGGCGGACCCACGAAGGCAGTGGGTACCCCGGCCCGCCCCACTTGTCAACGTTTCGCAATTGGCCGGGTTCACGAAGCGGGACGATCTTCAGTTCTTCACGAGGGAGATACTCGGGGCGGTGGGGCGGCGTTCGGCGCGGTAAACGACAAGGTACGCGCCGACCGGCCAAAACAGGACCGGGTAGGGGGTGAGGCCTTCGCGCTTGCGCCCCATCCCCGGCGTACGCCCGAGGGCTTCGAACGCATCGAACAAGTTCGCTATCCACCTATCGGCGGCTTCCATGCTGTCTGTTGCGATGTAATCCCAAACGTCGCCGAGATCGAGTTCCGCATCCTTGGCAAGAACGTATCCGGTCACGCATCACGCTTTCCGCCGCTGCTCGGACTTGCGCCGCAACCGGGTACGCGCCTCAGCCGGGTCGACGACCTCTCCGCGGTCGAGGACAGCAAGGCGGCGGCCGAGCTCGCTATTGAATTCCGCCAGTTGAGCGGCGCGCGCCGCATCGTGTTCTTCCAAAAGCCTGAGGGCTTCCCGGACCACTTCACTCGCCGAGTTGTAGCGGCCCGATTTCACCTTGCCGCCGACGAAGCTTTCGAGCTCGGGAGTGAGAGAGACATTCATCGAGATACCCCTTGCTCATACCCTAGCTGGAGTAGCCAAGATTGTCAATCTTTAGCATCGGACTGGCCGGCTGCTTTCAAAGGCTTAACCCGAGCCGCGGGCGCGTTCCCGCGGATGGACAAATAGCGGGACCTAACAGGCGGGATGCCGAGTTTACAGCGTTCGGAGAAGCGTGCTGGCGTCCAGGAGCAAGCGGGCCTTACGTAATGTCCGGGTAGATGCTCTCCCGGCTCATAGCCTCGCCCAAAAGAACCGGGGTATTGGGGTCGTGGCTGTCGGACCAGGCGCGAAATCGCCGGCGCCACGCTTCGGGATCGGTTTTCTGCAAGTGCGCAATGGAAACGGGCGGTGCGGATTGGCCGGCGACTTCCAGCATCCACTGTTCGAGGCTCAATCCACGGGCCGGGGAGTCGGCCCGGACCGTTTTGGTAAGTCTAACACACTTCATATAGATATTCTTCTTGACGCCACACCATATCTTGGGGCACTATTACGAATGCGAGTCTTCAGCAGGAGATTCGGGAGGGTGAAGTGAGCCAGCTTTCAAGCAGCGCCAGTGCGAAAATGGAATCGGTGAATACGGGAAACGAAATCAAGGCCAAAACGGGGATTTCATTCCCGCGCTACTTTACGGCCCGGCTGGAAGCGGGCAGGACTCCGTACGACGAAATCCGGTGGGAAACGCGCACCGCCTCGATCGGAAACGACAAAGGCGCGGTGATCTTCGAACAGCGCGACGTCGAGGTCCCCATGGACTGGTCGCAGACGGCGACGAACATCGTGGCGAGCAAGTACTTCCACGGGAAACTGGGATCGCCGGACCGCGAAACGGGCGTGTCGCAACTGGTGCAGCGGGTGGTGGACGCGATTGCGGGATGGGGAGAGAAGGACGGCTATTTCAAGACCCCGCAGGACGGCGAAAACTTCCGTATGGATCTGGCCCACCTGATGCTGACGCAAAAGGCCTGCTTCAACTCTCCGGTGTGGTTTAACGTGGGCGTTCCGGAGGCTCGGGGGTACGGCTGGGTATACGACAAAGCGGCCGGGCGGATCGGAAAGCTGGAAGCCGGGGTGGTGCGGCCGCAGTGCTCGGCCTGTTTCATCGTGAGCGTGAAGGACTCGCTCGAATCGATTCTGGACCTGGCGAAGACCGAGGGCATGCTATTCAAGTGGGGCTCGGGCACGGGCACGAACTTGTCGGCGTTGCGCGAGGAGAACGCGATTCTATCGGGCGGGGGGCGCGCTTCCGGACCGCTATCCTTCATGAAGGGCTTCGATGCGTTCGCGGGCGTGATCAAGTCCGGCGGCAAGACGCGCCGCGCCGCCAAGATGGTGATTCTGAACGCCGATCATCCCGATGTGGAGCACTTTATCTGGTGCAAGGCGAAGGAAGAAAAGAAGGCCTACACGCTGGTGGAGGCGGGTTACGATGGATCGCTCGACGGCGAGGCCTACAGTTCGATCTTTTTCCAGAACGCCAACAATTCGGTGCGCGCCACGGACGATTTCATGGAAGCGGCCATGACGGATGGCGACTGGTGGACGCGGTCGGTCTCGACAGGCCAGCCCGTAAAGCGCTCGAAGGCGCGCGACATGATGCGGCAGATCGCCGAAGCGACGCACCAGTGCGGCGATCCGGGCATGCAGTTCGACACCACCGTGAACCGCTGGAATCCGTGCAAGAATTCGGCGCGGATCAACGCGTCGAACCCCTGCTCGGAGTATATGTTCCTGGACGATTCGGCCTGCAACCTCTCCTCGCTGAACCTGATGAAGTTCGTGGGGCCGGACGGGCAATTCGACGTGGAAGCGTTCCGCCACGCGGTGGCCACGATGATTGTGGCGCAGGAGATCATCGTCGATAACGCCAGCTATCCGACCCAGAAAATCGGCGAAAACTCGCACAACTACCGGCCGCTGGGCTTGGGCTACGCCAACCTGGGCGCGCTGCTGATGTCGATGGGCGTGCCCTACGATAGCGACCACGGACGCGATACCGCCGCCGCCATCACCGCCATCATGTGCGGCCAGGCCTACCTGACCAGCTCGCGAATCGCCGACGAGGCCACCGGCCCGTTCGCCGGTTATGCGGCCAACGAGCAGCCGTTCCTCGAAGTGATGCGCATGCACCGGGATGCCGTCAACCGCATCGGCCGGCAGCACGTTCCGGCGGCCCTGTACCAGGGCGCGCAGCAGTGCTGGGACGAAGCCTACGAATCAGGGGTCCGCTCCGGGTACCGCAACGCGCAGGTCACGGTGATCGCGCCCACGGGTACGATCGGCTTCATGATGGATTGCGACACCACCGGCATCGAGCCCGAATTGGCCCTGGTCAAGTTCAAGAAGCTGGTGGGCGGCGGCGTAATCAAGCTGGTCAATAACACGGTGCCGCAGGCGCTGATCAAGCTGGGCTACAAGCCGGAGCAGGCCGAGAAGATCGTGAGCCACATCGATTCCACGGCCACTATAGAAGGCGCGCCGGACCTTAAACCAGAGCATCTGGCGGTGTTCGATTGCAGTTTCCGGCCGCAGAACGGCTCGCGCTCGATCCACTACATGGGGCACGTGAAGATGATGGCGGCGGTGCAGCCGTTCATCTCCGGCGCGATCTCGAAGACCATCAACATGCCCGAGGAATCGACCGCGGCGGAGATCATGAACGCCTACATGGAGAGCTGGAAGCTGGGGCTGAAATCGGTGGCGATCTACCGCGACAACTCGAAGAAGGTGCAGCCGCTCACCTCGTCGGCCGGCAAATCGGAAAAGGCCGCGACGCCCGCCCCGGCGCCGGTGGAGAAGATAGTCTTCCGTCCGGTCCGCCGCAAGCTGCCCGATGAGCGCCGCTCCATCACCCACAAGTTCTCTATCGGCGGTCACGAAGGATACATTACGGTCGGAATGTACGACGATGGCGCGCCGGGCGAGATTTTCATCACCATGGCGAAGGAAGGTTCGACCATCTCCGGCCTGATGGACGCGTTTGCGACGGCGGTGAGCTTCAACCTGCAATACGGCGTGCCGATCAAGTTCCTGGTGGACAAGTTCGCGCACGTGCGGTTCGAGCCGAGCGGGTGGACCGGGAACCAGCAGATTCCCTACGCCAAGTCCATCATGGATTACATTTTCCGGTGGCTGGGCGCGAAGTTTCTGGGCCCCGAGTACGCCGTGACGGAGGCGGGCGATTCGACCGGCACGCTGCGTCCCACGGAGACCAGCCCGCAGCAGGAGCTGGCGTTCACGCCGCCGGTGACGGACGCCCCGCTGTGCTCGGAATGCGGGTCGATTATGACGCGGAATGGAAGCTGCTACAAGTGCGGGAACTGCGGCGGAACGAGCGGGTGCAGTTGAAGAAGCCGTCAGCCATCAGCCGTCAGCTTTCAGCTAAGACCGGACGGTCGGCGGGTGTTCGCACCGCTTCGCGATTCGGCTCACGTGCGGGTCGAGGCTGGCGGGAATGCTCATGCATCTTAGGCTGGCCTGTTTTCCGGCCCGCATTTTCCGACCCCATGCCCGCCTGGGCGCATATCCCAGTTTGCTAACATCGTGGCGAATTCCGCGCTTAGCGCTCCGCATTTCTTCTCGCTAGGTCCGCTGCGTTGACACGACCCCAACATGTGTCGCCAGAGGCGCATTGTTCTTTTGCGCTGTGCTCGGCTGCTCTTTGCCAAATTCGCTTTAAGCATGATGCGGAGGCGGGGCCGATGATCGATCTCAGGGAAGTGCGGTCCGTGACGGAGTTTCAGCGTAACGCGAAGGAGTATGTGAACCGCTTGAAGGAGAAGCGAGGCCCGTTGGTGCTTACCGTCAACGGCCGTGCGGAGGTCGTGGTGCAGGACGCCGCAAGCTACCAGGAACTGCTTGACCGGTTGGAGCGAGCGGAAACGCTCGCCGCAATCCGCCATGGCGTCGAACAGTTCGAGCGGGGCCAAGGCATACCGCTCGCGGAGGCTGAGAAGCGATTGCGGAAGAAACATGGTTTTTCGCGTTGAGATCGCCCCGCAGGCGTTCGACGATCTCGACCGGATTGCCACCTGCATCGCCGCCGAGAGCAGCTTCGCCGTCCGTCCGGAGAAACACGGAAGTTGGTTGGTCCAGGTCTTCCACGTCCGGCACTGGGCCAGGCATGCCGTGAGTTCCCACGAGCTGCAAGACCTTATGGGCATCTGAGAACAGTTCCTATTTCTCCTCCGGGATGTGGCGGCCGATGGGGAGCTTGGGGCGTCTCGGGGTCTTCAGCTTTCTGAATTCCCCGGGGCACGTTCTTGGCGAGGGCTTCCATCGCGCCGGGAACCGCCGCCGCAGCCGCCGCTTCAAACGTGCTACAGTTCTTGTCGGATCGGGAGGAATACGAGATGAAACGTCACTTGCATGTCGCGGCGCTGGCGCTGGCCGCGTTGGCGCTGGCGGCGCAGACGCCGCAGGGCTGGAAGATGCGCGTCGACCGCAGCGCGGCGGCGTCGGACCCGGATGCTTCGGGCAATATCAAGTTCGTCGCGCAGGGGGCGGGCTTTCACGCGACGAATCCGCAAGCGGCGGTGTACTGGAATCCGGCGAACACCGCGGCGGGCGCTTACACTCTGAAGGGCACGTTTACGCTGATGCTGCCGAGCGGCCACACCAACTACTACGGGCTCGTGTTTGGCGGCAGCGCGATCGAAGCCGCGGAACAGAGCTATCTGTACTTCGTGGTGGCGCAGGACGGGACGTGGCTGATCAAACGGCGCGACGGCGCGGGGACCAGCAGCGTGTCGGCGAAGACGCCGAGCGACGCGGTGAAGAAGCCGGACGCCAGCGGCAAGTCCACCAATGCCCTCGAAGTGCGCGTCGGCGCCGACAAGATCGACTTCGTGGTCAACGGCGTGGTGGTGAACACCCAGCCCAAGACCGGCGCGACGGCGAAGGCCGACGGCATTTACGGCATCCGCGTCAACCACCTGCTGGAGGTGCAAGTGGACGGATTCGGGATTTCGAAGTAGCGCTTACTTCAGCGCGCCGGCCAGCAGGAACACCAGCGGGGCGTTCCAGTTGATGGCCACTTCATTAGCGGCGTAGGCCTCCTGGTCGTCGATGTACGCCTTGGCCGGCGGCACGGCGGCGGGAACCTTGGCGCGCATCGTCGGGTCGCTGCGGCCGCTGTTGGGGCCTCCCACCAGCAAGCCGGGCCACGGTTCGGCGATGCCGTCGGAGGCGCTCAGGCGGTGGTGCGGATGCTCCGGCCATTTGGCGCCCACCTGGGTCACATAGGACATGGAGGACGGGTTCCTGCCGAGCAGGTAATGCAAATTGTCGAGGGCCGCTTGCACGTAGCGCGGATCGCTCTTGAAAGCGTTGGCCACCAGCAGTTGCATGCCGTAGTTGGCGGCGTTGCTATTGGAACCCCAGTTGTAATCGCGCGTCGTCATGCTGTCGCGGTACCCCAGGGCGGCGGTGCGCGCGACGATTGCGTCGGCGGCCTTGAGCGAAGCGTCGCGGATGGCGCCGGCGGCCTCGGCGTTGGGACCCTTGCCGAGCACGTAGGTCCACAACCCGAGGTTGGCGACGTCACCCCAGGCTTGCGGACCGATGGCGCGAGGGGAGTTCTTGAAATCGCCGTAGTGATCGAGGAAATACTTCTCGTAGACGGCATCGCCGGTGGAGCGCGCCAGTTCGGCGGCGGCCCAGAGGCGCTCGTCGGCGCAGTTGCGGTCGCCGTAGCCGCCCGTTGAAACGCCTGCGGGATTGTCGAAGCCCACGTTGGGATGCTTGTCGAGCCAAGTCCACGCCTGGCGCGCGGCGCGTAAGCATTGGGCCGCGTACTCCGGCTGGAAGGGCTTGTAGGCGCGCGCGGCAATGGCCGCTACGGCCGCCAGGTCGCCGGTGGCGCAGGAAGTCTTGAACGGTTCGCGGCCGATTCCGACCACATAGCTCACCAGGTCGTCCTTCTCGGGCATAATGAAGGGGCAGAACTTCTCGCTGGTCTGCTTGTGCCAGACCCCGCCATCCTCATCCTGCATGGAGAGCATCCAATCGAGATTCCATTTGATCTCGTTGAGGATGTCGGGCGTGCGGTTGCCGGATTCGGGAAGGTGCAGGTTGACGGCCTTGACGCGATCGGCGAACATCTCCCAGGTCCACAGCAGGGTGCCGGTGGTGATGCCGGAATTGACCACGTAGCGGCCATAGTCGCCGGCGTCGTGCCAGCCCTTGGCCGACATGCGCGGGCCGGACTTGCCTGAGGACGGGTGCCAGGCGCCCACCAGGTGACAGGCGTCGTGCTTGAAACCGGGGAACTCGGAGCCGAGGTCCACCGCCGTGCCGCATCGCTGGCCGTAATAGGAGCGCGTGGCCAGGTAGAAGGCGCGCGCGTAGACATCGGCGGCGATGGCGAACTCCCAACTGCGGCCCACGCCGGGGACGTCCAGGTAATATCTGCCGGGCGTGCGGAGGGAACTGAAGTCACCGGCCTGGACGAGGTCCAGGGAATCCGGATCGGCCGTGGGCGCGGTCAGCTTTCCACGGAACACGACGGCCCCGGTGGAAGCGCGGCGCACGGTGAAATCGCCGGCCGGAATCGCGGCCGCGAGCAGCGCCACCTTGGGAGCGGCGGGCTGGTAGCCCACTTGATCGAGCTTGATGGCTGGGTTGGGCGCCACGGACGGGGCGCCCTGTTGGCCGGCGCCGGACAACCCGAAAGCCAGGGCGGCGAGGCCGGCGGCGAAGAGGACCACACTCGGTTTCATACGACCCTATTGTAGCGGTCTGCGTCGAAGGTGGCGTGAACGATAGCCGGATGGGCGGGGCCGGGCAATCACATAGCGGCGAGGGCGGCGCGGCCGCTTTCGAGGGCGGTGGCTTGATCGCGGCGGCGAATGGCGCTGGCCATGGTCTTGACGTGGGGCATGGCGCGGACCAACTTTTCCGAATCCGGGACGCGGGCCGGCCATTTGGCGTCGGAACGATCCGTCTTGTAAGGCTTGTACTTCGGCGCGGACATCTGGTGCATCTCGTAGAGCGCCTGGTTACAGGATTCGATCTGACCATCCCATGCCGCATCGTCCGCCGTTTCGAGCGTCCGCAGGATGCCTTGCAGCAACGTCTTGGTGCTATCGTACAACATGGTAAGCCTCATTTCGTGCGCAAATATAGCGTGGAGCCGGAGCCTTTGGCCGGCTCTGGCGACGCCCAAAGAACCAGGCGAAGTCGGCGGGGCAAGTCAATATTGTTATTGTAGCACACCAATGATCGTGCTACACTTAGATCGATTTGATGATTTCGCCGATTCCAGGTCGACCTTTCTAGCGTTCTTTGTTCCCGCTACTTTCGTTCGCCCGCCAAATTAGCCTGCCTTCAAATCTGTAAAGGATAAACTAACGATGAAGAATATTTATGTTGGGAACCTCAGTTTTGGGGCTACCGAAGATTCCGTCCGCGCGCTCTTCGAGACGCACGGCACGGTTGGACGCGTCAACATTTGCACGGACCGCGACACTGGGCAACCCAGAGGTTTCGGATTTGTCGAGATGGCCAACGACGGCGAGGGCGAGAAGGCGATCGCTGCGTTGAACGGCACGGACCTGGACGGCCGGACGCTGAGCGTCAACGAAGCCCGTCCCAAGACCGAGCGCTCCGGCGGCGGCGGCGGCGGCGGATACGGACGGAAGCGCTGGTAGGTTTTTAAGCTTGAAGGCCCCGGTCCGGATGAAGTTATCCGGATCGGGGCTGTAACATCCGAGCCAGCCTTGTGCGCGGCTCGGAGGGATGCTACCGTAGTCTTCCGAAGACGCTGCAACCCGTCCGCATCTAGGGTGGCGGGAACTGTTTCGTAGAAACAGGCGGCGGGAGGGCTAGGATGCGACGTTTCGTAGGCTTCATTCTCTTGTCGGCGGCAGGCGCTTGGGCGCAGATTCCCAGCGCACTCGAGGCCGATCCCACCGGTTGGAAAGACATCATGCCCGCGCCCTCCTTTGAAGGCTGGACGCGACTTCCCTTCATGAGCGCCACTCCCATGGATGCGGTATCCCAATGGAAAGTGGACGGCGCCAACCACGTGCTGTTGTGCGAGTGCAACCGCGGCCATGAGTGGCTGCGCTACGACAAGGAACTGACCGACGCAATTTTCCACGCGGAGTTCCGCTTCACCAAGATCGAGGGCGGCAAGGGCTACAACAGCGGCGTGATGCTGCGCAATAGCGCGGACGGCTCGGTCTATTTCCAGGCGCAGGCCGGGGAAGAAGGGACGGGGTGGCTGTTCGGCAGCAGCGTGGTGGACGGCCAGGCGAAACGCTTCAACCTGCGGTCGGAAATGAAAGAGAACCGCGTCAAACCGGCCGGCGAGTGGAACGTTTTCGAGATGCGCGCGGAAGGGCCCAAGATGACGGTCTGGGTCAATGGCGGCATCACCACGGAGAAGACCGACCTGAACGTGCCGAAGGGGTACGCGGGCCTGGAAGCCGAAGGCTACCGCGTCGAATTCCGCAACGTGAAGCTGAAGGAACTGAAGTAGCCGGAGCGCCCACTTTCAGGCGCGGCGCAGACTCTCAGTCTGCCGCGTCCCAACTCATCGGGACGCCTGTTCCTTACTAAAGCTTTGGTGCGGATGAGAGGACTTGAACCTCCACACCCTTGCGGGTACATGGACCTGAACCATGCGCGTCTGCCAATTCCGCCACATCCGCACGTTGGGGATAATTATATTGTACTAGATGACGTCCACGCCCATGCTGCGGGCGGTGCCTTCGACGGATCGCATGGCGGCCGCCACGTCGAAGCAGTTGAGGTCGGGCATCTTGATCTTGGCGATCTCTTCCACTTGCTGGCGAGTGATCTGGCCGACCTTGTTCTTGTGCGGCTCGGCCGATCCCTTAGCCAGGTTCACGGCGCGCTTGATCAACACGGGGACCGGCGGCGTCTTGGTGATAAACGTAAACGAGCGGTCCGAGAAGATGGTGATGACCACCGGGATGATCAGGCCTTCCTGGTCCTTGGCGGACGTCTTGGCGTTGAACGCCTTGCAGAAGTCCATGATGTTGACGCCCTGCGGACCGAGCGCCGTGCCCACCGGGGGCGCCGGCGTGGCCTTTCCGGCCGGAATCTGCAGCTTGACCTGCGCGGTAACTTTCTTTGCCATACGTTAAACCTTTTCGACTTGCAGAAATTCGAGTTCCACGGGCGTGGCGCGGCCGAAAATGGTCACGGCCACACGCAGCGTACCGCGCTCCGGGTTGACCTCGTCCACCTTGCCCGAGAAGTTCGCGAACGGCCCGTCCACGATGCGCACCGAATCGTTCTTCTCGAAGGTGGTCTTGGGACGGGGACGCTCCGCCGAGGACGCCTGGCGGTTGAGCACCTGGTTGACTTCCTCCGCGCTGAGCGGCACCGGGGCGTTTCCGCCGCCCACGAAACCCGTGACGCGGGGCGTGTTCTTGACCTCATGCCACAGCGCGTCGCTCATTTCCATCTCGACCAGCACGTACCCCGGGTAGACCAGGCGTTTGCTGGTGACCTTCTTGCCGTTGCGCATTTCCACCACCTCTTCGGTGGGGATCAGGATCTGTCCGATCTTGTCGGCGAACCCAAAGGCTTCGGCGCGGGTGCGCAAGGATTCCGCGGCCTTGTTCTCAAACCCCGAGTAGGTGTGGATGATGTACCACTTCTTGGACGCCGAGTCGTCGTAGACCGGGACCGCGGCGGTCTCCGCCAGCGGGGCCTCGGCGTCTTCCAGCGCGGCCAATTGCTCAGAGGCCTCCGGCGCGGCCTCCAATGCGGCCGACTCGTCGAATGGAACGTTCTCTTCGGTGTCCATGCCCTGCCTATTTTGCGAAATACAAAAGGATTCGGTTGACGCCTCGGCTCAGGATGCCGTCCACGATCGCGAAGTATCCCGCAAAAGCGAACACCGAGACGATCACGACCGCCGTGGTGCCTTCCACCTGCTTGCGGTTCGGCCACGTCACGCGGCGCATCTCAAGCTTCAGGTCGTTGACGTAATCCTTCGTGCCCTGAATCCAATTCTTTTCTTCGGCCATAATTCTTCCCTTGCCGCTCACTCCCAGGTGGCGCGCGAAATCTGGCAGGGGCGGAGGGATTCGAACCCCCACTCGCGGTTTTGGAGACCGCTGGTCTGCCGTTAAACCTACGCCCCTGTATCGCGCCCCCAAGGATTCCGGGGAGCATCTACCATTTTACTTGATTTCTTTGTGCGGTTGGTGCTTCCGGCAATGCCGGCAGAACTTCTTCAGCTCCAGGCGCTCCGTGGTGGTCTTCTTGTTCTTGGTGGAAGAATAATTCCGGTTCTTGCACCCCGTGCACTGAAAGGTAATGATTTCGCGAGCCATTCTCGATAACTCCTAATACCAGGACGGATGAATCCGGCCCTTACTTAATGATCTCGGTTACGGTACCGGCGCCAACCGTGCGGCCGCCCTCGCGAATCGCGAAGCGCAACCCCTTGTCCATGGCCACCGGCGTGATCAGCTCCACCTTCAGGTCCACGCGGTCCCCCGGC
>Ga0182027_10006510_pt1 | contig 17446 bp, 15 predicted proteins | sample 712E1DmetaG_FD_121300 | JGI IMG/M metagenome (GOLD analysis project Ga0182027, IMG submission 121300) | Permafrost microbial communities from Stordalen Mire, Sweden - 712E1D metaG (Illumina Assembly) | ecosystem: Environmental > Terrestrial > Soil > Wetlands > Permafrost | place: Sweden... | reverse complement strand
GAGCTTCATCTCGTTGATAGCTGCGGGAATCGGTATTATGAATATCATGCTTGTATCTGTCACAGAACGCACGAGAGAAATTGGTATACGGAAAGCGCTGGGTGCCCGCAGATCAAATATTCTATCACAGTTTATCACTGAAGCTGTCGTCTTGTGTGAAATCGGCGGTGTCATTGGCGTGGGACTTGGCGTACTTGGAGGTAACTTAGCTGCGCTTGCATTTAGCTTTCCGGCTGTATTTCCGATTGATTGGGCATTAATTGGAATTGCAATCACGACATTTGTTGGAGTAGTGTTCGGTGTCTATCCTGCATGGAAAGCTGCAAATCTCGATCCTATCGAATCTCTCAGATATGAGTAAATAGGAAAAACCGCGGGAGGCATAGGAAACCGCATTTTAATTAACTCTAAAGAGTTTCTATGCAGTTTTCTGAAATAATAAAAATGGCGTTGACAGCCATCCGCTCCAACAAACTTCGCTCGGCGTTAACTTTACTAGGTATTATCGTCGGAGTTTTTTCTATTATCGGAGTAATGACAGCCGTTCAGGTACTCCAGAACAGTATTGAAGCTGGCTTGAGCGGTCTTGGCTCCAATACATTTCAGATTCAGAAGCAGCCAGCTATCGCGACTCGCACACAATGGATGAAATCACTGAAATGGAAAGATATTACATACGAGCAGGCGAAAACTGTTAAAGAGCGGGTAACACTTGCTCAGGATATTGCTATCGGAGTACTACAAACTGCAGAAACTATCCAATTTGGGGCACTCAAAACAAATCCGAATGTTGATGTCGGTGGTGAGGAGCCGGAAGGGATGCGGACGAACAACTACACCATTCAAGATGGAAGAAATATTTCGGATGACGATGTGAAGTATGCCTCATATGTTGTCATTCTTATGGCGGATGTTGAGCACAAACTTTTTCCGCATGGCGGAGCAGTTGGCAGTACTGTCAAAATAGGTGCACAGCGCTTTACTGTTATTGGAACGTTTAAATCGAAAGGTTCCACATTAGCCGAGTCTGAAAACAAGGTCGTTATACCACTCAGTACATTTCTTCACCAATATGGCAAGATACGCAGCGTCTATATTAAGGTAAAAGCGAAAAGTCCGGAAACATTCGATGATTGTCTTGAGGAAACACGAATGGTTCTCCGTACGATACGAAAAGTTGCTCCCGGCGACGAAGACAATTTTTCAATCTCCTCGAATGATTCGCTCATTGCTACGTTCAATGATTTTACACTCTACGTTAAACTTGGTGTCGGATTTATCAGTTTCATCGCATTAATAGCTGCCGGTATCGGTATTATGAATATTATGCTTGTATCTGTAACTGAACGCACGAGAGAAATTGGTATTCGGAAAGCGTTGGGCGCTCGCAAATCAAATATTCTGTCGCAATTTATCACTGAAGCTGTTGTGCTGTGCCAAATCGGCGGTGTTATTGGTGTGGGGCTTGGCATACTTGGCGGCAACTTGGCTGCGCTTACATTTAATTTCTCTCCAGTCTTCCCGCTTGATTGGGCACTGATTGGATTTGCAATCACTACGTTTGTTGGAGTAGTGTTCGGTGTCTATCCTGCCTGGAAAGCCGCCAATCTCGATCCTATCGAATCTCTTCGATATGAGTAATAGATCTCTTGGTTTATGTGAATAGTATTCTCCGCGATTTTCTATTTCGCATACTTCACACTTTTTCACACATAAAATACAAACGGCGAATTTGATAAATCCAAAATAGATTGTTACTATTCAAACACACTCGTCTATATATGAGGATACTATGAAAAGGAACATCAAGTTATTATGCAGTGTAATACTGTTGAGCTTATTCTTTATGAGCATATATGCTCAAACCAAAACAGAGAATGCTGGAAACAGTGATACTACAAAATACACAATTGAAAATTGCATCAGCAAATTTTCAATAGATAAAATTGAAAAAACGAAAGTCGGATATCAATATTGGTTTGCTGATCCGAACTTTGCAGATGGAAAAACTTTGAAGATGAGTGTTGTCTCTCCGCACTCAGCAACACACCCGCCGCATGTCCATGCGGAAGACGAATTTTTTTTTATTCTTGAAGGAAAAGCGGAATTGTATCTCAAAGGGAAATGGACGTTAGCTGAACCATACACAAGTTTTTACTGTCCATCCAATGTTGAACATGGTATTCGCAATGCAGGTGATACACAACTAAAGTATCTTGTTATTAAAAAATATGATGAGACAAATCCAGTACGAATTGAATTTTCCAAGGCTCTGAAAAGTGCTCAATAATCCTCCTGTTATCTATATAGTAGTCTTTGTAAATATAAAAAAACCACCAAAAGAACGGTGGTTTTTTTATTGTGAACTGGATATTGTATTCGCTTTATATCTTTTCTACAACAACCGCTGTTCCATAAGCTAATACTTCAGTAACACCAGCAGCTATTTCTGTAGCATCGTAGCGAAAGGCGAGAATTGCATTGCCACCGACTTCTTCTGCATGGCGGATCATCAGTTCATACGCATCGCGGCGGGTTTGTTCGCACAGTTGAGAATAGAGGCTGATATTGCCGCCAAAGAGAATCTGAAATCCAGCTCCGATATTGCCGAAGAGTGAGCGTGATCTTACGATGATACCACGTACCACGCCAAGATTTTTTAATACGCGATATCCGTCAAGTTGGATGTTAGTTGTGACGAGTTTGTGGTCCATTGCATTATCCTTTCGTTAGAATTTTGAAGTTAAAATAGTAAAGTCAAGATTCAGATCACAATTTACTAAACCTAAATCTGCAGCTTTAAACTGTCATCTCTTAAATTTATTTCACTAACTGTTTCACCGTTTCATAATATTGTTGAACCTGTTGCTGGTATTCTTCGCCTGAGCCTGGACCATGAAAGCCAACGTGGATTTTTCTAATAACGTCTTTCTTATCCACAAAGATTGTTGTTGGGTATGCGTAAAAGTTATTTAGTTGTGATCGTAGTTTTAGTTCAACGTTTGCGTCGTTTGTGCTTCCGCAGAAGAGCACAATATAAGTGATGCCAAATCGTTTTTGGAAAAGCGTAAGATTCTTCATCGCTACTTCTGGATTATCACTGATTTCAAACGCAAGTCCGATTACTTCCAATCCATTTTTTCCAAATTCAGAGTAGATTTTCTGAAGAAGCGGTGCGGCGTCCATGCAGTTATGGCACCAAGTTCCCATAATATCAATCAAAAGCGCTTTGTGTTTAAAAGAATTATCATTACTGCTCACAACTTTACCGGTTGATGTCATTCCATAAAATGCGAATGGTGCTTTTAGGTTCTTCTCAGTTGTCACGAGTGCTGGTTTTGGTTCTGACGTGAGCATTGGTTGTGTAACAAGTGTAAATGCTATAGGCTTGTTGCTTCTAGCATACAAACTACCATTCCAGTATGTACCTTGTCGCTCCAGTTCCATGATAAATGCCTGCCATCCTGTGAAGCGAGTCAGCATTGCCTTAGAGCCGACCTGAGTGCCAGCAAGCAAACCGTAATCGCCATCAGGCGCAATAAGTGTTCCGAAAATACTATCGTTCTTCATCCAAAAATTTGCAGTGGTTGTACTATCGATTCCATCAGCACTGTAAATATATACTTGATATTTGCCAACGAGCGGAAGTCCAGGTGAATTAGCTAATACATTGATTCCTTTGATAATATTTTTTGGTGTTGAAACAAATTCATTCCAATTTGTATCGGCACGATAGCGGAAAAACTTGCCGCGCCATTCCTTCCCATTCCAAATTCCGCACATAGCAGCACCATATTCAGAAAAAATGAGCGAAAGCGAATCGCCATGAAATCGAATTTCAGGAATCGAAGTTTGTTCTGAGCCATTTAAAAAATAACCGGTAGGTGTAGTGGAATTCAAATCAAGGAACAACTGGAAAGGAATTTGTTTGTTTTCTATGATTGTGATGGCGCCAGTCCACATCCCTTTTTGTTGAATATGTTCTTGGCATCCTAAAAAAACAAAAACATTTATGAAGAAAAATATTCGTTTGGCATTCATCAATTAAATAATTCCCGGATGTTTTCCTCCACCAGCTACCGATAGATATAAAATGATAATGAGCAAAAGGAATTGAACAAGATAAAAAGTTGTGATGCTTTTACTTATTATTTTAAATGTGTTTTCTGCGTCTTCAAGAGCAGTTTTCTCTACGATGCTTTGCATTAATTTTGTACGGCGCCGGATAAGAATTGGACCGAAGAAGACTCCATTTATGAATAGGAAGGCGAAGAGGATAATCTTTGCCATCAACCAACCCTCGGTGTACAAAAGATTGATATTACTGTTGTAGAGATTAAAGATGTTCATGATACCAGAGAGCAACATAATGATGGAGGCGACAGGTAAAAGCAAGCCGAAGCGGCGGCTGATTTTTCCGATGTAAAGTTTTTGCTCCCAATCCTTCTCTGCGCGAATTCTTCTTTCAACAATCCATCCGCCAAAGAGTGCTGTGAAGACTAATCCAAAACCAATGATGTGAAAAATAAAAATAATTGAACCTGTCATGGCGACCTCGACGAAAAATGAATGCGACCGTTTGCGATTATATATCGCAAGATAAGAAAATGATTTGATAAAAAGGAAGTGAAACCAAGAAGTGTTTTTATTGGAAAAAACTAGTTCTTCGATATATCCTATTTGAATGACTTATGGCGCTCAATTGATAAAAAAGTCATTTTACTTTGCGAGGCTCTTCATTTTCGACCTCAATAGCTTCCCCGATGAATTCATAGTCAGATATCAATTAGTCCAATTAATATTGTTTGATTGTGACCCGTATCGTGCTTTCCATTCGTCTGCTGTCATACCATAAACGAACAAATCAACGTAATGATCGTATAAAAATTCTGCTTGTCGAGAGGTTCCTTCTTTGATGAAACCAAGACGCTCTATTATAGCATTGCTTTTCTTATTCCCGGTAGCACAGCGAATTTGGACGCGGTTGAGTTGATATTCGTAGAAAGCGTAGTCTACAAGAGTATGGCATGCTTTTGTCATAATACCGTGACCTTGAAAAATTTCACTAAGCCAATAACCAATTTCAACACTCCTATTCATCCAATCGATGCGGTGAAATCCAATGATACCTGTAAGTATACCGCGAAACCAAATACCGCATTGAAAGCCAAATTTTTTTTCATGTTGTTCTTTTGATGATAGGATGAAAAGCTTGCTATCCTCGAGTATCTTATTTGTATCTACCCACGGAAGCCATTGGTGCAAATATGAACGATTTCCGTCAATTAAAGCAAAAAGCGAATCAGCGTCTTCAGGCTCTAGAATTTTTAAAACAATATCGTCATCAATATGAAGAGAAGGCATGCTCAGTCATGACAAATATGAAATTAAGTAATTGATTTATTTGGCTGCTTTCTGAAGAATTGAAAGAGATTGATGTCTTGATTCCGAGCGAAGAGCAGCCACACGCTCAAAAATAATAATCCGCAATTCTCTAAAATTTTTTGGTAGCCGATTTTGCTAGCATTTGGATCTTGAGTAAAACATCCGCACGAAATATCAAGTCCGCGCACAAGAGCGGAAGAGACAAGAATAGTAAAACCCATAAGCATTATGATGATGAGCAATTCGCAGCTGCGCGGATAAAGACCAATAATTAAACTAAGTCCACAAAGAAGTTCCAACGCTGGAAGAAATGTGGCGGTACACATCGCCAGCATTGGTCCGACAACCTTGTATTGAAGTACAGAATTTGCAAATGCTTGCAGATCTGTAATTTTATCTAGACCGGCGACGACAAATATTCCGCCAAGAAAAATTCGGACAAGAAGAATAAGAATTGTATTCGAGAGAAGAGATTTCATTTTGTATTCTTTGAGTTCGATGTAGGAGTGCCTATTATTTCTCTATAGGTAATTTGGCAGAACTCCATTCTTGCCAACCGCCAAAAAAAACCTTTACGTTTGTAAATCCCGATTCCATCAGTTTAACTGCCAATTCGATGCTGGAATTGCATTCGGCGCCATCACAATAGACAATCAATAGCTTGTCTTTTGAAATTTTATTCAACCGTGTAAGATGTGTGTCAAACATTTTCAATGCGACATTTACAGCACCGCGAATGTGTCCCGCCTGGTAATCGAATTCATGCCGTGAATCGATAAAGAGCACATTGTTAGATTCAAAAAAATCCTTTGCCATTGCAAGCGGAATCATTTCAATGTTGGCATCCGTCACAGAATGAACTGATTGAGTCTTAGCGAAAAATCCTTGATTCGTTACAAAGGAATATGCAACACCTAATATAATTGCCGCAACGATTAGTAAGAGTGCTTCAATGAGTGCTTGACGCAAGTTCAATTCTCTTTCACACACACGTAGGATATTTTGATTTCTATCTGGGGCTGGTTCTTGCTGTCTATTTCAATCGTAAAATGGTCACTGCCATAACCGAGCTTCTCTGGTTTGACTGTCACCTGCACATTGAGCGTATCATTCGGATTGAGCACCTTCTTCTCTATCTTTATGGTAATAGTTGAGGCGGAAGTTGCGAAGTTTTTTATTTTAATTATATGATCTGAGATATTTTTTAAGGATGTTCCTTGCATTAAGGTTTTGCCAAGACTAATATTCCCAAGCCACATGAACATGGAATGACTGATAGATTCAAGTTCTTCCTTTACTTCAGCGATTAATTTTACCGAGACATTTTCTGATAACCGATCGTTACTGTTAATGCTGATATGCTTTTCTACTTTTCCGTGGTATCCACTGGAATTAAACTCCACTTCTACTGTATCTGATTCGGAAGGAAGAAGAATGTCTTTGGGTCTTTTGATAGTCGTACAACCGCACGAAGGTTCTACTGAATAAATCCGTAATGTATCGTTACCGATATTGGTTAGTACAATCTTGCCTTTCTTCTTCATTCCGCTGTAGATAGTACCGAGGTTAACTTCGAGTTTGTCCAGCGAAAGTTTGGGCTGGCTGAAAGAAACGCCAAGAACAAACAAGATCATTGTGAATATACTGCCGCTTTGTTTCATAACATTATCTCTTGCGTATAGATTAACAAAAAAAGCTGATACCGATTCTTTGCTAATTTATAATTTATTATCCCCGAGTAATCGCCATTTGTTTCAGAAGTGGAGCAACACGGTAACGCTCTTCCTGTAAATCAGTATGAAGCGCGGTAAGCACAGCATATACTTGCTTCAATCCAATTTGTTCCGCCCATTCAATTGGTCCTAATGGGAAATTGACGCCGAGTTTCAATGCCGTGTCGATATCTTGCGGCGATGCAACGTCTTCAGTTATAGCGAAGGCAGCTTCATTAATAATGCGACAAAGCATACGCGGCAGTACCATGCCAATACGATCTTGTACAATCTCAATTTCTTTCCCAATCGATTGAAAAAAGCGTTTTGTGACTTCCAATGTTTCTTTTGGCGAGTAAATTGTCGGTGCGACTTCGATCAGTGGTTTTTGGATAAGGGTCGGAAGTACAGCTATACCAACAAGACGGTGCTTGCCTAAAATCCATGTAGATTGTTCCGTCGCAGTTATTGTGATAGAAGAAGAAAGAATGGGTGCGGTATCCGCCAATGTTTCATCGAACCGTTTAATATTTTTTTTCTTCGCAAGAAGATCGATGTTTGTGAGTTCTATTGCAAGCGATGTGTTTGCTGGAATTATATTAGAAATTTTAATGCTATCAGATTTGAATTCCGGTTTCTGCGCAGGCTTTTCATTCCATGAAATATGGGCTTCATATCCGTGTGCAGCACACAACTCGGCATATTGTTCCACCATCGGAGATTCGCCAGTGATGAAAATGCGTACTGGGGTTGGTTTCAAATTTGCATTACGTGAAGTTGTTTTGGTAGCTTTAATATTTACCTTTGAGACCTTCGGAGTTGTCTTTTTGTTTGTCTTCAATTTTTTATTCCATTAATAAACTACTTAAAGATTCCACTGTTTAATTACTTGGCATTCGTTTCTTCATAGTTAAAAAATCCTTTGTTTGTTTTCTTCCCCAGCCATCCAGATTCCACCATCTGTTTCAGAATTGGATGCGGACGAAGGCGCGGTTCACCGTTCGATTGTTCAAACAAGGATTGCGCTTCCGCGAACGCTGTATCAATACCAATTTGATCCATCGATTCGAATGGTCCGGCGGGAATGCCGCCGATTATTTTCACTATGTGATCGATTTGTTCGACGTCAGCAACGTTCTCTCCAAGTAAGCGGAGTGCTTCGCCGAACAACGGTTGGGACACACGGTTGGCTATGAACCCCGGAGTATCTTTCACGATAATAGGAGTTTTACCGAGTAGATTAACAAATGCAATAATTTTCTCGATGGTCTCGTTATTAGTTTTATATCCTTTTACAACTTCAACAAGTACAGACGTTTCTATGGGATTGAAGAAGTGTACACCTGCAATACGCTCTGGATTCCGAGTATGGGCACCGATGGAAGTGATCGACAGGGAAGATGTATTGCTTGCAAGAATCGCTGTGCTCTTTGTGTTTGCGTCGAGATGTTTGAAAATATCCTTCTTCACACGAATATCTTCGTTTGCCGATTCGATAATGAAATCACAATGCCCAAGGTCAGGCAGACTTGTTCGTGTACGGATTCGCTCCATCGATGCCTGTACTTCTTCTTGAGATATCTTGCCGAGATTCACCATTTTACGCAGGTTCGCATTGATGCGTACAGTGGATCGCCGTAGAAGTGTGTCGTTCACATCGTACAGTTGAACATCAATTTTAGAAAGCACAGCAAGCTGAGCGATTCCTATGCCCATTGTTCCTGTGCCGACAATGCCGAGTTGTTTGAACATAAATTCATATTATCCTTATAATCATAAAAACATACACAATGGATGTCAAAGAAACAACAACCAGTTTTTACTTCTATAGAGTTAGTCTGAGATTTCTTTAGTTTATATACATTAATGATGTTTGCAAATTTTTATAATTATAGTGAGAAACAGCACATGATTATAGAGGAATTTATTTGTATACTGATACATAAAAAATAAAATGTTAATCAAATAATACAGTAATTCATCATACATCAAGAAGGCGGATTTAAAAATCCGAAGAGATCCTTATGAAAAACTTTGTTAAAAAATATTTGCAATTCTGTCCCAAGACGGGAAGATTTGTCGGTTTTGGAAAACTCAACGGTTTATCCCGATTATTATTTCCACTTGTTGGTATAGTTGCGATAGTGTGGGTACTTATTCGAGTAATTCCAAAACCCAGCCGCTTAACGTATCCGTGCGTACGAACAGCAATGCCTCTTGCTTCTGGATTCATCGGTTATTTATTGATGCTTGCTTTATCAGGTGTGGCTTTCTTCAGATCGAAAAAATCATTCCGATATTACCCAATATTTTTTCTCGGCGCTTTTGTCGTATTCGGAATAAGCGGTTCGTACTTGACGAGTTCGTATTTAAGCTGGCAGCCGACCGTAAATATGACTGTCGTTTCTAATCAGCCGATGGGTGTGGCGAAAGGAATTTTTCCGGGAAGAGTTGTCTGGGTACACGATTCCACCGCTGTGAATCAAAAGTGCAATATTAGTAGCTGGTACTTGCCTGCGAATATGAATCAGACGAAAGTTGATCAAATGCTTTCTTCTGCCTTGCAGAGTGTGACAGGTCAAACAACTGACAGCGCGGCATGGGTGGCGATCTTCAAGTATCACAATAATACTCGAGGAAAAGGAGCCGTCAATTACGTCAAAGGAGAGAAGATATTTATAAAAACAAACGCTACAAGTGCCTATCAATATAATTCGGATTTAACGCCGAAATCTAATGTTTCCGAAACATCGGTAGCACCTGTTCTTGCAGTGCTCCGGCAGTTAGTTTATGTCGTTGGTGTTCCAGATAGTGATATTTATATTGGTGATCCTTTAAAGCACATCTACAAACATCTTTATGATGTGTGGCATGGAGAATTTCCCAATGCCCATTATCTCGATAATAGCGGTTTCACTAATCTTGGTCGAGAAGTAGTGGTGGCAAGTACAACTGCAAAAATTTATTATTCCGACAAAGGCACAGTGTTACGTACAAATTCTATGACTTCTGGAAACGCTGGTAGTCCTGTTCTGCAAAATTCTTTATACACAATCTTTGAGACGGCAGATTACGTTTTGAATATTCCTCAGTTGAAAGGTCATCAACGTGCCGGAATGACAATGTTCGCCAAAAACCACCTTGGATCTCAAGTTCCTGATGCAAGTGGTGCTGATTATCTCCATATGGGCTTAGTGCGACCTTATGGATTATCAACCACGGATACTTCAACATATAGGAGGACGAATTATGGAATGTATCGCACACAGGTCGATTTAATGTCACACAATTTATTAAGCGGCAAGAACCTCATCTATATTATGGATGCTTTATGGGGTACAGATTACGAACTTGATTTCCCATTAAAGTGGAAGATGCAGCCGTTTAATAATCAATATACATCATCCATTTTTGTATCATTCGATCCGGTTGCAATCGAGTCGGCCGGTTATGATTTTTTACGGTCTGAATTCACCATCGAAAGCGGAAAAGATTTTTCAGTGCAAATGCCCGCCGTCGATGATTATCTTCATCAGGCGGCAGATTCAACGAATTGGCCGGCTGGAATAAAATACGATCCAAATAACACCGGTGTTCATGTTTATAGTCTTGGTACGCATGAACATTGGAATAATGCAACTGATAAAAAATATTCAAGAAATCTTGATCCCATTAATGGTACCGGTATTGAGTTGATAGAGACAGAACAAATTGCCACCAGTGTTGCAAACCGTGAGAATGGTCCAGAATATTTCCAACTTTATCAAAATTATCCTAATCCATTCAATCCTAGCACAACGATCGCATATTCATTGCCCGAAAAATCTTCTGTTGAAATCAAGATTTTTGATTTGCAGGGACGTGAAATAAAATCATTCACGCTTGGCGCGCAATCTGCAGGGTACCAGCGAGTTGTGTGGAACGGGACAAATGATCGCGGCAACCAAATGGCGAGCGGATTTTATGTCTATCGAGTGAAAGCATCATCATTGGGAGAAGGAAAGACATTTGCTAAATCTGCAAAGATGCTGCTGCTGAAGTAGGTTCTCTGAAACGGCATTGAGCCGCGACATCTGAAAATTTTATTCTTCCTGTGATTCATCTCCCGATACTCTCGGGAGATGAATCATGGTCTTTTCTCTCGTTGAGTTATCTACAATTTGAATCCAATATAAAATTCTTTTCCAAAATGTAATCCTAAAAGAGCATGATCAAATGCGAAAGATAAGTATTCTCATAGCCTGTTTTGGTTTTGCAATTTTGTATGGCCAAACGTCTAATGTGACTATTCAAACCGTTTCTAATTACATACAATGGGGATGGGATACAACAATCGTTATGCAGAATGGTCTTATCACGATGGCGACAGTGCCGGCTATCGGCGGACGTGTAATGCAGTACGATTTAGGAAATCTTCCATCTATGATGGTTAACTCGAGTTTATTGGGTAAAACTTATACGCCTGTTTCTGGCGGTTATAATAACTTTGGCGGATATAAGACTTGGCCTTCACCTCAAAGTATTTGGCCCGGTACATGGCCGCCCCCGCCAAAACTCGATTATGGCAAATATGCTTATCAAATCGTTTCTCAGACAGCCGATTCTGTCGCTGTTCTCGTCACGAGTCCGGTTGAAACATGGGTTGCACCAAATATTCAATTTAAACGGCGAGCGACAATATTTCCAGGAACAAGCAGGGTCAGGATGGAACAAACCATTATTAATAATGGCTCAAAGGATACCAGTTGGGGTGTGTGGAGCATAGTACAAGCGATTGTCAATCATACTGGCAAAACGGATTACACGAATTACTGGGCGTACTTTCCAATCAATTCTAACAGTGTATACGGAAGTAATGGCGTAAAGCCAGATCAGGCTAGTACAGCTTGGAAGGGAGAGGTTGCTCCCGGTGTATATGGCGTTCAGTTTGTCGCAGAAAATAAAAAAATATTTGCCGACCCGGATAAAGGCTGGATTGCTTATACTAGTCTGTCGGATACGGTTGTGTTTGCGAGAACGTTCCCCATTTTCGAAGGCATGCAATATCCGGACAATGGCGCCCGCGTGACGGTGTACGTGAGTAGCAACAGTGTTCCGTTGTATATGGAAGTCGAAGTGAAAGGCCCTGTTGTCTCTCTTGCTGCTGCTGGAGGAAATTATACATTCACAGAAAATTGGTGGGCTGCAAAAGTCCGGGCTCCGGTTTTGGATGTGGATTCAGTCGGTGTGATTGCCAATAGATTATCGTACAATTCAACAACGCATAGTGTATCCGCAATCTACGGTGTATTCTATCAAGGCACCGCAAAGATAGCTTTTATCGATGCGCAAGGTCAACTTACAGAAGGACAACCGCATACTGTCTCACCGCTTGCAGAATTTCAGCTTCAGGATGTAGTTACGATCCCGGATAGCGTGAAGGCAATCGAAGTCCGAATCTACAATACAAAAGATGAATTGATTGGTGTTCTGGAAAGGACAGATGTCTCTGCACTCTTAACTGGAATTAAAAATGTAACCTCAAAACTGCCTTCGAAATTTTACCTTGAACAGAATTATCCAAACCCATTTAATCCATCAACAGTTATTAGTTATCAGTTGCCGGTTACAAGTGATGTCACATTGAAAGTGTATGATATACTTGGCAGAGAAGTGGCAACACTTGTGGATGAAATGAAATCAGCGGGAAGCTGCGAAGTGAAGTTCGATGCCTCAAAACTTTCGAGCGGAATTTATTTTTATAAAATACAGGCAGGTAGTTATACAGAAACGAGGAAGCTCGTGCTGATGAAGTGACACGAAGTGTCATCAACCTTCTGAAGGGTTTGGCTTGCCCACCGTCTATATAACTGGTGAGGAGGAAACATTCGGTAGGATGGATAATCCGACCCCAACCAGTGAAAAACCGGTTGGGGTTTTTAATTGAAGCGGAACATACGATAAAATCTAAAATTTTATAAACAAGCTTAATGATGAAAATTTTGTAGAATTCAATGGATGGATTAATTCATCTGTATCATAATTACTTTGGTCATAACGTAAGTCAAGATGGTCTGCTAATTGTGTAATGAATGTATTGTCTTCCACTCCTAATTTTATGAATTTAAATAATCCAGATGTTGATATTCCCAAGCCATCTGTTTTTATATTACTGAATCCTCCTCCTTGATACGAACCTTGCCTGATATAAATGAACTCGCCTAAGCCAATTTGCCAACCTTGAGAAATTTTAACTGCGTCTGTCCATTTACCTTGAATAATGTGCTTACCAAAACTCAGATCACCGAAAATACCTCGATAGTAAGAGCTCCCATCCTGATTTCTCCCGACAAGTAAATTATCCGCCTGCCGGGACCAAGAAAAAGTAATTATTTTACTGTCTATTTTAATAAGTTTGAGACCTATTTCTATTGAAGTGCCAATTGAGATGTTTCGAGGGAGTGGATCAGCTTGTGCTTTATCAAAATATGTTATTGTACCGCCTATGTTGGTAAGAGCTGTACCAAAGGAAAAATCAAATAGTGGTGCAATACCGGTCATGAGTTCTGGTTTCTTGGTGATCAAATCTGCTATTGGAACATTCATAAGCAGTCCATAATCACGCGACCAGGCTGAAGCATTAACATCTCCTTCAAGATTGGATACTATTCTCCTGAAGGATATGCCCAATGCCAATTTTATACCAATGTCCCATCCAACACCTAAGCTAAATGCATCGTTATGTTCTTCACCATTATAAGTGCCGATGATGTCAGGGCCAGTGGACGAAGTTCGATTGAATGTTCCAAGGTTTAGATCAACACGGGAATAAGCGATGCCAATCGATAATGGGACGGATAAATACTCGTTTAAATTTGTTTTACCGCAAAAAACGTAAGAATTATATGTGAGATCTTTTAATCCTAATCCAGGCAGCCAATTTGTTTTTGTAGGATAGAACGAAACCGAAAAATTGTTTTGCATGCCACCAAGATGAGCTGGATTATAATTTACAACAAAGGGATCATCCGTTTGTCTTGAAACAGATGCCGTACCTTGACCATTCGCTTCTGGTGAAGAACTGATAAGAAGAAACGGTACAGCAGTGGATATAGCTGTGGTTTGTGCTATTGTTGTACACGAGAAGAATACTACCATCATTATCGGGACGATGGATTTGCGCATTTTGCCGGTCATTTTGCATTCCCTTTAATATGATGATGATTAAGAAATTGGAATCGAAATGATAGTCGCTCCAAGTGCAATGTTAAAAAATTTGTATTAAGTAATGTGCAGGATTTAATTTTATAAGAACAATATGGAAGGAAAAAAACTTAATTGCAATCCCACTTCTTCACGGAATCGGAAGCAATTCTCTATGTTTTTCTGTATTTTTAATTCCAATAGATCGATACGCATTTCAAAATAAATCCAAGAAAAAGAAAAAGTCGACAGCTGTCAAATGATGAAGAAGCTTGCTCCGTTATTTTGGAATGAAAATGTTATGATCTTTTTGATCATAGCAATTTCGTTTTGTGTGTACCTCACCACTATGTGCCGTTCAGTCGGTTTCACGGATTCAGGTGAATTAGCAACTGTGATTTGCACACTTGGGATTGCACATCCGACAGGGTATCCGCTTTTTACATTGCTAGGACGTTGCTGGATAATGATCCCTTCCACGATGGAAGAAATCATAAGATTGAATTTGTTTACTGCATTACTTACGGCAATTGCTGTTGGAGTTTTTTTAAAAACGACACTTGCGATTCGCCGGGCGGTGACCGTATTTCAACCAAGAAGCCGAAAACGAAAAGACGTGAATGAACAGCGTTTTTTTCTTGCATCAATTATTGCAAGTTTAATAATCGGATTCTCAACAACAGTTTGGTCTCAATCAACCGCTGTCGAAGTTTATGCGCTTCACCTTGTTCTGGTTCTTCTTACGATATGGATTTTTGTCAGCGGTTTAGAAGAACAGCTCGCGGAACCACGTTACATCTCGCGCAAATTGATTTTCTTTGCATTTGTTTTGGGCTTGAGTTTCTCGAATCACATGACGACGATATTGCTTGCGCCAGGATTTTTGTGGTTATACTTTCGCATTTTCGGATTCGGGAAGGAGTCGCTCTTTCGAATTATTAAAATCGCACCTTTTTTTATTCTTGGCCTTTCAGTCTATTTGTATTTACCTATACGTTCATCAGGTTATCCCATTCTTGATTGGGGACATCCAGCGACAGCCGAACGATTCTTCTGGCATATAAGCGGTAAGCAATTTCGTGTATGGATGTTTTCCGGTTGGGATGTAGTGCAGAAACAATTAAATTACTATATAAATAACTTCACCTCAGAATATTCTTTTATTGTTATTGTATGTATTGTTGCGGGGTTGCTCACGCTGTTTAAACAATCGCGCCGGCTCTTTATTTTTCTTGTCTTGTTATTTGGCACGACAATTATGTATGCCATAAACTATGATATTTTTGATATTGATTCATATTTCTTACTTTCCTATCTCGTCATTGGCTTCATCATTGCATATGGAATCGATTTTATGGTTGAGCGGATAGAAAACAGCCGACTATGGATAAAAATAGTTTTTGTAGTAATGTTTTGCACTCTTCCCATTATTCAAGTAATTTGCAACTGGGAAAGAGTCGATGAAACAAGAAATAAAATTCCGCAGCAGTTTGTAGAAAAAACATTTTCTGATCTTGAACCCAACGCAATCGTGTTAGCTTCGCAGTGGGATTATTTTGTTTCGCCGTCACTGTATTATCAATTCATACGGCAGGAGCGGCGTGACGTAACCGTTGTAGATAAAAGTTTGCTTCAGAATCGTTCTTGGTATTTTCTCCAGCTTCAGCACAATGCTCCGTGGTTGATGGAGCGAATTCGTCCAAGCGTAGATCTTTTCTTAATAGAGTTGAACAAGTTTGAACATGATTTGCCGTTTAATTTTGCCATTATTCAGTCACGATGGAAAAACCTATTATCAGAGATTGTTGAACAATCGCTTCCTGATCACCCGGTATATATAGATGCGCGAATAGATCAAGAGTTTTCTTCAGAATACCGACGCACACCTGCTGGTCTATTTTTACGTCTTACAAAAAAGGAAGACACAACTTATTATAGAACTGCTTTGGCTCCTTTTTTGATTTGTGAAAAGAAACAGCCGGTTGAAAAGGATTTTGAGCAGTATCATATCACTATGCTTATACGTGAAGCCGATTGGTTGTTCAAAAATGGAAGAGTCGGTGAGGCGAAAAAGGTTCTTGCTGAAGTATTCTGTATTGAGCCAGGTAACCTTAATGCGAATTGGTTGATGAAACGGATGGAATAATACATTTGTTTTTAAAAATAGCTTGACAAATATATTAAAACACACAATACAGAATAAACGGTTATCAGTTAGCGAATAGAGGGAATAAAAGGTTATCGAGATCTGTCGTCGGTTTATAATATTTCATCAGTGAATCAAAGGAAGACGTTTGATCAATGGATATATATATATTCGTTTTTGGGTACTTTCAATCATCCTGATGCATTTTTCTGTCTCATCTGCTCAGCTTATTCAAACATTAAATCAACATGGTCCCGTTGCATCAAAGAATGTTGCTATAAACGATAGTCTATCCGGTAATTTTCGTTTCCTCAACGAATTGGTAACGCTCTCTTTTAAGGATGTTCCGTTAAAAAAGGCGCTGGCAATATTATCGGAAAAAACACAAATAAAATTTTCCTACAGTGCTAATCTTATTGATACAACGAGGGAAATATCGTTGCAGGTTGAAAATGCTACTGTGGCTGAAGTTCTCAACCAGGCATTTGGAGGCAAGAATATCGGCTGGATTCCCATGGAAAACGGAACGGTTGTACTAACGACGCAAAACCGCGCCCGTGAAGAAACTGCTACGATGAAAGGTAAGGTTATCGACGGCAACAGTAATGAACTGTTGATTGGAGTCAATGTTATTGTTGTCGGAACATCATTAGGTGGGGCAACGGATATAGAAGGCCAATACAGGATTAACGGAATTCCTGAAAGAGTCTTTACTATAAAAGTTTCTTGTGTCGGATATGAACTAACAACGGCCGAAATTGATTTTTCGAAAACAAAGGAAGTCAATACGGATTTCCAATTGAAGCCAGCTACTATTCAAGGTGAAGAAGTCGTTGTTAAGGGACAACTCCGTGGTCAAATAGCTGCAATCAATCAGCAGCTTACGGCAAATACAATAGTTGATGTTGTTTCTACAGATAAGATTAAAGAATTGCCGGACGCAAATGCCGCAGAAGCCATAGGGCGTTTGTCTGGGGTTGCATTGCAACGTTCAGGCGGCGAAGCGACTCAAGTTGTTCTG
>Ga0182027_10006509_pt1 | contig 17446 bp, 13 predicted proteins | sample 712E1DmetaG_FD_121300 | JGI IMG/M metagenome (GOLD analysis project Ga0182027, IMG submission 121300) | Permafrost microbial communities from Stordalen Mire, Sweden - 712E1D metaG (Illumina Assembly) | ecosystem: Environmental > Terrestrial > Soil > Wetlands > Permafrost | place: Sweden... | reverse complement strand
ATAAAGGGGCTGGAATTATATAACCCTTCCCTTGCTTCTGCCGAGCTTGAAAATATTCAGCCGGATCTTCTACAATTATTAGAAAAACCGACGGGAACTTTATGCTTTGCTAGTACGGCAAAAAATGAAGTTAAGTTTGGAGGCAAAAAATTAATCGGCAGCGCTCAAAGAAAAATGAACCAATCAATTCTTCAACACGGTTCTATTTTATGTTCCAAATCTCATCGAATGCTTGCAGATTATATTAATTGTGATGAAGATATAAAAAATAGTTTATTAGTGGAATTGGCTGAAAAAACAACAGAATTAGAATCAATACTTCCGGAAAAAACTGATTATGACAAATTAAAAAAATGCCTCATAAGTGGATTTGAATTTTATATGCAAATAAATTTTGTAGATTCCATTTGATCATAATGGTTGCGAATAAACGTAAAAGAATTTTGAAGATGAAATCAATATTGTGATTTTTTAATTCAAAAAAATTCTCAAATATTTTCTGCACCAGAATCTTAATATTAAATTATATTTTAAACACGGAATATTTAATAAATCGACAAATACAATAATGAATAAATTAATACTTGTTATGGTTATACTCTTAACTAGTTTTATATCCGCACAGGAAGATGCGGTTATCGAGCATTTTCTTAACGGTATTCAGGTTATGGATATTACTATTGACGGGACTTCAATTTGGTTTGCGACAAACGGAAGCGGAATTTACAGATACTCTATGAAATCAAATGAATGGAAACAATATTCATCTTCTCAAGGGAATCTGCAAAATGATCTTTATTACTGTATAGCTGCAAATAAAGATTTTGTATGGGCTGGATCTGCCGACGGACTTTTTATATTTGATAAGAAAACCGGAAACTGGTCAAAAAGGAAATTTGGTTTAGGAGGTCAACTTGCCAATTGGATAAGGGCATTAGCTTATGATAAATTTAAAAACGTATTATGGATTGGACGCTTTAAATATTTTACGAAATATGATATCAAAACGAGGAAATATACAGATTACGATCTGACGGTTAACGGAAATGAAAAGACAAATATGATAAAATCAATACAAGTCGATGGGGATTCTATAATTTGGATTGGAACTGAAGCCGGATTGCACAGGTATGATAAATCTAAGGAACTGAATACCGAAGATGCTATTATATTTTATGATAAAACAAACAGTTTCAGCAGCCAGGGCGAGCAAATATCTGTTTCTTCAATTCTTCTTGATAGAAATTATGTCTGGCTTGGTTTGGATGAGTTTATTACGCCTGACAGACCTCAATTTAATACAGGGGGAATATTCAGGTTTGACAAACGTAATGACTGGATGCAAATTAATGATTTAAAAGGTCTTCCCGGCAATGGTATTTATGATTTAGAACTGACTGGTAATTATATTTGGGCATCGATTTATCAATTTGGGAAAAGTACAAAGGAAACTTTTGGACGCGGTGTTGCATTAATAAACAGAGCTACAAATACTGTAATATTAATTCGTGACGAAAGAATACCTAAAACCGTTTATTCAATGTTTTTTGACGGGGAAAATATGTGGCTTGGAACCGAATCAGGGCTGCTTAAAATAAATTTCTTAAATAAACTAGCACAGATTAACCATGGAGTAAAAAAATGATTGATGTGTCCCTTAAAAAATTAAACAACTTGAAAAGAAAATTTATCGGGAAAAAAATAGTAGTAATTGGCGATTTAATGCTTGATTCTTATTTCTGGGGAACGGTTGGAAGAATTTCTCCTGAGGCTCCGGTTCCGGTAGTAGAAATAGATAATGAGTTTAACCGATTCGGTGGAGCAATGAATGTAGCTTATAATATTCTTACACTTGGAGGAATTCCAATACCAATCGGTGTAATTGGGAATGATTATGAAGGGAAATTATTTAGAAGTTTAATGAATGATACGGGAATAAGTTCGAAAGGAATAGTTATAGATAAAAACCGTCCAACTACGGCAAAGACGCGCGTTATTGCAAATAAGCAGCATGTTGTAAGGATTGATAGGGAAAAGACAACTCATATATCATCTCAAACAGAGAAGAAAATACTTCAATTACTGAAAAAGGAAATCAAAAATCTTGACGCGATTATATTGCAAGACTATAATAAAGGGGTGTTGACTCCATCTCTAATTAAAAAAGTAATTGAACTTGCAGGAAAAGAAAATATTATTGTTACGGTTGATCCAAAATTCAATAACTTTTTCTTATATCAGAATGCTACGGTATTTAAACCAAATAGAAAAGAAATTGAAGACGCTTTAGGTATTCGAATGATCTCACGTGAAGATATTACAATAGCAGGTCATAAGGTTCTTGATAAGTTGAATTGCAAATATGCGCTATTAACCCTTGGAGAAGAAGGAATTGCGCTTTTTGAAAAAGATAAACCTGAAAGAAGATTACCGACGAAAGCTCAAAGAGTTGCCGATGTTTCAGGTGCGGGAGATACAGTAATATCTACACTTACCATGGCTCTCACTGCAGGAGCAGATATTTATGATGCTGCTTATTTAGCTAATTTTGCCGGTGGTATTGTATGTCAGGAAGTAGGAATTGTTCCAATAGAATTAACTAAATTGTTTAATGCGGTTTCGGAAGATTTGAGATGAATAACTATGTAAAGAATATTGATGAACTTATTGAAATAAGAAAAAAACTAAAAAAAGATAATAAAAAGGTTGTCTTCACTAACGGCTGTTTCGATATTTTACACGCCGGTCATGTTGATTATATAACCAAGGCAAAGGAAAAAGGTGATGTACTCATCGTTGCTGTTAATTCCGATGTTTCTATGAAAAGAATTAAGGGATTATTACGACCGATAGTCAATCAATCTGAACGGGCATTTATTATTTCAAGTCTTAAACCCGTTGATTTTGTAGTTATATTTGAGGAAGATACTCCTTATGAAGTTATTAAAATGATAGTACCTGACATCCTTGTAAAAGGAGAAGACTGGTCAATTGAAAATATCGTAGGGAGAGATATTGTAGAAGCAAATGGAGGTAAGGTCGAAACTATAAAATTTGTAAATTGTCAATCCACAACAAATATTATTAAAACCGTATTGGAAAGATTCAAAGAATAATGGAAGAAAATATTCCAAAACTGAAAGTAAAACGAAGTATGTTTCGAAAGGTTATAAATGTCTTTATCGGCATTTTTTTGGGAATAGTTTTGCTTCTGATTATTTTACTTGGATTTTCTCAAACAAAAACTTTCAGAGAAATACTTCGCAAAGAAGTTATTTCTATAATGAATAAAGAGACTAACGGTAAAATAAATATTGAAAATATTGACGGCACTGTACTCACTTCCCTATTTCTTAGAAATACTTCAATTGTAGTTGATGCAGATACCTTACTCTGCGCCATGAATATTGAAGTCAAAATAAGTCCTCTGCAACTTATACTTAAAAAAATTTATGTTCGTAAAGTATTGTTAGAAAATGTTAAGATTCAGTTGTTTCAGATTTCCGATGGCACTTGGAATTTTCAGAAATTTATTAAACCTAAGCCTGAAGACACTACAAAGTCAAGTTTTTCTCTCCAGATTCAAGTAGCTGATCTTCAGCTTCGTAATGTCAGCTTAACCCGCCAAACATTTCAAAATTATAAATCGCAGAAAGTTTATCCAATGATAAATTTCAACGATCTGCGAGTTAGCGAGTTGAATTTCTCCGCTGAAGTATTTGCAGACATTCATAAATCAGATTATCTTCTCGTACTAAAAAAATTCTCCTTCCGCCCAAATTTATCGAGATTTACTCTGCAGAATATATCAGGCGAAATTGCTGTTACAAAACAATTTGCCAGTTTAAAGAATTTTTCATTTATAACCGACAGCAGTAATTTCAAAATAAGTGCAAGACTCGACAGCGTCAATCTGCTGGAAGGAATAAAACTGGAGGATTTTAAAAATTATCCTGTTACACTTGAGTTAAATATCAGCTCTTTTAATTTTGATGATCTTTCTTCTTTTATTGGCAGTACTGAGATACTAAAAGGTAATCCCTCTCTCCAATTAAAAGCACATGGTAAATTTGGCGGGTTTAAAATTGATAAATGCATTTTGGATTATAAAAACTCTCATTTCGATATTAGTGGTAAAGTATTGAATTTAAATACACCGAATAAGCTGTTCATTCAAGCAAGTCTATCGAATACCGATGTTAATTATAAAGACGTCAATGAACTTTTACCGACTTTGAAACTTCCGGAATATGCAAAGCTGCAATTAAAAAATACAAATATTGTATATGAAGGAGAACCGACAAATTTTAAAACAAAATTCACCTGTGAAATAGATGAAGGAAAACTTACCGGTGAAGGTTCAATGAACTTAAATACAAATCCGACTTTATACAATATAAAATTTGAAACTGAAAAGCTGAATCTGCATTCGGTACTCGATGTAAATACAAGTCTAAATTCAAAAGGCAGCTTCTCGGGAAAAGGATTTTCGCCGATGGATGCTCTAACGGAATTGAAACTTACAATAAGTAATTCATCGATAAATGATTATTCAATCGATAAACTCGATTTTAACGCTAAAACAAAGGATAGGAGTATTGATTTAAATCTGTCTGGCATTGGGATGAATTCAATTGCGTTTTTAAAAGGAAATATGACGTTCGATAAAGATACTATTCCAACCTATCATATGACAGGTAGCCTCAATAATGTTGATCTTTCGAAATTTGTAAAAGATAAAAATTATCAAAGTAAACTGAATATCCGTTTTGACGCCGAAGGTAGAAATTTGAATCCTGATGAAATTAACGGAAGTTTTAATTTTAGAATTGATTCTTCCAGTCTACGCGATAAACAGATTGATAATGCCTATATAAAAGGGGAATTGATAAAAGATTCGGCTCAAAGAGAGATCCATCTTTCTTCTGATTTTGTTGATTTCAATATTAAAGGAAATTTCTCTTTAAGCAAAGCGACACAGCTTGTTGTTTACGAAGCTAAAACAATAAGCGGAATAATTAAAAAGAAAATAGAAGATTTAAATCCTTTGACGGTTATTAATCATGTGAATAAAGACGATGCAATTTCGACAACACTTCCATCAATTATAAACAATGAGCTGAAATTTGACTATGATTTCAAGTTTAAGGATTTCGAATTAATCGCAATGTTGATAGGTAATGATCGGCTTGACATTTCCGGGACAGGGAAAGGAAGTGTTTCAAATCTTGGAAATAATTTTTCCATATCAACTGAATTGAAAGTCGATTACATGGTAATGATGCAAAATACACATACAGTTTATTTATCGGATATAAATACCAAATTAAATTTCACACGAGATAATAGATCTTATTTATTCGATAAATTATTTGGATCTGCATCTTTAACAGGCAAAAGATTGTATACTGGTAGTAATATTAAAAACTTTAATGCCGATATTGAGTTTAACCAAAGTAAGATATTTTTTAATACTTCAGCAAATATTGAAGACTTGATTGTTGTAGACGCGGAAGGTACTATTAATATTTCTCCCCACGAACAACAATTATCTATTGATCAGCTTTCTTTTAATTATGATGGAATTGAATGGAATAATAAAGATACAATTAAAGTTTTATTTAATCCTGAATATTTTAAGATAGAGCATCTTATTCTTAAAAATGATTCTACTTTAGCTTCTCTCAAGGGTATCATTGAAAGTTCCGGCAAACAAAAACTTTATATAGATGCGACAAATATATCAGGTGATATTCTTAGTAAATATTTATTTGAAATAAAAAATAATCAGCTTACAGCAAACGGTACATTTTCCGGAGTAATTGAAGGTGAATTTCAAAATCCCATTATAAATTCACAATTCTCGGTAAATAATTTCAAATTTGCCGGAACTCAATTTGGGTTTGTTAAGGGATCACTGAATTATAATAATAAACTATTGAAAACCGAGTTTTCTTATTTCGATCCTGCAGTAAATAAGGAGCATTCACTTTTAAGTTTTAATAGTGTACTTTCTGTTGATTTAACATTTGGGTCTGTTGAAAAAAGGCTTATTAACGACGCGAATATATGGCTGCAACTGAAATCTGATAAATTCAATTTAAATGCACTCGGGAATTTAGTCCCTTCTATTTCAGAACAAACCGGAATTCTAAATGCAGATATAAATTTAAGCGGCTCATTTAACAAACCTGTATATAATGGTTATTTAACATTGAGTAACATGTATTTCAGATCGGTTTATAATAATCTAACGTACAAAAGCGGTGTAAAATTATCTTTTGGGAAAAATGAAATTGCTGTTGAAAGTATGGTGGTATCAAATGCGGGTAATCCAAAATTTTCAGGTAATCTATTCTGTACCGGAAAAATTTCCTTTGATGGTTTCCAGCTGAAAGACATTTCTATGCGCATTAACGGTGATTTAGCAGTATTGGGTCAGGAATCTCAAAGTGTTTCGCCGCTATTCTTCGGTGATTTACTCATAGGAACAGACGGTGATTTAGTTCTTACAAAGCTTGATGACAGGATATTTCTTAAAGGTAATTTACTTCTTAAGCATACTGATTTAGTTTATACTATCGGTCAAGATTATAATTCAGGTTCAAATAAAAATTTTAATTTTATATTTGTTGAAGATTCATCTAAAGTTGATAAAGAACTTTTACGTTTTAAAAAAGTTTTGTCAAAAGAAAAAGATTTACAAAAACAAGAGCTTTCAAAAATTGAGCAGCAGATCAATTTCGACTACGAAATAGGGATTAGTACTGAAAATAATGCAAGGCTTTTATTTATATTAGCTCAAGCAGCTAACCAAAAATTGACCGTCGAAATGCAGGGTAATTTGAAATATGAAAGTTATAACGGTGATCTTCGAGCCCAAGGAGCATTTCAATTACTTCCGGGTTCCAAACTTGAATTTTTCAAAACATTCGAAGCCGAAGGAACGATTAGGTTTGAGAGTGATATAACAAATCCTTTTCTTGATATAACTTCAACATACACAAGCGATTATATTAATCCGCATGAAGAAAACGGTACCCCTCAGGAAGTGGCTGTTAAAATAAAAATAAAAAGTCTTCTTTCTGATCTAGGCAAATCCCTGGCTAATAACCCTGGAAGTCTAAGTATTTATGTCGGCGCCCGAAATATTCAAGATAATGTTTCAGAAAGCCGGTATGATTATGCAGATGCTCTATCTTTTATTCTTATTGGGAAATTCAAAGATGATCTTACTGCTCAGGATAAAACTCAGGTTGCCGGACAAACAAACGTAATTGGAAACACTGCAACATCCTTCCTTGGTTCAATGCTTTCAAATTATGTAAATTCTGCCGTAGGTGATTTGGTAAATAATATTTCCATTAATCAAACAGGCGATTATACAAAGTTTTCGCTTTCAGGCAGATTACAAAATCTTCGTTATAGTTTAGGAGGGACAACTGAAGTATTTCAAAACATCAGCAAGGCAAATGTTAAATTAGAATATTTATTCAGCCATAGCTTTTCAATCCGTGTTGAAAGAAAGGACCCGATTGTTTCAACATATAGTTTGGAAGATAAAATCTCTGAATTGGCCTTCAAATATAAATTTGGATTTTAATGAAAAAAGAAATTAAAGCATTTTTTAAACACAATTCTTCAGTCAATATAAAGTCACGCGAGTTAGCTAAGAAATTTGATTTGCATGAAGAGCACTCTTATGCTCAATTGAAGAAGGTGCTTTTCGATTTAACCGAAGAAAAATACCTTGAAAAACAAGGGAAACGTTATAGACTTAAAAAAGCTGACTCAGAAAAGATTACCGGCATTCTCCAAATTGTAAATGGCGGAGATTACGGTTTTGTGATAGTAAAAGATAAAACAATAAAGGACATTTTTATACCAGGTAAAAAAATGGGATTTGCTTTCAACGGCGATATTGTTGATGTTGAACTAATAAAGAAACAACGCGGTAAAAATTTAGAAGGTGAAATTACCGGCATAGTTGAAAGGAAACGGAAAGAAATTGTCGGAATATTACAAAAAGATAATTCAAGGTGGTTCATTAAACCCGATGATGATAAAATTCATCGTAACATCTATATTAATGAAGCTAAATTAAATAAAGCAAGAGCAGGCGAAAAAGTTGTTGTCGCAAATATTGAATGGGATTCAATGCATCTAAATCCAATAGGCGACATTAAAGAAATCTTAGGCAAAGCAGGAAGCTATGATACTGAAATTGCATCAATTGCACGTGAATTTGGCTTAGCTTATAAATTTCCTCCAAAAGTACTGAAGGAAGCAGATTCAATTCCCGATAAGATTCCGGCTGCTGAGATAAAAAAGCGATTGGATCTACGCACTAAAAATATATTCACAATCGATCCCGCGGATGCCAAAGATTTTGATGATGCGGTTTCAGTTGAGATACTGCCGAATGAAAATCTTTCTGTTGGAATTCATATTGCAGATGTGAGCCATTATGTCACTGAGGGGACTACGCTTTATGAAGAAGCATTTGACCGTGGAACAAGTGTTTATATCGTAGGAAAGGTTATTCCTATGCTTCCGGAAAGGTTGTCAAATGGAATATGTTCTTTAATCCCATTTAAAGACCGTCTGACTTATTCAGTAATAGTTGAATTAACCCCTCGTTTTTCGATAGTTTCGTATGAAATCCATAAATCCATCATCAACAGCAAACGAAGATTTACCTACGATGAAGTCCAGAAAATTATTGAAACTAAAGAAGGGGACTTTTCAGATGATATACTTCAATTAAACAGGATTTCAAGGTCATTCCGAGAAAAAAGAATGAAGAAAGGAAGTATAAACTTTTTTACTCCTGAAGTTGTCTTTAAACTTGATAAAAACGGAGTTCCAATTGATATACAAATCAAGGAAATAAAAGAAAGCCATAATTTGATTGAAGAACTCATGTTGTTGGCTAATCAAATTATAGCTGGACATATTAAAACCGGAAAGCAAAAAAATACTTTTCCGTTTATTTATAGAATACATGATTTACCTGATAAGGAAAAAGTTACGGAATTTGCCAGATTTGTAAAATCTTTAGGATATCACTTCGATCCGAATTCCGCAAATAAAGCAAAACAATTTCAACAGGTACTGGACGAAGTTAAAGGATCGGATGTTGAAGCTGTTGTTAATGAAGTTGCAGTTCGGTCTATGGCAAAAGCAATTTACTCCACGACAAATATTGGACATTATGGGTTGGGATTTAAATACTATACTCATTTTACTTCCCCTATCCGCAGATTTCCGGATCTTATTGTTCATAGTTTAATATTTAAATTCTGTAATGACGTTTCTTTGAAAAGTATCGAGCAAAAAGAATTAGAAGAAATTTGTGAGCATTCATCCGCGCAGGAAAGAAATGCTGTTAATGCAGAGCGGTTATCAGTTAAACTGAAACAGATAGAGTATATGAAAAGTAAAGTGGGCGAAGAATTCCACGGCGTCGTCTCAGGAGTAACTCATTTCGGAATTTTTATTGAATTAAATCAAACCTTGGCAGAAGGATTGATTCGTTTGCGTGACCTTGAAGATGATTATTATATTTTCGATCAAAATAATTATTGTGTTACCGGGAAAAGAACCGGAAGAAGAATTCGATTGGGTGATAAAGTTAATATAAAACTAATTCGAGTAAATGAAGAAAAACGAGCAATTGATTTCATTTTAATATAGAGCTAACTGCAATAAAAGGCGGGAAAAATGAAAAGTTTATTCTATCAATTTGCATATAGTCTATTATTTGTTCAGATATTATTTGCTCAATTCGGGCAAAATAAAGTACATTATAAGAGCCCTGATTGGTTCTATATACAAACCAAACATTTCGATATCTATTATGCACAAGGTGGCGAAAGAATTGCGGAATTTACTGCTTCTGCAGCTGAAGACGCCTTAACTTCGATTCAAAAAGATGTCAATTACCAGATCAATAATAGAATAACAATTATTGCTTATAACTCTCATAATGATTTTCAAGAAACAAATATTTCAGATGAATATTTTGGAAGGGGCACCGGTGGATTTACAGAGCCATTTAAAAACAGGGTAGTTTTTCCATTTGAAGGTTCATATAAAAAATTTCAGCATGTAATTGCTCATGAACTAGTGCATGCGGTTATGCGTGATATGTATTATGGCGGAACAATACAAAATATAATTACAAAAGGAATTACACTTCAATTGCCCACTTGGTTTTGGGAAGGCAGTGCGGAATTTATTTCTCAAGGTTGGGAAACAAATACTGATATGTTTATCAGGAATTCAATTACAAGCGAGTCATTGCCCGACATTATGGAACTTGATGGTTATCTTGCTTATAGGGGCGGGCAAGCTCTTTTTAAATTTATAGCCGATACTTATGGAAGACAAAAAATCGGCGAAATAATGAATAAAGCTCAAAGTACTGGTTCTTTGGAAGCGGGATTAAAATCATCGATAGGCATCGGACTAGAGGAACTTAATGAAAGATGGAAAAAAAGTCTGAAAAAAGAATATTGGCCTGACATAGCTTTATATCAGGATCCGGATGAATTTTCGAAAAGATTAACTAATAATAAAAAAGTTGGAGGTTTTTATAATACTAGTCCTGCCATATCTCCTCAAGGTGACAAAATCGCTTTTATTTCAGATCGTGATGTTTATCTGGATGTTTATATTATGAACTCACAAGACGGCAAAGTACTAAAAAAAATTGTTGAAAGCGGTAAAACTACTGATTTTGAAGAATTAACTGTTCTTAATCCTTCTATTGCATGGGCTCCTGATAATAAACGAATAGCCATTTCATCTAAATCCGGCGGATATGATATCATCAGAATTATCGATACAGAAACAGAAGAAAGTTATGAACTACCTTTTAAGCTGATTGGAATTGAATCCATCAGCTGGTCGCACGATGGGAATAGACTAGCTTTTGTTGGTCAAAATTCCATACAATCTGATATTTACATATATGATATTAAAACTGAGCAGCTATCAAATATCACTGATGATGTGTTTAGTGATTCCGATCCTGTTTGGACACCTGACAATAAAAATTTAATTTTTTCTTCAGACCGCTCTAATGATTTGGATCAAAATGTTTCAGCAGAAAACTTCGTTATGTATAAACATAATTATAAGCGGTTAAATTTATATATGATTGATGTGAATACAAAAAAGACGACGCAAATTACGGATTGGCCTTTGAGTGATGAAAAATATCCGATTGTTTCTTCCGATGGTAAAGAAATTCTATTTGTATCCGACAAAAATGGAATCAATAATATTTATAAAATGAAAATTCCTGATTTTAAAAACGGATCTGCAAATCAAGCCAACGAATATAAAGCAGTACCGATTACAAATTCATTAAATGATCTTGGACAGTTATCAGCATCATATGACGGGAAAAAATTGGTCTTTACCGCATTATATAAACTTGGTTATAATATTTTTATTATGAATAATCCGTTTGATGTTAGCAATGGGATAGATACACTTAAAAACACAAGTTATATGAATGAACTTTTAAATCAAAAAGATAGTAAATCGGAAAAGTCAACGACAAAAAATGATTCAAAAATCGATACTGTACTTCCACTTATTAAAGAATCACAAGATTCAACAGGACAAAAACAAGTTGGTATATTTGTTGGCTCTTATATTGCTGACAAGAAAAATAAGAGTGATTCAACTGTTACTGATTATTCCAGATATATATTTGGCGGGTCCAAAATTGATATTGATAGCTCGAAAATAACAAAAAGAGATCAATTATTTAGTCAAAAACTAGATAAAAACGGTAACTACTTAGTAAATCGTTATAAAGTAAATTTCTCTCCTGATATTGTTTATGCAAATGCTGGTTTTAGCACTCTATATGGGTTATTAGGAACAACAGTACTCGCTTTCAGCGATGTGCTTGGTGATCATAGACTTATTGGACAGACTAGTTTGCAGGTTGATATTAAAAATAGTGATTATGGTTTAGCTTATTATTATTTAAAAGACAGAATTGATTATGGATTAGAGGCATTTCATACTGCCCGCTTTTTATATCGTGACGGAGCATTGGGTTCCGAATTGTACCGGTTTACCAATACGGCATTTGTCGGTTCAATTAGTTATCCGATTGATCGCTTTTACAGGTATGAATTTGGCTTTAGTATTATGAGTGTCACTTCCGAAAATCTTGATAATTTATCTGTACCGACTGATCAGAGCACATTTACTGTTCCATCTGTAAGTTTTGTTCATGACAATGTTCTCTGGGGATACACTTCTCCCATTGAAGGCACTAGATATTTTCTAACTTTTTTCGGTGATCCCGGAATAGTGAAAACCACACAAAGCTTTTTTTCAGCGGTCGTTGATTATAGAAAGTATTTTCGTTTTTGGTATGACAACTGTTTTGTATTCAGATTATCAGGCGGATACTCAGGCGGTGGTGATGCACAAAGATTTTTTATCGGAGGTACTGATAATTGGATCAACAGATCATTTGCTTCAAACAGTATCCCGGTTGCCAGTGCTTCAGATTTTGCTTTTTTAACTCCTGCACTCCCACTGCGAGGCTATGATTATGCTCAGCAAATTGGTACAAAATATGGTCTTATGAACCTTGAATTAAGAATTCCCATCATTCGTTATTTATTAACCGGAGGACTTCCATTATTTTTTCAAAATATTTTAGGAACAGCATTTATTGATGCTGGTTCTGCCTGGGACTATACTGGGAAATTACAACTTATCGGACAAAATGATAATGGGAATATTACTACTAAAGATTTATTATTAGGAACCGGTGTAGGGTTCAGACTCTATTTGTTATTTTTGTGGAGAGTTGATATTGCCTGGAGATATAATTTGAATAGTTTTTCAGCTCCGGTGTATTATCTATCATTAGGACTGGATTTTTAAATAAGTTTATCAGATTTATAATTTTTATTCTTTTTTTACAGTTGGTGCTTTTTCTTCTGAGGAAGTAATGTTTTTCTTTACTGATTTATTTTTATAATCTGTTTGATAAAACCCGCTTCCTTTAAATATTGGACCGGTCCCTGCTCCAATTAACCGCTTAACATGTCCATGACATTTTGGGCAGACTTCAATAGGTATCTCGGTCATTTGCTGAAACAGTTCAAACAAATATCCGCATTCCAAACATTTATAATCATAATTAGGCATAAAAACTTTCCATTAAAGACAAAAATCAGTTGTAAAAAATAAAGAGTTGATAAGTGAAATCAAACTCTAATTATTATGTTAACCATTTTTTTTGCATATTTGTTCAAAAAAAATGAATCCTCTTATGCCAAAAAGATTTTTTCTTCCCATATTTGCAATTTTTATTCTTCTTTCCGGCTGTTTAAATTATACTCAAATAACTACAATAAAAAAAGACGGCTCAGGTTCTATGTTTATTCATTATTGGATGAAATGGACTTCTCAGAAAGATTCCTTAATTGCCGATCAGCTAGGAATTTTCACCAAAGATAAAATAGTAAAAGAATTTACATCGAAATTCAGCCAGACAAAAAGTGTAGAAGTTTATAAAGATTTATCAGATAGTACAATTCATTCTAAAATTGAATTGTCATTTAATAGTCTTGATTCATTAAATAGCATGCCGGCATTTAAAAACTCAGCTTTATCAATTAAAGATGGACCCAAGAATACAAAAATATTCATTCAATTTATTCCTCCTATTGCCACAGGTTTTGGACTAACAACAAGAAACTTTTCATTAACATATATTTATTATTTACCCGGGGAAATCTTAAGTCATAATGCAACCGAAATATCGAATAATAAAGTAACCTGGAAATATACTCCGGATGAAATCGGAATCGGGAAATACATTACTGCTACCTACCGTCCATTTAAACTAAAGGAAACTCCTGCCTGGATATATTATTGTGCATTGACAGTATTAATAATTGTTGTCATTTTTCTATTCAGTAAAAGGTTTAAATAAAACCAATATAAAGCTATTCGAAGGATGTTTGGTTGACAGGCCTGTCATATTTCTTTATATTTAAGGTCTATTTTTATCACAAAACAGAAAGATTATATTGGAGCAGCCTCCATTAATATTTTCAGGTTCATCAAATCCTGAATTAACAAGGAAAATCTGCAAGTATCTTAATTTATCTCAGGGAATCCTAGATATGCGCAGATTCAGTGATGGTGAAATCTGGGTAAAGTTTATGGAAAATATTAGGGGCCGAGATGTATTTATTGTTCAGTCAACTAATCCTCCTGCTGAAAATCTCATGGAACTTTTAATATTACTAGATGCTGCTAAACGAGCTTCTGCAACCAGGATTACTGCTGTTTTGCCCTATTTTGGTTATGCAAGACAGGATAGAAAAGATCAACCGAGAGTTGCTATTACCGCAAAGCTTGTTGCGAATTTAATTACTGTCGCAGGTGCTGATAGAGTAATAACAATGGATTTGCATGCTGCACAGATTCAAGGTTTTTTTGATATTCCATTTGATCACCTTTATGCTTCTCCGGTATTCACTATATTATTTAAAGAGCATAAGGAAAACTTTGTTGTTGTATCACCTGATCTAGGCGGAATTAAATTGGCAAGATCATACGCTAAAAGACTCGATGCAGGTTTAGTTGTAATAGACAAAAGAAGACCGAAACATAATCAAGTTGAAGTGATGAATATTATTGGTGAAGTTGAAAATAAAGATGTTCTCTTGGTTGATGATATGATAGATACAGGCGGCACTTTTGTTAGTGCAATAAAAGTGTTAAAGGAAAGAGGAGCAAGAAATATTTATGGAGCAGTAACGCACGCAGTTCTTTCAGGCGAAGCAATTGAAAAAATTCATAATTCCGATATTACTAAACTTTATGTAACAGACAGTCTTCCTTTGGAAGGTAAAGAATCTGATAAAATTGTAGTAAGGACTGCTTCAGATTTACTTGCTGAAGCTATCGTGAGATCACACAGAAATGAATCAATCAGCACCTTGTTTGAAATAGATAAAAGTTAATAAAGATAATTATTTTAGGAGATAAATAAACAATGTCAGAAATAAGCATAATCGCAAAAAAGAGAGTACTTTCAACCAAAGGGACAGTTAATAAATTAAGAAGGGATGGTAATATCCCGGGAATTTATTATAGAAAAGGCACAGAGCCGATTCCAATTTATACTTCAGATAGCGCATTAAAACCGCTTGTATATACGTCAGAAACTCATGTAATTAATCTTCAGATTGATGAGGGTGATGAACTTAAATCCATTCTTAAGAATGTTCAATTTGACCCTGTTTCAGATAAGGTTGTTCATTTTGATTTACTCGGTATTTCCGCTGATGAAGAACTGGAGATTGAAGTTCCAGTTGCATTAGAAGGCCAGGCAAAAGGAATTAAGGAAGGCGGCGTTGTACAACATACAATGCATAAATTACGGATTTCTTGTTTGCCTGCAGATATTCCTCAGCATATAACTATCGATATAACAAATCTTGGCATTGGCGATTCTGTCCACGTAAAAGATATAAATGTTGAAAAAGCCAGATTGCTTCATCATGATGACGTTATTATAGTATCGGTTCATGTACCTCGTGCGGTAGTGGAACCAACAGCAGCAGTTGCTGAAGTAACCGGAGAAGAAAAGACGGAACCGGAAGTAATAAGTAAAGGCAAACAAACCGAAGAAGAGGAATAGTTTTAATTTGCGTTTAGTAGTTGGATTAGGGAACCCGGGATTAAAATACAGTTTGACCAGACATAATATAGGTTTCATAATTCTTGACCGTTTCGTCAGCAATGAAAAACTTAATTTTCTCCCCTCTAAGAAAGACTATTTTTATTCGGAAGGCCGTTTAGGGTCTTCCGATTTTTTTTTAATGAAGCCTTCAACATTCATGAACCAGAGTGGATTAGCTGTATTGGATTTTTTAGATCAGTATTCTATAAGTTATGAAGATATTTTAATTGTATTTGATGATGTGAATCTTCAACCAGGTCATATAAGGCTACGAAGGTCAGGTAGCGACGGTGGGCATAATGGTATTAAATCAATAATATACCATTTGCAAACAGATGCATTCCCGCGGCTAAGATTTGGCATTGGAAATGATTTTGAAAAAGGCGAACTTGCCGATTTTGTTCTAAATAAATTTTCTCAATTAGATTTGCGGTCTATTGAAACCAGCATTGAATATTCAACTGAATTAATCAGGGAATTTATTATTGGCGGATATAAATCTATGCTTGACCATTTTAGTAAAAATTCGATGAATAATATTGGTAATGACGCGGAAATTAAGGAAAATAGGACTCTCAATAGAATTGATCCGGAAATACCGAATATATAAATAGAAAAAATTATTAAGATGGTTATTGCTTTGAGTGCTAAATAATCATATTTTTTGTGATCATATTTAATAACCCCTGCTTCCTGCTATAGCCTGGAGGCCAAAAGTCCATAGGAGGTGAATAGTAAAATGCGTAAGCAATCCTACGAAAGTGTAGTTCTCATCAATGCAGCATTGGAAGACGAACAAGTAGAAAACACAATTACCCGAATTCAGGAAACAATTACATCGCATGGCGGTGAAATTATTGAATTAGACAGATGGGGAAGAAAGCGTTTAGCATATCCCATTAAAAAATCTAAAAGCGGATATTACGTTGTAATCCGATTTGAATCAACAACCGATCTTGTTTCTATTCTTGAACGTAATTATAGATTGGATGAGAATATCATTCGTTACCTTACTATTGCATTGGATAAATATGCTTTGGAAGCAATTGCAAAGCAGAAAGAAATGCAAAAAGCTGAAGCCGCTTCGGTTGAAGAAACAACAGATTCCAAACCCATAGAAAGTTAAGAATAACTATAATTTGATAAGTAACGGAGGAACCGATGGCCGAACTTAAGATGCCAGAACTAAATAGTGTAATTGTTGCTGGAAACCTGACAAAAGACCCTGTTTTCAGACAGACATCTAATAATACTCCTGTTGTTAATTTTCATGTCGCCGCAAATAGACGATATAAAGACAGCAGTAATCAATGGCAAGAAGACGTTTGTTATGTTGGAGTAGTTGCCTGGAATAAATTAGCCGATAGTTGCAGAGATAGACTCAAAAAAGGTAGTGCAGTATTGATTGATGGTGAACTCCAAAGCAGAACTTTCAAGACTGAAGACAGTAAAAATAGAACTATCGTTGAAATTAAAGCAAAAAGGATTCAATTCTTAAATAAATTTAGTAAGTCTCAAGGAAACGGCGATGATGTTATAGTAGAATCTGATGATGCCGACTATGAAGATAATTCATTTGATAAATTTCTGACTGATGAAGAAACAGACTTATTAAAAAATGATAATAAGTGAGGTTTAGTTTAATGAAACAACAAACAAGAAAAGTTAAAAGAGTACTCGATGGTTATGTCGATTACAAAGATT
>Ga0182027_10006507_pt1 | contig 17454 bp, 18 predicted proteins | sample 712E1DmetaG_FD_121300 | JGI IMG/M metagenome (GOLD analysis project Ga0182027, IMG submission 121300) | Permafrost microbial communities from Stordalen Mire, Sweden - 712E1D metaG (Illumina Assembly) | ecosystem: Environmental > Terrestrial > Soil > Wetlands > Permafrost | place: Sweden... | reverse complement strand
GCCAGACCACCCCGTCCACCGAGGCGTACATTTCAAAAATGTCTCCTCTGCGAACCAGTTTCACCCAGTTGTATAGATTGTCATACCACGCACGAAAGGTGGTTGAACCCATAAAGTCCGCCCGATGTTGAATGGTCAGACCGTTCCACGGAAACTTGGCGACGAAAGCGTTCTTCGACCCGTCAGTCAAATCCTCGCGCACCATCAACCCGAATTTCTCCTGGGAACCATACTCATGTGAATCCACCAAAAGTTGTGCACGGGCAAGCATCTGCACGTCTCCATGCCAAGGCTTGTAAACATACTGAAATGAATCTTTTGTGTTGGAGATGTCAGACCCGGAAGCGCCTATAACAAACTGGTTACCGGATATGCCGGTCGTTCCAGCAATGCCCACTGCTCCGATGTCCCGACTCTGCCAGCCGCCACCCAGTTGTTTGCTGGCACTGGGTTGTGTGGGATCCATCGTCGCCAGATAGTCTTTAAGAAATGGGATGCCATTGGCGTCGGTGACCGCGTTATTCAAAAACGAACCGTATGTCCGCTCCCAACGATCCGGGATTCCGTTGCCGTTCACGTCCACCAACATGGGCTGGTCCAAATGGGAATAGAGCTGGCTTTTGGGAATGATCTGCCTCGGTGTGGATGGGCTGCTCCAGTAAAGCTGTGCGGTCGCGATTCCCCAGCCTGCATAATAGTCCAGGTGCAACGAATACTTCTGCCCGGCGGCCAGTGAGATCGGCACTGTGGTCGTCAGGGGCGGATGTTGTTCGTGCCATTCATCGATCAACAGACGGTCATCCAGCCACAAACGCACGCCATCCTCGCTCACCGTGGTGATTTCGTAGGTCTCCGAATACTGCGCCTGCAACATGCCTTCCCATCTTGCCTGAAACAAATCCACACCGATCTTCGGGTCCGGACCGCCCAGGCTCCATTGAAAATCTATGGCCGGATCAACCCGCTGCATCTGCGTCCCCAGAGCGGTGTTTTTATATGTCCCCAACAAACCATCTCCGGTGCCTATCACGGGTTGAATAGCGGTTTCAGTGGCAGGCGCACCGGGTGTTGCCAGACTGACTTGTTCAAATTGCGCCGAGGTCGCCGTGGTGTAGTCCACACCGGCTGCCGCCATGCCCACGTTGGGCTGGGTCATCGGAATGTCCTCGCTCCCCAGCCAGTACCACGTCTGCCCGTCCGCCGAACCGTAGGCACTGAATGTGTCTCCGCGCCGGTCCACCTTCAACCAGCAGTTGGTCCCCAGCCACACCGCGCCGGGCATGATACTACTCCATAAGATGTCTTGGTTGGTCTGCACGGACAACGGCTCCAGCCCGATCATCTGTTCCAGGGGAACGACCGGATAGAGCAAGCTTTGTGAGTCGTCACCAGCCTTGTTCCGGCTGTCCAGAACAAACTTGCCTTCTGCCGTCAGACCCACCATGAAAAATGCCGCGCTTGTTCCCAAACCGTCTCTGACCATCAACCCGGCCACGGCCTGGTCGCCAGGGCCCTGAACGGAAGTAAGTTTTGCCGTAAATTCCCCGTCTCCCACCCAGGGTTGATGCGCATATTCAAAATTATCCTCCGTCCAGCCTATCCCTATCCCTATGCTGGAACTCTGCAACACATAACCGCCCTGCCCTGCGGAAAACATCCCCGGATACGATGCCTGCCCGATGTCATCCCGCTGCCAGTCACCGTAAGAAGTTTGAACTGTCAGGCCGATCAATGAACAGGTTGCCGCAAGTATTGCCAGTGTCTTTTTCATAGGAAAGAAACAGTTAAAAATGCCGGTGGTAAAACTAGGTTGATGCAAATAAACCGCCTGTGTGACTGCTTCAGCCGGATGGGAATCACGCACCTGTCGCAATGCCGCTGAATGGACAAAGTTGGCGTACCGCAAAACGAGTGTTTCACGGGTTGTTTCTGAATCACGTGCTGCATATCCCCGCAACAGCGCCAAGTCATCCATTGACTGCATCCAATTATGAATGTCCGCTCCCCCTAAAATCCGACAACTTTTCTTGAGAAAAATGGCAGGAGCCGACGTAAGGAGGCTTATTCCATGGACAAAACTACTCCAATCCAAGCAGGCCGCCCCGGTAGATGTGCTGTTACCCTTCTGATTCATGTCACCCATTGCCCCGCATCACAGAGCCAGCACGTCAGCTATCTGATGCAGCTTAAAGTGTTAGTGCTTTTAATTTCTAATCTATAATCAAACAAGTAAAACTTTTAACAAAACCCACTTTTTATATTAACTAATACATCTTTTTACGTTCCCTTGTCATAGGTAAGGAAAAGGCCGGTCACAAGATCATCTTTTTTGATTACTTTGAGAGAAAGGTGTCGAAGAACACGACTCAAGACTTTAGTAAACTTTCCGCAAGTTTGACGGCAGGATGTTGAGTTCGGCGCGGTATTTGGCAACGGTTCGGCGGGCAATGGTAATGCCTTTGTCAGCAAGCATTTTCACGACTTCCTGATCCGACAGCGGTTTACCGGAATTTTCCACCTTGAAAATTTCGTCTATCATGTCCTTGACGCTTGCATTGGACACGCCTTTGCCGCTCGCGGTTTGCAGACCAGCAGTGAAGAAGTATTTCATCTCAAACACGCCCTGTGGCGTTTGCATATATTTGCCGGAAACAGCGCGGCTGACGGTGGTTTCATGAACACCCACAATTTCAGCGACCTGCGCCATCGTCATCGGCCTTAAATGTGCGACGCCCTTCTCCATGAACTCGTGCTGGCGTTTCACGATTTCCATGGCAATGTTCAAAATCGTCTGTTGCCGCTGGTGCAGGCTTTTGATAAGAAATTTTCCGGCGCGAATTTTCTCGCGAATGTAGTTTTTGACCTCCGCCGAGTTTCCACCCTGTGACATGAGGTCTTTATAAACATTGCTGATGTGCAGGTGTGGAATGTGCTCGTTATTGGTCGTCACGACAAAATCCTTGCCGACTTTTTGCACGAACACTTCGGGTAAAACATATTGATTTGCACCCGGCAAAAAGGCGCGCCCCGGTCGCGGCTCCAGACGTCCGATGCGTCCGAGCGCCAGCTGCACGTCCTCAAGAGAGCAGCCCGTGCCGCGTGCAATTTCAGGAATGCGTCTCTTGCCCAGCGCGTCCATGTAATCGCGCACGATGCGATACTCAAGGGAGTCCTGCCGGCTGGCGCGTTCGAGCTGGAGCAAAAGACATTCCCGCAAGTCGCGCGCGCCCACTCCCGGAGGATCAAAGGTTTGAATGACTTTCAGAATTTCCAAAATCTTTTCGTCTGGCAAGTTGGTGGAAGCCGCCAATTCTTCGACCGTCGCCTTGAGATAACCATGCTCATCAATGTTGCCGACAATCAATTCAGCCATACCCCGCTGCTCGTCAGCCAAGTCCATTTCGCGCATTTGATCCGCGAGCATTTGCGCGAGTGACAGGTCTGCCGTGAGTGAATCGAACATGAACTGACGCTTTTCCTCATCCTCGGCGGACTGGCGAATGGGGATGTTTGATTGTGCAAAATGGTCACGCCATTCCTGATCGAGTTGAACAAGCCGGTCAAACTCAACCTGAAAATCGTCCACGGGAGCTTCCTTGCTTTTTTCTGATATGGAATCTGCCGCGTCTTCAGCGATGTCCGTGTAATTGGCGGAAACTTCACCTTCATCGTCAGTCGCTTTGTCGTCCAAGTCAGTCTCCGGTGACGATGTTTCTTCAAGGACTGGATTTTGCTGCAACTCTTGTTCCACCAACGCTTTAAGCTCAAGTGTCGGCGCTTGGAGCAAGGCAAGGGATTGCTGCAATTGCGGCGCCAGCACCAGCGATTGCGTAAGACGAGTGGATAATTGTAAGCTCTGAACCATCTTACTAATTCATTTTAACGCAGATTCCCTCAAGCACAAGCAAAATTGGCACGAGATTCGCTATGCCTGCCAAATTCATGGAAAATCTGGCTTTTGCAGTTGTTTAATTGCATCTTGAACGCATGAAATTGATTCTTTCGACGCACAATATCACACTGACCAAAGCCATCGAAGACCATATTCTCAATAAGCTGGAAAAACTCGACCACTACGATCAGCGGATTCTTGATGCGCGCATCACACTCGAACACGATCACACTCGCGTCCCGGAAAGACAATTCAGTTGTTCCATTCGTCTGGACATGCGTGGTCCGGACCTGTTCGCCGAGGATCACGAAAGCGACCTTTATGTGGCGATTGACCGGGTAAGCAAAAAAATCGAGCAACAGATTCGTAAACGCCACAACAAGCGAAAGGCAAAAAAACACAAAGTCGCCGCACGTAGCAAACTCCGCCGCCAGGAATCCGCTCTCTGATGATCCTTCGCGCCAGAACGATTTTGCCGGTTGCCCAACCGCCCATTAAAAATGGCGCAGTGGTCATCGTAAAGAATCGTATTTGCGCCGTCGGTCCGTGGTCCCATTTTAAATCATTGCCCGGCGGGGAAGTTATTGATCTCGGCGAAGTCATTCTCCTTCCGGGGCTTGTTAATGCCCATTGCCATCTCGATTACACCGACATGGCTGGCAAGTTACCGCCACCCAAAACGTTTACCGATTGGATTTCACTCATCATCACTGCCAAGGCGGAGTGGAATTATTCCGATTATGCGTGTTCCTGGCTGCATGGCGCTCACATGCTGCTGCACAATGGTGTCACAACGGTCGCCGACATCGAAGCTGTGCCTGACCTTTTGCCGGAAGTCTGGAACTCCACGCCGTTGCGGGTTTTTTCGTTTCTCGAGATGACCGGTATCCGTGTCCGGCGGAATCCAGGGGAAACATTTCATAAAACCGTTGAAAAAATCGGCTCACTTTCACACGCTCGCTGCTCCGCGTCGCTTTCGCCGCACGCACCTTACTCCACACTGCCGGAATTACTACGGTTGACCGCTGAAGTGGCACGAGGGAAAAACCTTCGAGTCATGACTCATGTTTCTGAATCTGAGCAGGAATTTGAGATGTTCCTGCATGCACGCGGCGAAATGTTCGACTGGCTCAAGCGCAACGAACGTGACAACTCGGATTGTGGTCTTGGCTCGCCCATCAAACATCTCGCTCGGAACAAAATACTTGGTGAAAACCTGATCGCTGCTCATGTCAACCTGCTGGCGCACGGGGACGCCGCATTGCTGGGCAAGCGAGGGGCACATGTTGTCCATTGTCCGCGCAGTCACGATTATTTTTGTCATCCCCCATTCCCACGCAAACGGCTTACTGTAGCCGGCGTCAACATCTGTCTCGGTACAGACAGCCTGGCAACCGTCCGCAAAACCGGAAAACAAAAACCCGAATTGAATCTGTTCGACGAGATGCGCCTGCTCGCAGACAACGATCCGGAGCTTTTACCATTGGAAATTCTCCGTATGGCCACAGTCAATGGAGCACACGCCCTCGGCGTGGCTGGACAGATAGGTGAGCTTTCTGAAAACAGTTTCGCCGATTTGATCGCGATACCCGATTCAAAAACCAAGGACGCCCTTGAAACTGTGCTTTCCCATACCGGCCCGGTGAGTGCCGGTATGATCGACGGTAGCTGGACCATTCCGCCGGCAACACTGTGAACAATTTTAACCGCGAATTGAGCAAGCACCTGGATGCTTTGTACGCACAGGGATTACGCCGTGAACTGTGCCGCGTGGATTCGCCTCAAGGCACGCACATTCAAATGGACGGCCAGACACTTCTGAATTTTTCCTCGAACGACTACCTTGGTCTTGCCAATGATCCATTGATCAAAGAAGCAGCCGTCAGGGCTGTTAAAAAAAATGGCGCCGGATCGGGTGCGTCGCGGTTGATCTGCGGTTCACTGGCACCTCACCACGAGCTTGAGGAGGCGCTTGCCGCCTTCAAAAATACCGAGGCCGCGATCACTTTCTCCTCCGGCTATGCCACGGCCATCGGAACCATCTGTGCGTTACTCGGCAAAGACGACATTATCATTCTCGATAAACTCGTTCATGCCTGCGTTGTGGACGCCGCCCGACTTTGCGGCGCAAAACTGCGGGTTTTCGCCCATAACGATCTTGATGATCTTGAAGATATTTTGAAGTGGGCGAATAAAAATTCAAACCCTCGAATTCTCATTGTTACTGAATCCATTTTTTCAATGGACGGGGATGCCGCGCCGCTGTGCGAAATCGCCGCGCTCAAGGAAAAATATGGCGCATGGCTCATGGTGGATGAAGCGCATGCCACCGGGCTTTACGGAAAAAACCGCCATGGACTTGCCGAGGAACTTGGCGTGAGCAGTCGGATTGAAATACAGATGGGCACTCTCGGCAAGGCGCTGGGGGCGAGTGGTGGATTCATTTGCGGTTCGCGGACGCTGATTGATTTTTTGGTGAATCACGCCCGCAGTTTCATTTTTAGCACTGCACCCGTTCCTGCCGCCGCAGCTGCGGCAAATGCAGCCGTTCAATTTATCAACTCAGCCGACGGAGAAAAACGACGGGAAACACTTTGGGCACGAGTCCATGAACTTCAATTGCAAATAAGCAACACCACTTCGCGCGTGCGGGGTCGCAAATCGCAAATTCCAAGCGCCATTATTCCCTTCTTAATCGGCGATGAATCCAAGGCCGTAGAAGTGGCGACCCAGTTGCGTAAACGCGGCATTTTCGTTCCGGCAATTCGTTATCCGACTGTCGCGCGGGGAAAGGCGCGACTCCGCGTCACCCTTACTGCTGCGCATACGGCAAAAGATGTTTCCCAACTGGTCTCTGTCCTGAAGAATTTAAACTTGGAGCTTTAGAGTTTTGAACCCATGCATAAACTCGCAAAACTTGATCGGCAATTCGTCTGGCATCCCTTCACGCAAATGCGCGACTGGCTGAAGCACGAGCCCATTCTCATTGCCTCCGGTAAAGGTGCTGCCCTGCGTGACGTTCATGGACGTGAATATCTCGATGCCAATGCTTCGATTTGGACGAATCTGCACGGCCATCAAAACCCAAAAATCAACTTGGCAATTCAGCGCCAGCTAAAAAAAATCGCGCACAGCTCGGCGCTCGGTCTGGCAAATGAGCCAGCAAGCTTGCTGGCGGAAAAGTTGATAACATCGGCTGGTGGAAGGCTGGGTAAAGTTTTTTTCTCCGACGACGGCTCAACCGCACTGGAAGTCGCGTTGAAACTTGCCTATGAATTTTCCCGCCGGACAGGCCGCAACAAAAATCCAAGATTCCTTTCGCTTGAAGGCGCGTATCATGGCGACACCGTCGGCTCAGTTGCACTCGGACACATAGATTTGTTTCATAAAAGTTATTCCGGGCTGCTGTTCAAAACGGACAGAGTCATGTCGCCGTATTGCTATCGTTGTCCGTTTAATCGCGCCAAACCGGAACGCGCCGACGCGCGTGAATATCACAAATGCCATTGGGAATGTGTTGATATCGTCGAGAGAAAAATCACGGCACAAAAACGAGGGGGGAATGCTTATTCGGCATTTGTCTTTGAACCCCTGATTCAAGGTGCAGCGGGGATGATCCCGCAACCGAGCGGCTGGTTAAAACGCGCCACGCAAATCGCTCGCAGCCATGGCGCGCTGCTCATTGCCGACGAAGTAATGACAGGTTTTGGCAGAACCGGAGTCGGAGCCGAGGCAACGAGGCTCGCTTCAAAAAAGCATTTGCAAACTTCAGCCGCAAATAAGAATGAGCCTCCTTACGTCGGCTCCTACGAACCAAGTATATTTGCCTGTCAAAAAGAACGGGTCCAACCTGATTTTTTATGTCTCGCAAAGGGTTTGACCGGTGGTTATTTGCCAATGGCGGCGACATTGACGACACAAGGAGTTTTCAACGCGTTCCTTGGCGAATACGAGGAATTCAAGACTTTCTTTCACGGCCACAGTTACACGGCCAATCAACTCGGAGCGGCGGCAGCGTTAGCGAGTTTGGAAATCCTGCAAAGTGGAAAATCCATCTGTGCGCGGCAAAACCTTGAGAAAATTTTGGGCGATGAATTGCAAATGCTCTGGGCGTTGCCAAATGTCGGTGACATCCGGCAGGTTGGCTTGATGGCTGGCATTGAACTGGTTTGCGACTGGCGGATGCGTAAACCGTTCGACTTGAAAGAATGGGCAGGAATTCGAGTTTGTGAGGCCATGGCACAACGCGGCGTGCTGACCCGTCCCGTCGGCAATGTCGTTGTGCTGATGCCGCCGTATTGCACAACGCCGAGGCAGATGCAAAAAATGATTCGTGCAGTTTTTGATTCAGTCCACGATGTTTTTGGACGCACAAGTGTTTAAGGTGGGTCCAGCTCACCAAGCCGTCCGCACCATTTTATTTACGATTCACGATTTACAATTTACGATGAGCACATGGATTTAGGTGCCAATTTAGAAATACTCCGCCAGCGTATTCGCTGTGCATGTGAACGCGTCGGGCGCACACCCGACGAAGTCACTTTACTGGCAGTAACAAAAGGACAGCCGCCGGAGGTCGTAAAAGCTGCCGCCGACCTTGGCCAGATTTTATTTGGCGAAAACAAGGTGCAGGAGGCCAAGGCAAAAATTCCATTATGTCCGGGCAAACTGCGCTGGCATTTCATAGGGCATTTGCAGTCAAATAAATGTCGCGATGCCGTGGAATTGTTTAAAATGATTCAGAGCGTGGACAGCCTGTCGCTGGCACAAGAAATCGCCAAACGCGCGGAACAGGCAGCCAGGACGATGCCGGTAATGCTGGAAGTGAATGTTGCGGGAGAAGCAAACAAGTTCGGCTATCCACCTGAACGATTGTTGGCGGAATTGAAGGCAATCAACACCCTGTCGCGATTGGAAATCCAGGGTATAATGACTGTTCCGCCGTGGTCGCCGGAAGCGGAAAAAGTGCGGCCATATTTCCGGCGATTGCGCGAACTTAAGATGGAGTGCGAACAAATTCTTGGCATTCCCCTGCCTCATTTGAGCATGGGCATGAGTAATGATTTTGAAGTGGCTATCGAGGAAGGATCAACCATGGTAAGGGTTGGGACAGCGTTATTCGGACCAAGGCCAAAAATGAACAACAAAGAAAATCAACCGGTCTGAAAATTGCATTTTAATTTCGGTGAGGATTTTTTATACTTAAGTTTGTGACAGTCGAAACTTTTAAACGGGAAATCGCAGCAGCAGTCAAAGCTTACGACAAATACATCGTTTGCATTGACAAGGTTCCGGAGGATTTGGAGACATCGCTTAATTCGCTGATGACAAAGGCTATCAAGGCCTATGAGAATCGCGGTGAAGGCATGCGCCATGGCATTGCATTGGACAAGCAGGTGACGATTATCTTGAGTCAAAGCGATGAAGAACGTCCTCTGTGCGGAATTTATTTCAATCTCCACTCGCCCTACCAGAAGAATGCACTGCCCAAGACGGTAAAATCATTCACCGAGAAATCGCAAAAGAAGGAAGATTGAATTTTCAGAGGGGCGAGTTGCACAAGCCACACAATTTGCAATCAGTCAGAATTGGTGACTCCCACAGATCATCCTTCTGATAGAAAGTTATTGTTCATGAACTTCATCGCCAACTTGAGCTTCTCCGGTGACAAGATCCGCTGCGACGTTGTTGTCACGCTGCGGTCCGGTGATTTTGACCTCTCCGACTTTCAGGCCTGCGCGATATAGGAAAAAGGTCTGATCCATCCTCGGCATTCGGTTAACAGGAAAGCTAAGAACAACAAATCGTCCTGTGGCGTTATAGGAAGCCACCTTGGCTGAAAGCGAATTGTCCAACGTGACGATTGTTTGCGAAATAACGCCGGCAGGTATGACCGAAGTTTTGGTGTGTGACGGTTTTTTTGAAAAACATCCAGCAGCCAACATTCCAGCCAGTAACAATGTGAACGGTGTGAGCCATTTCATGGCGACAGTTAATCGCGTGGCGCTGGATGGGTCAATGCATCTTTCGGCAAGGATCAAATCCATGATCGGCACAAACCCGAGACGCTGATTAAATTTCGACTGCTTGTAATGGTAAAAATAAAGGTGTTTGCATTAGGCGCCTCTGTCCTGTAGTTTCTTCTCAAGATTTTTTGTGAAAACAAAGTCATTACCAACAAACCAACTAAATTTAATCGGGGTTGATGTCGGCGGTTCAAATGTTCGCGCCGGATTGATCAAAAACTCAAAAATCGTCGCGTTACAATCACGCCCCATTTCCGCTCAAGAAAGACAGGGGGTCATCCTCAATGAAATTTTTGAAACCATTGAGGCGGTTTTCCAGCCAGGCGTGCATGCCATCGGCATTGGAGTGCCGAGCGTGGTGGACATGGAAAAAGGCATCGTTTATATAGCGCACAATCTTCCTTCCTGGCGTTCAGTGCCGGTAAAACGAATTTTGGAGCGGCGTTTCGGCGTCCCCACTTTTGTGAACAATGATGCCAATTGTTTTGCACTCGGAGAATTGCACTTTGGCATTGGCCGCGGCTATCGCAATCTCATCGGCCTCATCGTCGGTACCGGACTCGGCGCGGGAGTCGTCATTGATGGTAAACTTTATTTCGGCAACAACGGCGGAGCCGGTGAAATCGGGGCGATGCCTTACAAGAAAAAAACGTTCGAGTACTATTGCAGCGGACGGTTTTTTGAACGCGAATTCGGCATTGACGGCGCCACACTTCAGCATCGCGCCGACAACGGCGATATTAAAGCGCAGAAAATGTTGGCTGAATTCGGAGAGGATTTTGGCGAAGTCATCATGACCCTTCTTTATGCGTATGATCCTGAAATCGTTGTGCTCGGCGGTTCAATCAGTAAAGCGTTTCCTTATTTTGAAAAGCGGATGCGAGACAAATTGAAGACGTTTGATTTTCAAAAAAGCCTCGAAAAGTTGCTTATTGTTCAAACCAAGAGGCCCAATATAGCCGTTCTCGCCGCAGCAGCCTTGTGTTTGGATGCGAAGAAATGAGTTCTAAACGGGCCGTTTCTCCTTGAAGCCAACGCTCAACTGTCACACTGTTTCTGTGCCAGGGCCCGCGGAATGTGGACTTACGAACCCCGCCAGGGCCGGAAGGCAGCAACGGTAGTTTGCTCGACATCTGCCGTGGTCACCCTGGCATTTCTCACTTTTGAGTTTTCAGTTTCAAGTTTTGGGTTCATGCTGTCCTCGGTTTGGAAATTTAAATTCAAAACTTAAAAATTTGTGTCTTATCAGGTCATAGCGCGAAAATATCGTCCACAACGCTTCAGTGACGTCGTCGGGCAGGAGCACATCACGCAGACGCTTGCCAATACCATTGAACAAAAGCGCATCGCACATGCCTATCTTTTTTGCGGCCCTCACGGTACAGGAAAGACCACCATCGCCCGTATCTTTGCCAAATGCCTGAATTGTTCCGACGGACCCAAGGTGAATTTTGACGACAAAGACCCGCGTTGCGCCGAAATCACCGAAGGCCGGTCACTCGACGTGCTGGAAATTGACGGCGCAAGCAACAATGGCGTCGAACAGGTGCGCGAACTCCGCGAAACCTGCAAATACGCGCCTGCCAACTCACCGTTCAAAATTTATATCATTGATGAAGTTCACATGCTCTCAACGGCGGCGTTCAATGCCCTGCTGAAAACCCTTGAAGAGCCGCCCGCCCACGTGAAGTTCATGTTCGCCACGACCGATCCAGAAAAGGTTTTGCCGACAATCCTTTCGCGCTGTCAGCGTTTTGATTTACGCCGGATTCCCGCGGCGCTTATCGTCAAACACCTCTCGCTCATTGCAAAGCAGGAAAAGATCAAAGCGGAGGAAGCCGCCCTTTATGCGATCGCGCGCGGAGCGGGAGGTTCATTGCGTGATGCGGAATCGACCCTCGACCAGCTCATCAGTTTTTGCGGCGAAAAGATCGAAGAGCCTGATGTTCTCTCCATGTTCGGCCTTGCCGCCCAAAGCCAGATCCTTGGATTAACCAAAGCCGTTCTCGCCGGCGAAATTCAAACTGCGCTCGGTTTGTTGAATGAACTTGCACAAAATGGCAAAGATCCGGGCCGTTTACTCTCCGACTTGCTGAATCATTTTCGCAACCTGCTTATTTTCCAAGTCTCGCGCGGTAACTTGAGCCTGCTGGAGGTTTCTGAAGCCGAAATCGCGGCACTTAAAGAACAATCCGCCTTGGCCAATACGGAATCACTCACCCGGATTTTGGAAGTGTTGACCGACTCTGAAATCCGTCTCCGTGACGCCTCCTCCAAGAAAATTTTGCTCGAAGTCACCCTGCTTAAGACCATCGAAGCCCGCAATACGGTCAGCTTGGATTCGGTTTTGAGACAGCTCAACCAATTGCGCAATCAGGGTGACACAAATGTTCCACCCGCAACTGTTGCTGGAAATGTTTCCGGCATTGCGCCGGCAACCCGGCCAATGCCCAAAATACAGGCTGCTCATCAGGAAACCGCTGCGCATACCCTGCCTGCCCAAACGCCGATTTCCTCCGCCAATCTGATGGAGCTTTGGAATAAACTTATCGAAGCCATTGGCCGCGTCAGTTCATTCACCCGGAGTTATCTTGTGGACGCGAACCCGGTTTCATTTGAGAAGAATTTATTGACCATTGGGTTCGATCCCGAATTCGAAGATCACCTTGGCCTCGTGGACAATGCGCGCAATCATGCATTGCTCCAAACCAAGCTTGCCGAACTGGGCCATGCCAATTGCCAGATCAAATTCATCAAAGCTGAAGCAGCGGTTGGTCGAACAGTGAAACCAGCGACACCGGCTTCAGTGGCATCGGCGCAAAAAACTGCCGCATCCACAGCCAAGCCTGCCCCCAAAATCTTAACGAAGGAAAAATCTGTGCCGGTTTCGTTCAGTAAGGAAGATTTCAAGAACGACCCTTTGATTCAAAAAGCACTGGAAATTTTTAAAGGCCAGATTGTGGAAGTCCGCACCTGATTTTAAACTTCGATTTAACAATTCAATCATTCAACACTCTAACAAATCATGTCCGGCATTGGAAAATTGATGAAACAAGCTGCTCGAATGCAGCAGCAAATGGAACAAATTCAGACCCAGCTCGCTCAGCGCACCGTCGAGGCGACTAGTGGCGGAGGGGCGGTCAAAGTCACCGCCAAATGCGACGGTAGCATTGCGTCCATCAAAATTGACCCGCAGGCGCTCAATCCCTCCGACGCGCAATTGCTCGAGGATATGATTCTCACCGCTGTGAACCAAGCCCTCGGCCAAGCCAAGGAAATTTACAATTCCGAAATGAGCAAAATCACCGCCGGATTAAGCCTGCCCGGCATTGGATAATTTTGAATGCCAATTCTGCCTGATTCCATCACGTCACTCATCAGTGCGTTGAACAAACTGCACGGTATCGGGGCGCGTTCGGCGGAACGCATCGCCCTGCATCTCGTCCAAACCGATTCGGCAGTGGTAAAACAGCTTGCTGACGCGATCCTTAACGCCCGCGAGAAAATCCGGTTCTGCGAAATTTGCGGCGCGTTGACGGAGCATTCACCCTGCCCCATTTGCACCGACACGCGGCGTGATTCTTCATCCATCTGCGTAATCGAGCGTGCGGTGGACATTTTAAGCATTGAAAAGTCCGGTGCGTATCATGGCAAATTTCACGTCCTCGGCGGGAGAATTTCCCCGCTTGATGGTGTAGGACCTGAAGATTTGCGCATTACAGAATTGGAAAAACGTCTGGCACATGAACCTGTCAAAGAGATTATTATCGCACTCGCCACTGACGTTGAAGGCGATGCGACGAGTCATTACCTCGCCAGGCGGCTTGCGCGCAAAGGACTAAAAATCTCGCGCATCGCCTACGGCTTGCCTGCCGGCAGCGGACTGGAATTTGCTGATGAACTCACCTTAAGCCGGGCACTCGAAGGACGCCGGGAGATGTCGTGAAAAACATAGTTGTCTTTGATCTCGGCAGGGTTTTGGTGGATTTCGACTACAGTATCGCCGCCCGCAGAATCGCCGCGCACAGCGATTTGCCAGCCGCCCAAGTTGAAACCCTCATTAGACAATCCGGTTTGATTATTGACTATGAATTGGGACGGCTGAAACGGGCGGAGTTTTTTGAGCAGATTTGTCAGGCAACAGGCTTTCGTGGAACGTTGGGTGAGTTTAGCGGATTTTTTGCGGACATTTTTACGCCGATCCCACCGATGATCGAACTTCATGCAAAATTGCGTCGCCAGAATATTCTGACGTACATCCTTTCAAACACCAACGACCTTGCCATTGAGCATATTCGCCGACATTTCCAGTTTTTCAGTGATTTTGACGGTTACATTTTTTCCCATGAAATCGGTCTCATGAAACCCGACGCCAAGATTTATGAAGCACTGGAAAAACTGTCGGGATGCCGCGGTGAAGAAATTATTTACCTCGATGACTTATTGGAAAACGCAAAGGCGGGTGGAATACGTGGTTGGCAGGCAATTTTACATGAATCACCGGATAAATCACAGGCAGCTTTGAGGAAAATCCTTTCAGTTTGAGCTCGGGTTGTGCCGCTTCAGCCCAACTTCGTGTGCGATATCGTCGAATTCATCGCTACTAACTTCTTCGAGCTGCTTGCCACGCGCCTTGAGTTTTTCGTTAATCTTGATGGCTTTCTCTGTCATCTGCTCATGAGTGTCCTCTGAACCGCCAACGAGTGCAAAGTTTGGACCGGTGGTAAGGCGTTTATGGCCGTCGGAATCCAACCCGACGCCCAGAATTACCGTTTTGCGTTTTTTCTTTTTGCCAGCGTTAGCCATAGAAAAAGTTAAGAGCAAGCTGTCACACTCGTCAATCTCGTGGTTTGAAATGCGACTCGCGAGCCAGTTGCTCCCATAATTTTTTCTCTGTGTCCGTGACTTTTGAAGGCACGGCAATCTGGGCGATAACAATCAAATCACCCCGTGCGCTGTCACGTTGCGGCAGCCCGCGCCCACGCACACGGAGTTTTTGTCCGTTCTGTGTGCCGGGGGGAATTTTAATGCCCACGCGCCCATCCAATGTGGGAACGGAAAGGTTTATGCCAAGCACGGCCTCCCACGGCGCAAGTTCGGCTTCATAAATTAAATTATGGTCTTCAACATCAAAGTCGGGATGTTTTGCCAACCGCACGCGCAAATATAAATCACCCGCAGATCCCCCACCGGCACCTGCCTCGCCCCGCCCTGCAAGGCGCAACCGTTGGCCTTCAATCACACCCGGCGGAATTTTGACTTTGTGCGTTTCTGTCTTAACCGAACGGCCGACAGTGTGACGCACATTGACAGCACGCACGGAACCATTCATGGCTTCCTCGAGCGAGACCATGATGTCACCTTCGACATCGCGACCACGTTCGGAGAATTCGTCTTCTTCAAAACCCGCAGTCTGTCCAAATCCAGCCTGTCCCCGCCCCCTTGAACCAAAAAGTTGTTCAAAGAAATCGCTGAAACCGGTGCCACCAAATTGAAACTCAAATTCCTCACCGCCTGCGCCTCGGCCATGAAAAGCCTGGCCGCCAGAGAATTGCCCCCACTCCGGTGGAGGACGGAATTCCGCTCCGGTTTTCCAGTTCGCGCCAAGTTCGTCATATTTTTTTCGCTTGGCCGGATCGCTTAAAACCTCATAAGCCTCGTTGATTTCCTTGAATTTTTCCTCGGCGCGCTTTTTGTCCTTGGCGACATCGGGATGAAATTCGCGCGCGAGTTTGCGAAAGGCCTTCTTGATTTCAGGATCACTCGCGTTTCGCGACAAACCGAGGATTTCGTAATAATCTTTGTATTGAACGGGCATAAACAACGGCTGTCATTCACGATGCGTCAGTGCCATGCCAAACTTCAATAATTTTCGCACATCGGCATCCGACTTCGCTTCGGCGTAAATCCGCAGGATGGGTTCCGTGCCAGAACCGCGCAGCATCAGCCATGAAGAATCTTTCGCGGTAAACTTGACGCCATCGAATGTCTTCATGCCGGACAACGGTGAACGCAGCAATTTCTCCGGAGGATTCTTTTTTAAGGAATCCATCAGTGCGCCGCGTTTTTCCAAGGGGAAATGCATGTCAATTCGTCCGTAACGATGTGGACCGAATTGCTTTTCCAATTTTGCCAACAGTTTCCCCACCGGCAACCGTTCCATCGCCAGCATTTCCAGCAACATCAAACCGGCGGCGATCCCATCACGTTCGGGAATGTGGCCGGGGAAACCGATGCCGCCGCTTTCTTCCGCACCAAGCAGCACATCGCCTTTGAGCATCTCCGCACAAATATATTTGAATCCGACGCCGGTTTCGACGAGCGGCAAGCCATAGGCCGCACAGATTTTATCCGCCATCGAAGTTGTCGTGAGGGCTTTGACAACCCGTCCCCTGCCCTTTCGGTTTAAAATGAAATGGCAGAGTAGCAAGCATATAACCTGATGTGTCGTAAGCGCGTTGCCATGGCCATCCATGCCGCCAACACGGTCGGCGTCACCATCGGTTACAAGGCAGATATCGTGCGGGTGTTTTTTAAGAAATTTCTGGCTGGGACCGTAATTTTTCTCGATTGGCTCGGGATTAATCCCACCGAACAAAACATCGTGCCGGCCATTGAGTGTCGTAACTTTGCAGGTCGTGCCGGCAAGCAATTGTTCAAAGCAACCGGCGCCGACGCCGAAAAGCGCGTCGTGCGCAAAGCGTAACTTTGATTTTGCAATAAGTTTGAAGTCGACGAGTTGCTTAAGTGCAGCGTAATGCACTGGGCGAACATCATGAATTAAAATTTGTTTGGCACGAACGGCATCATCAAATTTCACGGAGCGGATCGGGCTGTGATCAATAAAATTTTCGACGGCTTTGCAGGTTTCAGGAGCGCTGGAGCCGCCGTAGTATGATTTAAGTTTAAACCCATTGAAAATGGGCGGATTATGGCTGGCGGTAATCATCACTCCGCCAATAGCATGCAGATTTTTAACGGCGAATGAAATCGACGGGGTTGGCGCCGCTTCCGGAGTAAAGATAACCTGGAAACCGTTCCCGGCGAGAATTTCGGCAGTGCGGCGGGCGAATTGATCGGAAAAAAAGCGGCGGTCAAAACCGACAACAACTTTCTGTTTCGTGCTGGAAACAGGATTTGCCAGCCAAAAGTTCGCCGTGGCCTGCGCAACACGCGCAACGTTTGCAAATGTGAAGTCTTCCGCAATGACCGCACGCCACCCGTCAGTCCCAAATTTAATGTTCATACTGTGAAAGTCAAAGTTTCAAATCTGCCAGTGTCGGATCATGCGCATTAATGACTTGACGCATTTTTTTGACGGCAGCGCGAAGGTTGTGCGCGCCGAACAGAGTCGTTCCACTAACAAATGTGTCTGCGCCGGCGCGAGCGCACTCGGCGGCAGTTTGGAAATTAATACCACCGTCGACACTGATACGGTAGGGCAATTTCTTTTCGCGTCGCCACGCTTCCGCTTGCTGAATTTTTGGCAGCGTTTCGTAAATGAATCCCTGTCCACCAAAACCGGGATTAACGGTC
>Ga0182027_10006506_pt1 | contig 17456 bp, 15 predicted proteins | sample 712E1DmetaG_FD_121300 | JGI IMG/M metagenome (GOLD analysis project Ga0182027, IMG submission 121300) | Permafrost microbial communities from Stordalen Mire, Sweden - 712E1D metaG (Illumina Assembly) | ecosystem: Environmental > Terrestrial > Soil > Wetlands > Permafrost | place: Sweden... | reverse complement strand
ACCGGGTCTTCCAGGGTGATGACGTGGATGGATTTGGTTTCGTTGATTTCGTTGAGCAGCGCGGCCAGCGTGGTGGATTTGCCGGAGCCGGTCGCGCCGGTGACCAGGACCAGGCCGGTTTTTTCCTTGGCCACGTCGGTAAAAATTTGGGGCAGCTTCAGTTGCTCGACGGTCGGAATGCTGGTGTTGAGCTTGCGCAGGACGATGGAGAGATTGCCGCGCTGGGAGAAGATGTTGACGCGGAAACGCGCCTCGTTGCCCAGGCTGTAGGCGGAATCGCAAGAGCCGTAGCGCAGCAAGTCCTCGGTCAGGCGCGGGTTCCCCCGGATCAAGTTCAACGCGATCATTTCGGTCTGGTACGGCGTCAATTTCTCGATGGGGGGATAAAAGGTGACGGGCATCAGTTCGCCGGCCTGCTCGATTTGCATCGGCTTGTCCACGGTGAAATTCAGGTCCGAGACATCCCGGCGTCGGCGGATGACCGTTTCGGACTGGCGGTCCAGGCCGAGCATCATCGCCAAGATATAATCCAATTCGCTGCGGCGCATATTGGTTTCGATTAAAGGTCAATAGTCTCGAAAAGGCAAATCATAAGTCTTCGGTGGGGCGGGGCTGGGTACAGGACAGATTTCGGGAACCCCTCTCTCCGGCTCTCTCCCCGCACGCGGGGAGAGAGAGGGGAACGCGAAGAACTTTGTCGTGCGCGCCGCGCATTACATTTCGTCCTCGTCGGGCGGATTGGCCAGGAAGGGGCGGAATTTCTTCCGGTCGAGCGATTTTTCGTAAGCTTCCTCCGGCGAGATGCGCTTCATCTTGAGATGGTCCATAATGGAATCGTCCAGCGGCGTGTTGCCGTATTTCTTGCCGATCTGGATCATGCCGGGAATCTGGTGGGTCTTGGCTTCGCGCACCATGTTGGCCACGGCGGTGTTGAAGACCAGAATCTCCATGGCGGCGACGCGGCCTTTTTTGTCCACCCGCTTGAAGAGGCTCTGGGCGACGACGCCCTTGACCGATTCGGAAAGTGTGGCGCGGATTTTGTTCTGCTGATCGGCGGGAAAGACGTCAATGATGCGGTCCACCGTCTTGGCCGCGCTTTGGGTGTGCAAGGTGCCGAACACCAGGTGGCCGGTGCTCGCGGCCGTCAGCGCCAGCTCAATGGTCTCCAAGTCGCGCAATTCGCCCACCATGATGATGTCCGGGTCCTCGCGCAACGCCCCGCGCAACGCGCTGGCGAAGGACTTGGTATGGACGCCCACTTCGCGGTGGTTGACCAGGCAGTTCTTGCTCTCGTGGACAAATTCGATGGGGTCCTCGATGGTGATGATATGGTCGCGGCGGTTTTTGTTGGCGTAATCCACGATGGCGGCCAGGGTGGTGGATTTGCCGGAGCCGGTGGGGCCGGTGACGACGACCAGGCCCTTGTGGAGCATGGCGAACTTCTTCAATACCGGCGGCAGCGGCGCCCCCACCTTTTCAAAGTCCTCGAACGACAGCACCGTGCTGGGAATCTGGCGGAAAACGGCGGCGATGCCGTTTTTCTGGGTGAAGAAATTGGCGCGGAAGCGGGAGATGCCGGTGATTTCATAGCCGAAGTCAACGTCGCCGGTTTCCTCGAATGTCTTGATTTTATACTCGGGGGCGATTTCGTAGAGCATGACCTTGAGCTGGTCGTCCTGCAACGGGGGTGCGTCCACGCGCGTGAGTTCGCCGTTGATGCGGAGGATGGGCGGATTGCCGGAGGACAGGTGGAGGTCCGAGGCTTTCTCGCTGAACATTAAGTTAAATAAGGCGTCAATCTGGGCCATATAGTTTCCTTCAAGTTACCGACTGGTTTGCGAATTCTGACCCCATTGGCCGGGAACCGCAAGCCGGGAGGAGCGGACTGGAGTGGTGGAGGAGCGGAATGGAGTGATGGAGTGATGGAGTGATGGAGGGATGGGAGGCCCCATTACCCATGCGTCCCATGTGTCCCATACGTCCCATGCGTCCCATACGTCCCATGAAAGTGCTGGAGTGCTGGAGTGATGGGAAGCCCCATTGCCCCAACACTCCATCACTCCAACACTCCGTTGGGTTCTTCTGGGACATTCGAGCCATAAAAATAACACGATTAGCCTTGATTAGCCTTGATTTTGGCCTTGATCGGCCTTCGTTTGCTGTCCTGATTGCATTCCAAAGGCCGATAACTGCAATTTCAGTGCCAAACCGGAACTGGCGTTCCGCGCTCCAAGCCGCGTCGCATTCCGTGCAAGCGGCTGGCAGGCCGCCTTGGAGCGCGCACGCGCCAGCGCCCCTTTCCCGCCACCCCGGCAAAAACTCGCGGTCAAACCGCCCTTTTTGCTTTGACCGGGTTTGACCGGGTTTGACTGCTGTAGCGGCGGTCTATGACCGTCGCTGATAATGACCTTCTTGGTTTGACTGGGTTTGACCGGGTTTGACTGCTGTAGCGGCGGTCTATGACCGTCGCTGCTAATGACCTTCTTGGTTTGACCGGGTTTGACTGGGTTTGACTGCTGTAGCGGCGGTCTATGACCGTCGCTGATAATGACCTTCTTGGTTTGACCGGGTTTGACTGGGTTTGATTGCTGTAGCGGCGGTCTATGACCGTCGCTGCTAATGACCTTTTTGCTTTGACCGGGTTTGACTGGGTTTGATTGCTGTAGCGGCGGTCTATGACCGCCGCTGATTATGCCCTTCTTGGTTTGACTGGGTTTGACTGGGTTTGATTTGACCGGCAAATCTTGCCGCCTACAGCCCATTTTGGATGGCCCTAATGCCGCCAACGCTGGAAAAGACGTTTTAACGCAAAGTCGCAAAGACGCAAAGACGCAAGGACGGATGGACCTCTTTGCGTCTGGGCGACTTTGCGTTGATTTGCTTATCCGTGAAATCAGCGAAATCCGTAGTTCAGTTCCTTCGGTTGCGGGTGGGCGCGTTGCGTCTTCGCGCCTTTGCGCCTTTGCGTTAAATATCTCGGTTCGAGCCGGGGCAAAATGCGTGCGGGAATGTGGGAGGCGCGCGCGGTGCTGGCCAGAGGCTGGACTGAAGGCGGTGGAAGGCGCCGGGCCATCGGTGTCCAAGCTGGCAGCCTCACCCCTTTTCGCTAAATGGCCATCATTCATGCGACTATTAAAGCATGGATTTGGAAAAAGCGACTACCCACGGTGGGTACTATTTTTGGGTCGAAAACGGGGTGTCTGACCGCGAAAAAAGCCTTGTAAAGACCGGGTAAAACGGTCTTGATGCAAAAAAAGCAGAAATGCAAAAGCGAAATTAGTTTGGCGGGAAGGCCGGTTCTGACAATTGCGGATTGCGGATTGCGGATTGGCCCAGCGGGCGTCGCCCTGCCGGGCCGGCAAAGGCAGGGCGAAGCTTCCTACGAACCTCGTAGCGGCTTTCGGAAGAAAGCCGCCATTGTCCCTTCCAACGCTTGCCAGCGCGAGCGAGACCCGAATAGTGCGGCGCTCTGCCGAGCGCCGCTACGCTTCCAACGCAAGCGGATCCCATCCCATCCGCACCAGGACCGTCTTGCGCTGGTTCGTCACTTTTCCCGGAATGGCGCACTTGACCCTGTCGCGGCACACGTTCGCTGGCAAATTGTCTGAAAGGGTGGCTGTTTTCTACAATAGCCGGGCGTGACCTCTCCGCCTCACCATCTATCCCGTCTGCTACGGTTCGATTCCTATGAGCACGAGCGGCACAGCGGGAACACCGCGGCCATTTCGAATAATGTTGTAGAGTTCGCCTTCATAATACCCCGGACCAGATGACATGTTGGATTGGAGAGCCTTCATTGCCAGAATTTCAATGCCGACGTCAATCTGGTCTCGAACGAAAAAAGCGAGATGCTTTACAAATAAATCATAGGCCACGAACGAATACTTGCCGAATTGCACTTCAATCGCCACGCGGTCCTTTACAAAGTCCGTTTGATTATAGCTGAAGATAGGGGTTTCGCCCGCTGCTTGGATTTCCGCCTTCTGTTCGTCAGCGGATTTGGATAGGGTTTGCCGGATCAAACGCTCGCTTTTCGTGACCCAATAATTAACCCTGCTTTCAGACCAACCAAGCTGGGAAAGCAAATTCGCGAAAGCGCTGTTCATGGCGATCGGGCTATACAGCAGTTCTCCAGACATTGTTTTCTCCTTGCTCACCTTGGTTTTGCACGCCGTGCCGTCCACAGATTGTATGACGTGCCGCACTTCGCTCCATAGCTTCTTCTTGTGTACGAGCAAATACTCCAGGCCGTTTAAGTGTGAATAGGTTTGAACGATTTTCATTTGCGGGTGCGGTACGGCGTTCTTTTCTCCAAAAGAGCCATTTGATCAACGGTATCCACATTGGTCAACCAGGGCGCGGTCAATAAATTGCGCCCGGCATCTCTTGGATCAAAAACCGGGCGATCCATTGGCCTGACCGGAAGTTCATCGTCGGCTGCCAAACGAATTCGAGACTTTGCCAATTCTATGTACTTGCGCACCAACTCCGCTCCAATGCCGCGCCTCTGATGGCGCAATGCGGCAATCACTGAAGTCCCGGTCCCGAGAAATGGATCTAATATCCAGTCTCCTGGTTGTGTGAGTGCAAGGACCAAACGCTCTATCAGTTCCACTGGAAATTGACAGGGATGCCCCGTCTTTTCCACATGATTACTTTTCACGTTCGGAATAGTCCAGACATCTCCGGGGTTCTTGCCAAGGGGGTTGCACGAATACTCTCCTGCCTTCGGTCCTTTGAAATACTTTTTTCCGGGATATTTTTGCGGCACCCTAATTGAATCCAATTCAAAAACATAGTCATCTCCATTGGTGAACCACATGATGGTTTCGTAACGTCCAGAGAGACGGCGCGAGCAGTGAAGCCCGTGCTCGAAATGCCAGACAATACGATTCCGCATCTTCAAACCTAAACTTTCAAAAATGGGATAAAGAAGCGAATCAAGCGGGATGATAGCCCCGGCATCAACGTAATTGCCAACCTGCCAACAAATGCTCCCGCCTTCCTTCAAGACACGGGCGCATTCCACAATGACCTCCCGCTGTTGTGCGATGTAATCCTCCAGATGAAGGCGGCTTTCATATTCCTTGCCCAAGTTGTAAGGCGGGGAGGTCACCACCAATTGGATGGAACCTGAGGGAACCTCCCGAAGCATTTCGCGGCAGTCGCCCTCGTAAACGACCGCATGGGCGGTGGGTTTGAAATGCGCTGCAATATTAAAACCGTTTATCATTTTTCTGCGCAGAGTCTAACCCAACAACAGCGCAAAGCGCAATCTTGAGAATTCACAGGCGAAAAGTGTGGAATTTTAAATTGTTGCAGTTAGGGCGGCCTCTTTCTCGCTGGTTTCGTCAAGCAAATAATATATCACGCCGGTGTCGCCGGAAGTGACCCCCATCCCCTGACACTTGGCCACTTAAAACTTAGCATTTGACGCCGTGTCGCCGGTTTTTTCAGCAAAGGCAAGCGCGCCTGTCGGGCAGTTGCGGACACATTCTTCCGCCACTTTTCCCAGGCCGTCCTGGATGGTGCGGTCGAAGGGGGCGGCCAGGCGCATGTCGAAGCCGCGTCCGATAAAGGTCAGGCCCAGCGGTTCGGCGGCCATTTCGACCAGCTTCACGCAGATGCCGCAGACAATGCACTTGCCCGGCTCGAAGATGACGCCGCCGGGCTGGAGGCGCTGCTCAAAGGGCCGGCGCTCGGCCCGGAACCGGCCGGCGTCGGCGCCATAGACTTGCGCGTAGTGCTGCATGAGGCAGTTGCCCGAGGAGCGGCAGTCGCAATGCAGGCAGCGCGCCGCTTCGCTGACCGCCTCGGCCCGGTTGATCCCGGAGCAACGGGCGCACGGGGCGACGCTGTGTTCCTGGCTGGCGGCGCGCAGAAAATCGCGCAGTTCGCCCGGCTCCAGCCGGCCCATGATGCTGGAAAACGGTTTCTCGGGGCGGCGCGGCGGTTGTCCGGCCAAGAAACGGTGGACGCACTCGGCGGCCGCCCGGCCTTCGGCCATGGCTTTGACAACTTGCTTGACAGGCTTGACGCATGCGCCGGCGGCAAAGATGTTGGGCGGACTGGCGGCGCAGGTGGCCGGATCGGCCTTGAGGACGGCCCCGGCCAGCGGCACGCCAAGTTTCCCGCCGTCCTCTTTGGCCAATTCGCCGACGGCGAGGAGGATGGCGTCGAAACCGCGCCGCAACCCTTCCAGGGTCACCTGGCTTCCCAACTCGATGCCGGATTTGAATTCGATTTCCATCGCACTCAGCAGCGCGACTTCGGCATCGAGAACGGCGGCGGGCAATTCGGCTTCCGGCACGTCGCGCAACCGGCCGCCGGGTTTGGCATGGCGGTCAATGACGGTGACGGCATGGCCGCGCCGGGCGAGGTCATGCGCGGCGGCCAGGCCGGCCGGCCCGGCGCCAACGACCACGACAGTGCGCCGTCCGGCGGGGGCGGGCGCGGGCGGGGCCGGCGATGGCTCAGGGGATTCGCGCTCGCGCTCTGTCAAGAATCGTTCCATATCGCGGATGGCCGCCGGCTCGTCGAAGACGCCGCGGCGGCAGCCTTGTTCGCACGGATGATGGCAAAGGCGGCCGAGGACTCCGGCCAGGGGCAGCGCCTGGCGCATTGTGGCGGAGGCTTCGTCCAGGCTGCCCGCCTGGATTTGGCGAATCATCGCCGGAATGTTCAGTTGCAGCGGGCAAAGGCGATGGCAGGGTGAGAGACAGTCGCCTACATGGTCGCTGAAGAGCAATTCGAGCGCGGTGCGGCGCGCCTCGTGGACTTCCTCGGTTTCGCTTTCGATAACCATGCCGGGGACGGCCTTGGTCGCGCAGGAAGGCGTCAGGCGGCTCTCGCCGTTGGCCACGATTTTGACCAGGCAAACCAGGCAGGAGGTCAGCGGCCCGCACTTTTCCAGGTGGCAAAGGGTTGGAATGTCCAGGCCGATCTGGCGGGCGGCCTGCAACACGGTCTGGCCGGGGGAAACGTCCACCTGCTTTCCGTCAATTTGGATGGCAATCATGAGACCACCTCGATGGGGTTGGTAGGGCGGCGCTGCTGCGCCGCCCAAGAATTCAGGGCAGAGCGGCAGCTCTGCCCTACCAAGGATGTGAAGATATTTGTCATGAGACCACCTCGATGGCGTTCTGGGGGCAGACCTTGCGGCAGGTGTCGCAACGGATGCAGAGGTCCAGGTTGATTTCGTGCCGCGCGTAAGGGGTCATCGGGATGGCTTTGACGGGGCAATGCTGGGCGCAGAGGGTGCAGCCGGTGCAGTCGGCGGTGACCTTATACTTGATAAGAGCGGGGCAATGGCCGGCGGGGCAGCGGCCTTGCAAGTGGGCATCGTATTCGTCGCGGAAGTAACGCAAGGTCGAGAGAACGGGATTGGGGGCCGTTCTCCCCAGGCCGCACAGGCTGCCGGCGGCGACCTGGCGTGCCAGCAGTTCGAGTTGCTCCAAGTGCGGGCGTTGGGCCTTGCCGGCGCAAAGTTTGTCAAGTATATCCAGCATCCGCTTGGTTCCAACGCGGCAGAAGGTGCATTTGCCGCACGACTGGCCCTGTGTGAACTGGAGAAAAAACCGCGCGCTGTCCACCATGCAGGACGAATCGTCCATCACCACCATGCCGCCCGACCCCAGGATCGCGCCGGCCTCGCGCAAGGACTCGTAATCCACCGGGGTGTCCATGAGGGTGGCGGGCACGCAGCCGCCGGTTGGTCCGCCAATTTGCACCGCCTTGATCCGGCGTCCTTCCACCGCGCCGCCGCCGATTTCCTGGACAATCTGGCGCAGTGTGGTTCCCATCGGCACTTCGATCAAACCGGCGCGGCGGATTTTTCCGGCGAGGGCGAACACCTTGGTGCCTTTGCTTTTCGCGGCGCCGATGGCGGCGAACTTGTCCGCCCCATGCCGCACAATCCACGGCACCAGGGCCAGTGTTTCCACGTTATTAACCAGCGTCGGTTTGCCCCAGAGGCCCGACTCGGCGGGGAAGGGGGGCCGCAAGCGCGGCATGCCGCGCCGGCCTTCCACCGCGGCGATCAAGCCCGTCTCTTCGCCGCAGGCAAACGCCCCGGCCCCCTCAACCACTCGCAGACGCAACGGATAGCCGGCGCCGAGCAAGGAGTCGCCCAGCCAGCCGCGCCTTTCCAATTCCGCCAGGGCCGCCCGCACGCGCCGGAGCGCCAAAGGATATTCGTGGCGGATATAAAAAATGCCCTCGTGCGCCCCGACCGCCACCGCCGCGAGCGCCAACCCTTCGATGACCCGGAAGGGAAAGGATTCGAGAATCAGCAGCCAGTCGCCGTTGCAGATGACATACTTGACATCGCCCGGCTGTCGGCGGACGGCGCGCCATTTCTGTCCGCTGGGGAATCCCGCCCCGCCGCGTCCGCGCAAGCCGGACAATTCGATGGCGGCGATGAGTTGTTCGGGAGAAATCTGAGGGTGTCGAGCCGGAGGCTCGACAGATTGCGGATTGCGGATTGCGGATTGCGGATTGGAAAGGCGGGCCTGTGGAGCCGGAGGCTCGACGCTACATTCAAGACACTTGCGGAGCGCGGCAAAGCCATCGTGGGCGAGGTACTCATCCAAGTCCAGCGGATCGAGGCGGCCCAAGTGTTCGGTGGAGATATGCACCTGGTTCTCCAGGAAGGCGCGGACAGCGGGATCGGGTTTGCTTGCGGAGAAGCGCGCCGCCGCTTCTTGTGGCGCGGCCTCATCGAGCAGCAGGCCGCCCAGCAGGCCGGACCAGAGCCGGGTAGCGCGCCGCAGAAAACCGCGCGGACGGAAATGGCGTTGGAGCAAGGCACCGGCCTGGGCGGGGGTGATGTTCGAATAGCATAAGGCCGCTTGGCCCGGCAGCGCGACTTCAACCAGCGGCGCGCGATGGCATAGGCCGACGCAACCCACACGCTTGACGCTGACTTGACCGGCGCATTGGGCCGCGCTTTCGCGCAAGGCGTGAAACAACTGATCGCTGCCCTTGGCCATGCAGCAGGAACCCAGGCCGATCTGGATTTGAGCCGCGCCCAGGGCGGCCGGAGGTCCTTTTTCCTCGGTGGACTTCACCCCTCCCGCCGCGGTCTGTTGGGCAAGATAGTCGCGGACTCGGCCCGGGGCAGTCTCCGCGGAGGCGTATCCCATCGTCCAGTCGCCCATCTTGACTACAGGCGCCAGCATGCAACAACCCAAACAGGTGACCTGTTCGACGGTGAACTCTTGCGCCGCATCGGTGTCGGCGCCCGGCGGGATGTTCAAGTGCCGCCGCAACGCCTCGTCCACCCTCTCCGCTCCCGCGACATGACAGGCCGCGCCGTTGCAGACTTGAAAAATATGTTTGCCCGCCGGCTTGAGGCGGAACATGTCGTAAAAAGTGGAAACGCCGGAGATGGCGGAGGGGTGAATCTCGGTTAGCTCAACGAGGCGCTCGAGCGCCTCCCTGGGCAGATAGCCGTGATGTTCCTGAAGCGCCTGCAAAATCGGGATCAGCGCCTCGGGTTTGCGCCCGATGCGCTCCACCGTTTCCTGGAGGAAGTTGAGGTCAACAGCGGGCATAGGTCACGGTTGTTTCACGGGCTTGTCATCCGCCGGCCCCAGGCAGAACAGGTTGGTAGCGCCGCGCAGGAAGATGCGCCCGCCGGCAAAGGCCGGGCTGGCGATGAATTTGTCGGGCAGTTGGATTCGCCCAATTTGCTGAGTCTCGCGCGCGGCGCGCAGCATCGCCAAATCTCCATTTTTGGCCAGGACAAAAAGCCGGTCCCCCGCGATGCCGGGCGAGGCCTGCACTTCGGTGTCCAGATTCGTCTCCCAAAGTTGTTTGCCGTCGCTGGTCTGAAGGCACTCCACCATGCCCATGCTGCTGACGGTGAAAACCAGTTCGCCGGCGCTGACCGGGCTGGTGATGTCGGGGAAATTCCCGTCGGCGGCCCAGGCGACGGCCGTCTTGGTGACGTCGCCCGCGCCGTCGGGCCGCAGGGCCAGGAGCTTGGACCCCGGATCGGGCAGGAGGACAAATCCGCCGGCGAAGACGGGCGAAGGGACGATTTCGTTATTGAGCAATTCGGCGCGCCAAAGCTCGTTGCCGTTGGTCTGCTCATAGCCGATGACCCAGGGCTTGCCCATCGCGATGATCTGGGTTTTGCCAGCCGCTTCGACGATAATCGGGGAGGACCACGACGAGGGGACGGGCCGGCTGCGCTGCCACAAGAGCTTCCCCGTGGCGCACTGCAAAGAAATTAGTCTTGACTTTCCGGCAACCGGCGCAACCTCTGCCGCGGCGCCCCGTCCCGTGGCGGCCTGCAGCGGAGTTGTATTTGTCCCTTCCACCGGCGTCTCGCCTTCGCCCTCGCCTTGGTCCAACTGGATGAGGAGGCTGTTCCCCCAGATGGCGAGGGAAGCGGCATAGCCGTAGGAATTTTTGATTGGGCCGAGGTATTTGGCCCAGGCAACCGAGCCGTCGAAGTTGATCGCGCCGAGGTCGCCGTTGGCGAAGATGGCATAAACGCGCCGCCCGTCAGTCGCCATGGTGGAGGCTGCCCAAGTCGTGTCCTCCGGCGGCTCCGGGACCGGGGGCGGGCTGGGCGGAACATTGACGACGGCCTTGCGCCAGAGAAGCGCGCCGCTGGAGACGTTGTAGCAAAAAACCTCGCGCTGCGCCGCCGTGCCGCCCGAAATAAACACGCGATCCCCCCAGACGACCGGCGAACTGTGGCCGGGCGCGAGGATGGCGGAGCGCCAGGCCAGGTTGGTCACGAAGTTGGTTTGCGCGGCCACGCCGCTGCCGTCCCAGCCGCGGAAGCGGGGCCAATTGGTCTGGAATTCAGCCAGGGCGGGCGCCTGCTTTGCCGGCGCCTCCACTTCCGCGCCGGCTTTGCCGAGGAGCTTGTCCCAGGCCGCCGGGTTGGCGGGCAAAACGGAGGTGTTGGCGAAGCGGATGATGACCAAAGAAGCCGCAACCACCACGGCCACGCCGGCCAGGGTCCAGCGGGAGAGAGAGGCGAGTTTGAGGGACGCTTCGCCGGGATCGGTCTTGGGCTGCGGCGACGGGAGGGTTTTCTTGAGAGATGCCGCCTTGCCGGCCGCCAGAGTCAGGACCAGCATCCCGCCCAGCAGCAGCCAGGCGCCGGTGGTATCCAACTCGAGGCGGTGGCGGAACTTCTGGCGGAAATTGCGGTCCATTTGGCGAATCTCGGTTTGCAGCGGCTCGTTTTTCGGCTCGGCGGCCAGCTTGTCCTTGAGGGCGAGCAATTGCGGAGATTTCCACGGATCGTTGGTGGCCGCCGCGAAATGCTGATAGACCATGACCGCGCAAAGCAGGAGACAGAACAGGCCCGCGATCCACGCGGTAAGACAGAGAGCGCGATGAAGTGGAGAATCGTTCATGGCGTCGCGGGTTTGTCCGCCGCCGGCATCCAGCCGAGGCGAACGCGTTCGTTAGGGCACGCGGTGAAACAGCGGGCGCAGGCGAAACACGCGCCGCGGTCCGGCTCATAATCAGTCCGGCTCGCCGGCACCGACAGCGACACCAGTTTGAGTCCGATCACCAGGCCGATCCAGCCGCCGAACAGCCAGGAGGCCAAATCAAAGCGGTGCCGCAAATCCGCCGCCGCCTTCAGAATGGCTTCCGGAGCATCGGTGGCGCGCTGCAACGAAAGCGCCTCCGGGGTCATCAGGCCGTACTGCACCGGAGCGGATTGCTGGCGCAAGTAGCGTTCGGCCGCAGCCACGTCAGGATGAAGTTGCGCGGCGGCCGAGCTGAGTTTGGAACCCGCCCACGCGCCGGCCACGACCAGGACCGGCAGCAGCGCCAGCAGCCAGCCCAGGCGTCGTCGCGCCGCGCCCAGCCGGGCCGGGTTGGCTGGGGACGCCGGTTCGCGCATCGCGCCGAACGGGCAGGATTGTTCGCAAAGACGGCATTGCGTGCAGATATCGGGGGTGACGCGGACGCGCCATTTGGAAGCCAGCGAAGCCAGCCGGAGCAATCCGCCATAAGGACAAAGAAACCGGCAATAGGGCCGGCCGACGAACATCCCCAGCAGCAAAAAGGCCGCCCCAACAGTCAAGATGAAACTGCCGCCCGACCGCCGGAAAAACGGCACGAACGGATCATAACGGCAAATCACAAATCCCGTTCCGGTGCCGGCGTAAATCAGCCCCGCCCCCAGGAAAATAAAAGGCACGACACTGAGCGCCTGTTCCAGCCAGGCCGGGACCTTGACCGGCTTGATCAGCACAAAATCCTGGAGCGCCCCCTGCGGGCAGACGCCCGCGCAAAAGGCGCGTCCGGCGAACAGCGCCACCACGATGGGCGCGAAGCAAAAGATCAGCACCGTCACCGGCACCGCGTAGTCCGGGTTGAACAGCCCAAAGACGACATTCTGCGGCGAGCCGATGGGGCAGATGCAGCCTTTGCGGTAGAAGCCGAAATAAGCCAGGGAAAAGAGGGACAGCCAGACCAGCTTGCTGCGGGAACGCTTCTTGTAAATCAGCCAGATGGCCGTTGCCAGGGCGGCGAGAAGCACGCCGGTATCCGCGTACTGGAGCCAAATTTGGCGCGCGGCGGGAATGGTGGTGGAAGGGAGGCGGTAGGGGCTTTCAAAATCCGGCGGCGGGAAACGCTGCTCGGCGCAAGCCAGCAACGCCGGGAGCAGGATCACAACCAGCGCAACGATGAATTTCAGACGGCGAAGGATGCGATTGCCAATGGGTCGAGCCAGAGGCTCGACGCTACATGGCGAACTGAGGAATTTCAGACGGCGAAGCATGCGTTAGATGCTGGCGGATTTCAGCAGATAGGGGTGGTCCGCCGGTACGCGACGGAAGGCGTCGCCGGGGCAGGAGCGGGCGATGGCGCACTCGTTGCAGTTTTGGCAGCGATCGTGGCGGATTTGCAGGAAGAGGGAGCCGTTGCCGAAGCGGGCGCAGCCCTCGACGCATTTGGCGCAGCCGATGCAGAGTTGCTCGTCAATGCTATATTGATAATAGGGGTCCTCGACGAAGGTGCGTTTGAGCGCCGCCGTCGGGCAAAGCTGGTTCTCCGCCGCCGTGGTCAGATCGTTTGGTTCCGGCGCGAAGAACCCGGTGCAAAGCTGGCAGTAGCCGCAGATCGCATAGACTTGGACGCATTTGACGGCGGACTGCTCCAGGACGCACTTGGTGGCGCAGTTGCCGCAGTGGAGGCACTTGGCGGGGTCCAGTTGCCACACCCATGCCGCGCCCGTGCTCCGGCTGGCCAGCGCGCCGGCCGCCACGCCCAGGCCGGTCATGGCCATCAGCCGCGCGCCGTTGCGGAGAAATTGCCGCCGCGTCACCGGGGCGTCCATTGGGGGTTTGGGGTCCATGAAATTTCCGGGGGCTGCGCTTTTATGCTTTCCGCTTCATCACCCGCACGTTGCCGGCCACCAGGTCCAGGATGCAGATCCGGCCGTCGCCATCCACCGCGGCGTCTATGCCGCCGTGGATGCAATCGTTCAGGCTGTTGCAGGCGACCGCGTTTTCCGGGAACGATTCCGCCCCCGCCACGACCGACTGGAATTCGCCGGCCGCGCTGTAAATTTTCACGCGCGGAATGCCCTTCTCGCAGGTGACGATCCGCCCGTCGGCCAGCGCGGCCAGCGCGATGGGATTGCAACAGCCGCAGAATCCGTCAATGGCGGCGGTGGGTTTGCCCCAGGCGGCCGCCAGGTCCCCGTCCAAGGTATAGGCTTCGACCTGATGGCGTCCCGTATTATTGACACGTAACAAGCCGTCCGGGTGGAGGATCACGTCGAGAAACGGACTGGGGACGATGAATCCCGGCACGTTCCGGGCCGCGTCCTTTTGGCCGATTCGCCCGATGATTTTTCCGGCCCGGTCGTAGCGCAGCACCACCAGTTTGCCGGCATCGGCCGCAAAGACATCCTTCGCCCCCGCCGCCAGGCCGGTAAGCCAGGTCTTCGGGTCCGGCGAATCCCAACGGGCCGTGCGCGCGCCCGTGGCGTCAAACACTTCGATGTGGTCGCGCAGGCCGGCGAAAATGGTTCCATCCGCGGCCACCGCGACGCAGCAGGCCGGCCCCGTCAGCGCCAATTCCATTCCGCCCTGGCCGGCTCGGCTCAGGCAACTGATGTAGTTGCCGGCGCAGACATAGATCCGGCCGTCCGGCCCGATGGCCAGCCGGCGGGCGTCCTTGCGCGGAACCGGCCAGCGCGCGGCCTCCTCGTGGCTGATGAGTTTGGGATCGGTCTTCTGGAAACGGGAAATGTCGTAGGCAAAAGGGTTGGCCGTTCCCGGTTCCGCCGCGCCCGCCCGCGCCGCGCCGGCCAGGCCGAGGATGGCGGCTGTTTTAGTGACAACACCGAAAAATTCGCGCCGGTCGAAAAGTTCAAGCTCTGGTTTCATAAACGCCTCGCTGGGGTTTGGCGGAGAACTTCCTTCGCGGACAAGGCGCCGGGAAGCCCGCAGTCCTCAAACACGGCGCAGCCCCGGCAAATTCCGGCGCTGACGCAGACTTGGCCTGCGGGCCGCGCGGACGCGCGCCCAGCCAGTTTGCCGCCAATCGCGGCCAGGCCGCCGAGAATGGCCAGGCGCAACCCGTCGCGCAGGAACTGGCGGCGGCTGGCGCTGGAATTCGGACAACATTTGCTCATAACTCAGCCTTTTTTGTCAGCTTCCACCATCTTGTGGAAACGGGCTTGCCTTTTTTTGCGCAAGCCTTGGCATTTCTTGCCTTATTCACGAGAGAAACAGGTCGGCGGACACGCCAAAGTGCCGCGACAGGGTGCGCACATGCTTGAGCGTCAGCTTGCGTTCGCCGCGCAAGATCATGGCGCCCAGCGAGCGGTGAACCCCCAGCACCCGCGCCAGGTCCGCCGCGCTCATGGCGTGCGCGTCCAACAGGTGTTGCAGTGCTTCCAGGCCGGTCACTTTGGGCGCGTCCACACGCTCTTTTTCATAGTCCTCAATCAGGCGGCAGAGAAGATCAAAATAGTCCTCCTGGTCGGGTGTAAGCTTGTGACCGGCCAAAAGATCTGTGACTTCCGTAACGTTATCGAATTCCACCTTGTCATGGATCGGGCGCGGCGTGAGAACCTGGCAGAGTCTGGCGTAGTCTTTTGGCAGCCGCCCAAACCCTGTTTTGGCGCAAGTCGTTTTCATAATATGTCTTTCCAGCGGTCTTTGCTGTATTCCGCGTGCGTCATAAAGCGCAAAGTATAGACGATCTGGAGGTTGAAATGCACCGCCGCAATCAGCCGATACTCATTGCGGCGGATGTTGAATATGAGCACCTGCCGCCCGCTGCGAACCGTTGCGACATCCGTGTCGGGATAGGTTTGCCGCACGTCCACCAAGTGGCGCCAGGCCGCCTTCCTGACGAACTTGCGCCAGGCATCCAATGCGCGGGCGGCCGGGGGATGTCGCCTTCCTGCCGCCACGAGAAACGTCTCGCTAATGATTCGCACTGATACAAATTGTATTCGCCCGGCCAATTTGTCAAACGCGAATCAGCGAAAAATCTGTTGCCACCGAGGGTCTTGACCGCGCTGGAACAAAAGCCAGGGCGGCCTTGGGCTGACATTGGCCGCGAACAGGCCAGGTGACTATGGCGGACTACAGAGATGGCGCGCCTACGGCGCTACGGCCACGCCGGGCCGGGCATGGGTTGCGAAGTTCATGGCGGAATTGGCGGGGCGGAGACGCGCTGGAGATAAAGACCTTTGATTTTGGGTTTTGTGCGGGTAATTTGAGGCGGCAGGATGAATTTTCGAGCGCGAATTTATAAGCCGGCTTTGGCTGTGCTGGCGGCGGTTTTGTTTTGCGGCTCCTCGCAAATGCAGGGGCGGTTGAACGCGGACCGCCAGGCCTATGGCTTCACGCGGCTGACCGTGTTGTCCAACGCCCCGCCGATTCTGGCGTTCACCACGGTGGCGCTGGGAGGCTTCCGCGGGCTGATCTCCAACGCGCTCTGGATGCGGGCCAGCGAGTTGCAGGAGGAGGAGCGGTATTGGGAGATGGTCCAGTTGTCCGATTGGATCACCACGCTGGAGCCGCATTTCACCGAGGTCTGGACCATGCAGGCCTGGAACATGGCCTACAACATATCTGTCAAGTGCAAAGACTTCGAGGAGCGGTGGAAGTGGGTCCAGCGCGGGCTGGACCTCCTGCACAAGGGCCTGAAAGCCAACCCCGGCGAAGCCAGCATCTACAGGGAACTCTCTTGGATTTTCCGCCACAAAATCGGCCAGAACCTCGACGACGCCCATATCCTCTATAAAATCCGCTGGGCACAGCAAATGCAGAACGTCCTGGGCGGCCATCCCGATTTCGACGCGCTGATCCATCCGCGGACTGCGGAGGAGCGGGAACGGGCCGGGAAATTGCGCGAGGATTATCAGATGGACCCGGCGATCCTCCAGGAAATAGACAAGACTTTCGGGCCGCTGGACTGGCGTCTGCCGGACGCCCACGCCATTTACTGGGCGCAGATGGGCGTTCGCAACGGAACGGATCAGGACAAGGACCTGATCCGCCGTTACTCCTACGCCATCATGCGGCAGGTCTGCCTGCGCGGCGGCGCCCTGCCGTCGTGGGTCACGAATGTGACCGAGGACAATTTCATCCTCTGGCCCAATTTGGACCTGGTGCCCAAGGCGGTCGCCTCGTTCGAGGAAACCCTGCCGGGTGTATTGAACCAGACGCCCGTGAAGACGGCGGAGAAGAATTACCTGAGGGAGATAGTGGTTCTCTTGTATGAATACAACCGCACGCAGGAGGCCGCGCATTGGTTCAACTACATGAAGACGACATTCACCAACGGCCTCCTGAGCGACGAGACCAATATGACGGTTGAAGCCTACGCCTACAAACAAATCCAGGCGGAAGTTCTCGAACTGGACCCGAACAAGGCGACGGGTTTCATCCTGGGCTTGACCACGCAAGAGTATCTGTGCTTGATCGGGGACGAGGACGACCGGGCGGCGAACTTCAAGCGGATGGCGGCGTTCGTTTGGCAGGCCTACCAGAGCAAACTTCCCAAAGGCACCAACGGCCCGCGCATCGCACTTCGCCCGTTGGAACAACTGCGGGGCGACGAGCTTGACGACCTGGAAAGCCGGCTTTCTCCCCAGGCGGCGGCGATGCTCCGCAACAAGCTTGGCCTGGGGCCGAGGGCGCCCGCCGCTCCGCCGCCGCCTCCGGCCGGCGGAGGCCCCGCGTAGGGGTCCGGTTCTTGATCTGTAACTATTCAGGTAGGGACAGCGCGCCGCGCTGTCCGCGCCGCGTCCAGCGGCGCAATGGATCGCCCGCCCCGGACGCCTCGGCGAGGCGTCCCTACCTGAATAGTGACCTTGATCTTAGCCCGCATATTTCATAGCCTGGTAGGGCGAAGCTGCTGCTTCGCCCTAATTTGGGCGGCGCAGCAGCGCCGCCCTACCGTTCAGGGTGTGGCATGTTCCCGCAGGGATATGAAATATCCGGGTT
>Ga0182027_10006505_pt1 | contig 17456 bp, 13 predicted proteins | sample 712E1DmetaG_FD_121300 | JGI IMG/M metagenome (GOLD analysis project Ga0182027, IMG submission 121300) | Permafrost microbial communities from Stordalen Mire, Sweden - 712E1D metaG (Illumina Assembly) | ecosystem: Environmental > Terrestrial > Soil > Wetlands > Permafrost | place: Sweden... | reverse complement strand
GCTCGAAGGCGTAGATGCCGCAGTTGCAGAGGTTCGAAAGGGCCTCGGCTTTGGCCGGCTTCTCCTGGAACCCCGTGACGCGCCCGGCCGGGTCGTGGACCACGACGCCGTAGTGCGACGGGTCGTCAACCTCTTTGACGGCGATCGTGGCGATCGCGCCCCGCCGGCGGTGGGCGGCCAGAAGCGACGAGAGGTCGGCATCGGTGAGGGCGTCGCCGCTGACCACCACGAAGGTGCCGTCGCCGAGCAGCTCACGAAAGCCGCCGGTGCCGCCGGCGGTGCCCATCAGCTTCTCTTCGAAGTGGTAGTGGGTCTGCACGCCGAGCGCCTCGCCGTCGCCGAAGTAGCCGCGGATGTCGTCGGCGTAGTGGTGCAGGTTGACGCAGACCTCGGTCACGCCGTGGCGGGCCAGCAGGCGCAGGATGTGCTCCATGACCGGGCGATTGACGACGGGCGCCATGGGCTTGGCGGTGCGGTCGGTGAGCGGCGCCAGCCGGGTGCCCAGGCCGGCCGCCATGATGTGAGCTTTGGGCGCGCCGCCGGCCGCGCTCATGAGACGCACTGCCCGTCGCGGCAGGCGCGGCTCAGCGCCCGGTCGTAGGGCGGGCGCAGCACGCCCACCTCGGTGATGATGGCCGTGATGTTGGCCTGGGGCGTGATGTCGAAGGCGGGGTGTCGGGCGTGCGCCCCGGCGGGCGCCACGCGCCCGCCGCGGAAGTGCGTGACCTCGTCGGGGTCGCGCTCCTCGATGGGGATCTCGGCGCCGCCGGCGACGGCCAGGTCGACCGTCGACAGCGGCGCGGCCACGTAGAACGGCAGGCCGTGCTCCTTGGCCAGCACCGACAGCGTGTAAGTGCCGATCTTGTTGGCGGTGTCGCCGTTGGCGGCGATGCGGTCGGCGCCGACGACGATGCCGTCGACCTCGCCCCGGGCGATGAAGTGCCCCGCCATGTTGTCGGTGATGAGGCTGTAGGCGATGCCCTCGACGGAGAGCTCCCACGCGGTCAGGCGGGCGCCCTGGAGCCAGGGCCGGGTCTCGTCGACGAAGACCGAGACGGCGCCGTCGTAGCGTTCGTGGCAGGCGCGCACGACACCCAGCGCCGTGCCGTACCCGGCGGTGGCGAGGGCGCCGGCGTTGCAGTGGGTGAGGATGGCGTCGCCGGCCTTGAACAGCGGCGCGCCGAAGGCGCCGATGGCGTAGCAGCGGCGGATGTCGTCGTCGTGGATCTCGCGGGCCCGTGCCAGCAGGGTGAGCCAGCACTCCTCGGGCGCCGCGTCGCAGCGCTGCCAGAGGCCGCGCATCTCGGCGATGGCCCAGGTGAGATTGACGGCGGTGGGCCGCGTTCGGGCGAGGCCCGCCGCCGCCTCGGTGAGGGCGGCGTTGAACGCGGCCCGGTCGCCGGCCTGGGCGAAGGCCGCCTCGCGGGCGGCCAGCGCGAGAGCGCCGGCGGCGGCGACCCCGATGGCCGGCGCGCCGCGCACGGTCATGTCGCGGATCGCCCGGGCCACTTCGCGCCAGGTCGTGCAGGTGACGTAGCGCTCGTCGTGCGGCAGGGCGAGCTGGTCGATCAGCACGACCGCGTCGGGCCGGATCTCGACCGTCTCGATGCGCAGCTTGTGCTGCGGGCCGGCGGTGCTCAGCTCAGGTACCCTGGTCCCAGGAGGCCAGGTACTTGGCCTGCTCGTCGGTGAGCGTGTCGATGGCGAGGCCCATGGTCTCGAGCTTGAGACGGGCGATCTCGGCGTCGATGTCGGCCGGCACCGTGTAGACCTTGTTCTCGAGCTCGGCGTGCTTGGCCACCAAGTACTCGGCCGCCAGCGACTGGTTGGCGAAGCTCATGTCCATGACGGCCGCGGGGTGACCTTCGGCGGCCGAGAGGTTCACGAGACGGCCCTCGGCCAGCAGGTAGATGCGCCGCCCGTCGGCCATGGTGTACTCGTCGACGAACTCGCGCACGCGGCGCTTGCCGGTGGCCAGGGCCTCGAGGGCCGGGATGTCGATCTCGACGTTGAAGTGCCCGGTGTTGGCGACGATGGCGCCGTCGGGCATGACCTCGAAGTGCTCCTTGCGGATGACGTGGATGTCGCCGGTGGCGGTGACGAACAGGCGGGCCAGCTTGGCCGCCTCGGCGATGGGCATGACGCGAAAGCCGTCCATGACCGCTTCGATGGCCTTGAGCGGGTCGACTTCGAGGATGATCACGTCGGCGCCGTGGCCCTTCATGCGCGTCGCCAGGCCGCGCCCGCACCAGCCATAGCCGGCGATGCAGACCGTCGTGCCGGCCAGCAGGATGTTGGTGGCCCGCACCACCCCGTCGAGGGTGGACTGGCCGGTGCCGTAGCGGTTGTCGAACATGTGCTTGGTGTTGGCTTCGTTGACCGCGACGATCGGGAACATGAGGCGGCCCTCGGCTTCGAGGGCCTTGAGGCGGATGACGCCGGTGGTGGTCTCTTCGGTGCCGCCGATGATGTCGGCCGCCATGTCGGGGCGCTCGCCGTGCAGCACGCCGATGACGTCGGCGCCGTCGTCCATGGTGATGTTGGGTCGGTGGTCGACGGCGGCGTTGATGTGAGCGTAGTAGGTGGCGTCGTCTTCGCCCTTGATGGCGTAGGTGCGGATGCCGTACTCGGTGACCAGGGCGGCCGCCACGTCGTCTTGCGTGCTGAGCGGGTTCGATGCGCACAGCACGATGTCGGCGCCGCCGGCCTGGAGTGTGCGCATGAGGTTGGCGGTCTCGGTCGTGACGTGCAGGCAGGCGCCGATGCGCACGCCGGCCAGCGGCTTTTCGCGGGCGAAGCGCTCGCGGATGGAGGCCAGCACCGGCATGTGCATGTCGGCCCACTCGATGCGCAGCACGCCCGCCGGCGCGAGCGACTGGTCTTTGATGTCGTACTGGGCTGAGTCGCTCACGAGCTTCTCCCGGTCGGAGGTTGATGGCCGCTCGGCACGCCGCAGGCGGCGACCTTGAGACCGTACAGGGCAGCTATGATCGCTACGTCGATGAGGCAGTCGCAGACCGCCGGACACCCGGCGGCAGCGACGGCTCGCCGTTCAAACGGTGAGAGATCGGTGACCTTCGCGACCCCCGCCACGGCGACAACAGAGTATACACGGCGCTCCACGGCGTCACGAAGGCGGCGCACGATCGTCTCCGGTTGATATACGCCGGTGAGCGAGGGAAACGACTGCGGGCCGCGGCTGCGGGGACCGCTCACGGGGCGTCGCCCCGTGAGCGGTCCCCGCAGCCTCGTGTTGACGTGGTCGCTCACGACCACCACCTCGGGCACGGGCGCGGCGGAGAGCCAGCGGAGCGGCACCACGAGACCGACGGTCGGCGTGAGGTACGCCGGCGAGGCGGCCGCGACCGCGGCCGCCTCGCCGAGCAGCTCGAACAGCTCGCCCTGCCAGGCCACCGACACACGCAACGCGTCGAGCGCCACGACCGTGGGCGCGACGCCCGCGAAGAGCGCGCCCGGCAGCGTCGAGCCGGACAGCGGCGCGGCGACGAGCAGCAGCCCGACGACCGGCTCCGGCGGCGGCTGCGAGGCTGACGGGCGGCTCATGTCTGGGCCTTGCGAAGCTCGGCGGACGGGCGGCGCGGCGCCGTCTACGACGGCGCCGCGCCGCCCTCGCCCGACAGGCGCGCCTTCAGGTCTTCGAGGACCTCGACGGGCCCGGGGTCGACGCCGTACAGCAGGGCGAGATAGAGCGAGGCGAAGTCGCCCACGTAGGCGCTCGACACCAGACGGGCCAGCGGCAGGACGCCGCGCGCCACGACGCGCGCCACGCCGGCCACGCGCGGCTGCACGCTGGCCGCCGTCAAGGCCAGCCGGCGGCGCAGACGCTCGTCGCCGGCGGGATCGTCGAGCAGCACCAGCACGACACGCCCGGCTACGCCGGGGTTCGTCGCCCAGCCGGCGAGCTCGTTGTGATCGAGCTCCGGCAGCTCGTTGAAGAACGCCGGGGTCTTGGCGTTCTCGTTCAACTGACCCTTCCAGCGCCGCGCGGCGGGCGCCGTGACACCCGCGCCGTAGACGACGGGAAGACAGTTCAGCAGGCGTCGGGCGATGGTCTTGGCCTCGTTGTCGTCGTCGGCGACCTCGGGCACGAGCTCGGCCCTCAGCTCGGCGATGACCTCGATGGCCTCGGCGACCTGCTCGTCGAACCCGGACGCCAGACCGGCGACTTCGAGGGCGACGCCGATCGGCGTCGAAAGAAAACCGATCGCAGCGCGCGGCTGCAGGTCGGCCGGCACGGTGACCAGCGGCAGGTCGCGTTGCCCGGCCAGCTCGGAGAGGCGCCCGCCCGAGGCCACGCAGACCGGCCGGCAGCCGCGCGCCAGGGCGCGCGCGACGCAGGCGAGCGTCTCTTCGGTGTTGCCCGAGTAGCTCACCGCGAAAACCAGCGTGCGCTCGGACACCCAGGCCGGCAGCTCGTAGCCGCGCACGACCTGGTAGGGCACGGGCAGACCGTCGAGACAGGCGCCAACGACGTCGCCGCCGATCGCCGAGCCACCCATGCCGCAGACGATGACGCCGTCCGGCCTGTCGGCGGTCACGAGGCGCTTGCCGGTCAAGGCCCCCACGGCGCGCGTGTAGCCTGCCTCGAGTTGCTCGGACAGCCGCGCGACCGTGTCGAACTGGCCGCCGCTGTCGAGCTCGGTCACGCGCTCCGGGCCGAGGTCGCCGAGCGTCACTCGCGGACCTGCGCCGACGACGCCGTCGGCGCTCACGAACCGCCATCCCGGAGGATGACCGACAGCACGAGATCGCGCTTCTCTGCCATCTGGGCGGCGCTCGTCGCGCCCAGGTTGAGACGCAGCAGCGGTTCGGTGTTGGACGGTCGCACGTTGAAGTGCCAGTCGGGGTAGTCGACCGAGACGCCGTCGAGGTGAGCGACGGCGCCGTCGGCGAACCGCTGCTCGAGGCGCGACAGGGCCGCCGGCACGTCGTCGACCCGCGAGTTGATCTCGCCTGAGATGAAGTAGGTGGCGCGCAGCGGCGCCAGCAGCTCGGCCATGGTCGCCCGCTTGCGCGACAGCAGCTCGAGGATGAGCAGCGCCGGGATGAAGCCGGAGTCGGCGTTGTGATTGGCCTGGAAGTAGTAGTGGCCCGAGACCTCGCCGCCGAACAGCACCGACTCGCGCCGCATGCGCTGCTTGAAGAAGGCGTGCCCCACGCGGTTCACCAGCGCCGTGCCGCCGGCGGCCCGGATGGTGTCGGGCACCGCCCGGCTGGCCCGCAGGTCGTAGAGGATGCTGGCGCCGGGATGCCGCGCGAGCAGCGCCTCGGCCAGCAGCGCAGTGACGAAGTCGCCGGGCACGAAGGCGCCGGTCTCGTCGATGAAGAAGCAGCGGTCGGCGTCGCCGTCCCAGGCGATGCCCAGGTCGGCCTTCTCGGCCACGACGCGTTCGCGCAGCTCGCGGCTGCTGGCTTCGAGCAGTGGATTGGGATCGTGGTTGGGGAAGCGCCCGTCGACATCGAAGTACAGCTCGACCCGTTCGATCGGCGTGCGGTCGAAGACCAGGGGCGCGAGCTTGCCGGCGGCGCCGTTGGCGGCGTCCATGACCACCCGCCAGGGGTGCAGGGCGCCGGCCTCGACCTGGGCCAGCAGGTGCTCCACGTAGTCGGGGTAGAGGTCGTCGGCGGTGAGGTGCGGCGCGGCGGGCGCCGGGGCCGGATCCATGTCGAGCACGCGACGCTTGAGCTCGGGGATGCCGGCGTCGCCCGACAGGGGCAGGGCGCCCTCGCCGACGAGCTTCATGCCGTTGTACTGGGCCGGGTTGTGCGACGCCGTGACGGCCGCGCCGCCGTCGAGACCGCGGTCGGCGACCCCGAAGTAGAGCATCTCGGTGGGGATCATGCCGAAACCGGTCACCTGGGCGCCGGCCGCTTCGGCTCCCACCGCGAAGGCCTCGGCCAGCTCGGGCGATGACAGCCGCGGGTCGTGACCCACGGCCAGGCGCCGGGCGCCGAGCTGCGCAGCGAGGGCGGCGCCGATGCGCCGGGCGCCCTCGGCGTCGAGCTCCTGCGGGTAGAGGCCGCGTATGTCGTAGGCCTTGAAGGCATCGGGCGAGACGGTCATCGACCCTCCACTCCGTCGAACTCGCGGAACTTCACGGCGCCGTCGGCCAGCACCGTCCCCGGATACAGGCAACAGCCGTTGGCGATGACGTTGTCGGCGCCGATCCGGCAACCGTCGCCGATCACGGCGTTGACGATGTGGCTGTCCTGGCCCAGGGAGGCGCCGCTGACCACCACGCTACGCTCGATCGTGGCCCGGGCGCCCACCGTCACGCCGTCCTGCACGACGGACTCGACGATCTCGGCACCCGCTTCGACGACACAGCCGGCGCCGATCACGACGAGCGGCCCGACGCGGCTGCCGGGGGCGAGGGTCGTGCCGCCGGCGACGTGCGCCGGCGGCACGACCCTCGCCCCCGGCGCGACGACGGCGTCGGGCGCGACGAACAGATACGAAGGCCCGAGGTCGCGCGAGACGCTCGTGGCGATGGTGTTCTGCAGCAGGTCGAAATGGGCCTGGAGGTAGCTTTCGGGCGTGCCGATGTCGCGCCAGTACGCCTCGGTCACGAAGGCGTAGAGCCGCCCGGCGGCGGCGAGCTGGGGAAACACGCCGCGCTCGATCGACAGCGGCCGGCCGGCCGGGATCATGGCCAGCACGTCGGGTTCGAGGAGGTACACACCGGCGTTGATCAGCGCACCGTGAGACGGCACGGCGTACTCGGCGCCCGGCTTTTCGACGAACTCCGCCACGCGACCGTCGTCGGCGATCTCGACGAGACCGTAGCGGCGCGGGTCGTCGACCCGCGTGAGCAGGATCGTGGCGAGTCCTCCCCGCTCCCGGTGAAAGGCGCTCATGGCCGTGAGGTCGACGTCGGTCAGCACGTCGCCGTTGAAGGCGAACAGGGGACCGTCGTCGAGCTCGGCCTGAACGTTCCTGATGGCGCCGGCGGTGCCCAGCGGCTGGTCCTCGACCACGTAGCGCACCGCCAGGCCGTAGCGGCTGCCGTCGCCGATCGCGTCCTGCAGCGCATGGGCCAGATACCCGGCCGAGAAGACGGCCCGCTCCACGCCGTGGCGAGCGAGGTTCTCCAAGATGTAGCCGACGAACGGCCGGCCGACCAGCGGCACGACCGGCTTGGGCACGCGCGAGGTGATCGGCCGCAGCCGGGTGCCTTCACCGCCGACCAGGACGACCGCCTGAGCGCACGATGAGCCGCCGGACACGGGCCGAGCCCTACCTGGCTTCGCTTGAAGTGACGGGCTCGCCGGCAGCGACCGTGCGGTCGACCGTGCCGATGCCGTCGTAGGAAAGGCCGGCGGCGGTGACCAGGGCGGCGTCGAGCACGTTGCGGCCGTCGATCACGTGCCGGCCTTTCATGCGCTCGCGGACCACCGTCCAGTCGAGCGCGACGAGCTCGGGCCACTCGGTCACCAGGATGGCCGCGTCGGCGCCGTCCAGGGCTTCGAGGGCGCCGGTGGCGATCTCGACGCCCGGGAACAGGTCGGCGCGCGAGCCGGGCGCCACCATCGGGTCGTAGGCGGTGACCCGGGCGCCCTCGGCGCGCAGCCGCGAGGCGAGCACGATGGAGGCGGCCTCGCGCAGGTCGTCGGTGTTGGGCTTGAAGGTGAGGCCGAGCAGCGCGACGTGCTTGCCGCGCAGGCGGCCGCCCAGCCTCTCCTGCAGCTTGCCGACCACTCGCCGCTTCTGCAGATGGTTGACCTCGATGACGGCGTTCAGGAGCTGGAAGTGATAGCCGGAGTTGCCGGCGAGCTGCTTGAGCGCCTGGACGTCTTTGGGAAAGCAGGAGCCGCCGTAGCCGATGCCGGCTTGCAGGAAGTACGGCCCGATGCGGTGGTCGAGACCCATGCCGTCGGCCACGGCGCGCACGTCGGCGCCCACCACCTCGCAGACGTTGGCGATCTCGTTGATGAACGAGATCTTGGTGGCCAGGAACGCGTTGGAGGCGTACTTGATCATCTCGGCGGTGGGCACCGTGGTGCGCACGACGGTCGTCTCGATGCCGGCGAAGAGCCGCTGGATCTCGTCGCCGTCGCGCTCGCGGTAGGCACCGATCACGATGCGGTCCGGGTGCAGCACGTCGTCGACCGCGGCGCCCTCGCGCAGGAACTCGGGGTTGGAGACGTAGCCGATCGCCGCGGCCCCGGCGCTTTCGAGCTCGGCCAGGACCCGGTCGCCGGTGCCCACTGGCACCGTACTCTTCATGACGAGCAGCCGCTCACCGTCGCGGGCGCTGACGTCGCGCACGACCCGCTCGACGCGCGACAGATCGGCGTCGCCCGACGGCGACGGCGGCGTGTCGACGGCGATGAACAGCACGCGCGAGCGCTCGCACAGCTCGTCGTAGGAGGTCGTGAACGACAGACGGTCGCGGGCACCGGCCATGAGCGCGTCGAGGCCGGGTTCGTAGATCGGCACCTTGCCGGCACGCAGCGCCTCGATCTTGGCCTCGTCGACGTCGAGGCAGACGACGTGATGACCGAGGTGGGCGATACAGACGGCCGTCACGAGGCCCACGTACCCGACGCCGATGACCCCGACTGGCCGCTGTGTCTGTGGCACGATCCCCTACCCCCTCACTGCCGCTGGCGGGGGCCTAGTCTACCATAGGCGCCGGGCGCGGCCGGGCGGCCGACGGGCACGCGGCGCCGTCGCGCGAGGCACTCAGGGCGTGGCCGGCGGGGCGAGCGCGGCGGCCAGCTCGTCGCTCGAGTTGGTGTCGTGGGGGTTGAGCGTCAGCGCCCGCCTGAAGGCGGCCGCCGCCTCGGTCCGGCGGCCCAGCACGTTCAGCTCCATGAGCCCGAGCTCGTAGGAGGTGGCGTAGTTCTGCGGCTGCAGGCGGACCGCCTGTCGCAGCGTGGCCAGAGCGGCACTCGCCTGACCCTGCTGTTGCTCGACCAGGGCGAGGGTGAACAGCGGGTCGACCGCGAGCGGGTCGAGCCGGTGAGCCCGGCGCGCCTGGTCGATCGCCGCCGACGTCCGGTTGTCGCTGGCCAGGACGATGGCCCGCGACAGGGCGCTCTCGGACAGGTACGGCAGCAGGAAGCTCAGTGCCACCAGCGCCAGCGCTCCGCTGGCCAGCACGCGAGAGGCGACGCCGAAGCGCAGGCCGCGCGCCGGCGGGCGCGCGGCGTCGGGCTGGGCCGGGGTGGCGGCCGCCGCGGGGCCGGCTCGCCGGCCCCGCACGTAGGCGGCCGCCACCCCGGCAAACAGCAGGAAGACCACCGCGGCGGCAGCCATGTCCCAGTCCCAGTCGATCGTCATGTGGGCGACGAAGGCCACGATGGCGGCCTGCATGGCGGCGAGCAACCCGCGGTCGGCGCCGCGCGCCGCGCGACCCAGCGGCCGCAGGGCGGCGACCAGCAGACCGCCGATGGCCAGGACGAACAGGACGAGCCCCACGAGGCCCAGCTCGCTGAGCACGTTGATCCACTGGTTGTGAGCGTGCTTGACGAGGAACGACGCGTTGGGACGGTAGAGGTAGTTCGTAAAGCGGAAGGTGCCGGCGCCGGTGCCGGCCAGCGGGTGATGCGGGAAGCTCTTGAGACCTTCGCGGACCATGGGGATGCGGCCGTTGCTGCCCAGCGCGAGCAAGCGGCCGGCCCCGCTCGACTTGGGATTGGCGCTGGTGTCCGACGAGGTGAACTGGTGGGCGATCTTGTGGGCGAAGCCGCCGAGCCCGCCGTACCGCGAGGCGAAGGCCAGCCCGCCCACGGTCACGACGACCAGGGCGACGACCAGCACCACGGCGCCCACGACGTGCCGCCGCCGGCCGGCCAGCGGGATGGCGCGGGCGACGAGAGCCGCCGCCACCTGGGCGACGATCGCCAGGCCGATCGCCGCCAGCGCCCAGTGCCCGAAAGCGTGTCCCTGGGCGGTGCGCAGGGCGTCGTTGGTCGTGGCGTTGAAGAGCGTCTCGAGGTGGCGTGCGTGGTACAGGGCGGCGGCCGCGGGCGTCGCCGTCAGGGCCAGCGTGAGCACGCCCTGCAAGCGCTCGTTGGTGAGCGCGAAGTAGACCACGAGGGCGATCGCCACGGCGAGCGTACCGCCGCGCGAGAAGGTGAAGAACAGGGTGAGCAGGAACAGCGCCAGCGCGCCGGCGAAGGCGCCTCGCGCCGCGGCCGGCAGGCCGCGGCGCGAGGCGCCTTCGAGCGCCGGCACGATCGCCATGACCAGCATGATGGCCAGCACGTTCCAGTAGCCGATCGGAGCGCTCAGGCGGGCGTACAGATGGGCGTGCGTCAACTTGTCGGGCAACACTTTTCCGAGGAAGGCATAGACGGCCACGGGCACCATGGCCCAGACGTAGCCATAGCCGGCGAGACGAAGCTGCGCAGGGCCGGCCGGCGTTACCGTGACGACGGCGACGACGATCAGGTACAACAGGCTGACGTCGAAGGCCAGCCACGAGAGGTCGGGGCCGACCGACCAGGCGATCGACAGCCCTTCCCAAAGCGTGAACAGCGCCAGCGCCGACAGGCCCACGAGGCTCGCCCGACCGAGTTTCAGGCGCCGCGGGGCGAGCCACACCCACGCGACGGCGAGGGCCAGAAGCCCGAATACGATCGGCGCCGTGCGGGAAAAGATGTAGCCGCCGGACAGAAACGAAAGGGCAACGACGGCGGCAAGGACCGTCGCCACAGGGAGGCAACGCAAGACGAGAAGCGCGAGGCGAACGAGCGACGATGAGTCGGGTTCGCGCAAGGCCGTTGGCGGCGCCTCGTCGTCGGTCGCTGTGGGAATATCCTCCACGACGGGTAGTATACTCACCGCAGCGGGCGCTACGCGACGGACCTACGAGCCACCACGGAACGTGGCAATCGTCTGACCGGCGTGGTATAAGAATTGCCTGGCAGATACGAGAGAGAGTCGGACCAAAGTTGAAGGGGGTCTCAATGAAGATGAGAATCGTGACTATTGCAGTCATGGTCGTCGTCGCGATGCTCATGGTCGCGTCGGTGGCGCAGGCCGCGTCGAGCACCACCACGGCGATCATCAAGGACGCACAGGACGGGCACGTCGACGGCAACTACACGGCGGCTCAGGTCCGGGCTGCGTTGTCGTACCTCAAGAGCGACCCGTCGCTCGAGCAGTACACCGACGTCGAAGGCGTTCTCGAAGACTACCTGGCCAGCCTGCCGGCGCCGGCGGCCCAGAACGGCGGTCTCATGTTCACCGGCGGTTCGACCGTCGTGATCTTCGCCTTCGGTCTGGCCCTCATCAGCGGCGGTCTCGTCATGCGCAGGCGCCACGCGTAAGGACCTTTCCGACATCGCAGTGTAGGCGTGCGAGCGCCCCGGAGACGGGGCGCTCGTCGTTTCAGCGCCCAACGACCAGAGTCAACCCCACGGGCCCGCCCGCCGACTGCACCACCTGAGACGTCCGCAGGCCAAGATCGCCCGCCAGGACGAGCGCCAGCCGCCGATCTCCCTTGCGGTAGTACACGATCGGCAGCACCCCGGGCGCGAGTGACCGCGCCGACGCCCGCCGAGCCCGGTATCCGAACACGTCGAGGCGATCGACCGCCGGCGTAGCGACGGCGGCCGGTCCGACGACCGCGACCCTGGTCTGCGTGCGCTCGTAGTAGGTCACGCCGAGCCGGGTGGCCGCGAGGCGCGGCGCGAAGAACGCGGGCTGCACGGCACGCACGAAGGTCGCCGCGTTGAGACGCGCCCAGGCGGTGACCAGCGCCGCGGTGAGACCATCGCCGGCGGCCGGCGTGGGGCCGGCGGCCGGCGTGAGACTGGCGGTCGGCGTGGGGCCGGCGGTGGGCGGTGTGACGGCCGCGGCGACGGGCGACAGCGGCAGCCCGGCGGTCGTCGCCTGGGTGTCGATGGCGTCGTTGACGGCGGCGTCGAGCCCCGGCACCTCCGAGACGACGGCCGGCAGCGCCGCGGCTTGCACACCGCTCAGCGCGGCGCCCAGCACCGCCGCCGTGGGCGACGCCGGCACGATGCCGGACGTCGATCTGCCCAGCGCCACGACGACCCCAAGGGGAGAGCCCGTCGCCTGCGCACCGAGCGCCCGCGCCACGGCGGCCGGCGTGCGACAGGCCCACATCTCGACGCCCACGCCTCGCACGCCGTAGCCGCGCAACTCGCGCTCGAACGCCGCCCGATACACTGCCGCCCAGCTTCCCAGCGGCGCCGTCAGCACCCTCACGGTGCGCCCGGCCGGTCGCACGTCGACGCTGACCCCATAGAGTGGCGAGGCGGCGTCGAAGGCAAACGACTGGCGCAGGGCGAGCAGCGCGCCGGGCGACGGCAACCAGCGCTCGTAGCGGCCGCGCCGGTAGACGACGACCGGCAGCGAACCGGTGACCAGGTCGCCCGCGTCGGCGTTGTTCAGGGCCGCGCCGATGGCCGTCACGGCCTGCAGCCGCAGCGAGGTGCTGACGTCGGTCGAGCCGAGGATGTAGTTCGCGAACCCGACCAGGTTCAGCTCGTCGGCGCTGCCGTCCTTCAGCACGAGCCGCAGGTAGCGCACCTGGCGCTCGAGCGCTCGCGTCGGTGGCTGGTGCACCGTCCACACTCCGACCAGCGGCACCGGCCGCGGGTGGACGCCCGCGTTCGTCACGCTGACGAAACCGGGCAGCGCGCTGCGCAGCGCCGACGGATCGATCGTGACCCACGAGCGCAACGAGACACCCAGCCGCGCGCCGAGAGCGCTCGCCGCCACTCGCGGGCCGGCCTGGTCGACGATCTCGGAGAGCGGCTGCAGACCGGCGCCAGGGAGCGTGCAGGCCAGGCGGATGGGAACGACGACGGCGGTGAAGTGGGGCAGATCGTAGGCGATGTGCAGCCACACCACTCCGGCACAGCCTTCGCGCCGCGGCCCGTCCACGAAGACCGCGATGTCACGCGGCGGCGGCGGCGGCGCGAGCGGCGGGTGGGTGGCCACCGCCGGCACGACCCGGTGCCACGGTCCGGGAGTGGCCAGGAGGATGATCACGCCCAGCGTGACGAGGACGCCGAGCAGCAGCGCGGCCCACGGGTCGAGGCGCCGCAGCACCGCGCGCAGGCGCTTCACTTCACGCGAGTGAACGACGTGGCGAGCGCCATCATCGCGCTGCTGCTGATCTCGTTGTCGAGCGTGTTGGACACCCAGTACAGGTTTCTCGCCGTCTTCCAGGCGACCATGTGAAGCGACACCCCGTTGTAGAACTCCATGTACCTGGTGCCGTGCACCGTGACCACCGCATCGGGCGAGGCGATCGCCGGAGGATTGGTCCAGGTCGTCTCTTCGACCTGCCAGTAGCCGCCGCCCGTCGTGGTGCCGACCACGACGAGGGCCGCGCGACCGCCGTGACCGGTGGGGATCGTGTAGGTCCGCGACATCGTCCAGTCGTAGGAGAACCCGGGGACCCAGGCCGTGGGCATGCGCACCTTGACCTTCGTCTGATGGGCGAACTGATGCCACTGCGCGGCGTCTTGCGGGCTGTTGTGGACGATCGCCGGGCCGGCCGCCGGCTTCTGCGGCAGCACGAGCGCGCCGGTGTAGGCGACCCCCAGGACGACGGTGACGCCCGTCTGCACGCCGGGAGCACGCGGCACGGTGACCACGCGGCTGGGCGGCAGCATGGCGGCGAGGGCGCGGGCGTTACCGGCGAAGCCCTGTGTCGCGTAGATCACGTTGGCCCTGGTGTCGCCCTGGACGACGTCGCCGGCGACGGTCGTCGAGTACCCCTGGGCGGCGAGCTGGCCGGCAACGCCGGCGGCGCTGCCGGCGGCCGCGCCGCCGTTGACCACGGCGACCGTGAACGAGCTCTTGGGCTGTGACTCGCCCTGCGGTTTGAGCACGGGCGGCCGCTGCGGATGAGTGAACTGGTCGACGACGCCGGCGATCTCGGCGGGTGAGGCCTGCAGCTCGTCGGCGCCGCCGACCACGATCGGCTCGCCGACGAGATGCGTCTGGTAGATGTGCGACGTGTCGACGCCGAGCCCGAGCTGGATGAGCGTCAGAAGCTGCTTGATCGACGAGACGTCGGAGGTGGTGTTGCGGGTGAGCATGCCGATCAGCTTGGGGAACTTGAGCACGTTCTGCCAGCGCAGCGCCTGGCGCTTGAGCTCGCGCAGGAAGAGCTGCTGGCGTTGCATGCGGCCCCAGTCGGCGAGAGCGTCGTGGCGGTAGCGCACGAAGCTCAGGGCGTCGTGGCCGTTCAGCCGCTGGTAGCCGGCCTTGAGGTCGATCGACGAGTAACCGGTCACGGCGGTGTTGTTGTAGTACTGGCGATCGACGTCGATGTAGACGCCGCCGAGGTAGTCGACGATGCCGACGAAGCCCTGGAAGTCGACGTCGATGAAGTGGTTCACCGGCAGGCCGGTGAGCGTCTCGAAGGTCTTGACCGACAGCGCCGCGCCGCCGTCGGAGTAGGCGGCGTTGATGCGGTCCGTGCCCCATCCGGGGATCTCGACGCGCAGGTCGCGGGGGATCGACAGCATCGAGACGCTCTTCGTGGCGGGATCGATGCGCAGCAGCATGATAGTGTCGGAGCGTCCCTTGTCGCCGGCCAGGCTCTTGCGCTGGTCGCTGCCCAGCACGAGGATGTTCACCGGATCGTGCGGGCTGCGCGTGACGGTGAGCTCCTTCTTGACCTTCTTGACGGTGGGGGCATCGTGGTGGCTGACCTGCGTGACCGTGTTCTGCAAGTAGCCGAAGGCCATGCCGAACGTGGCCGCCACGGCGACCACGATCACCAGCACCGTCACCTTCAGGACGCGCACCCACACGGGCACGGAGGGTCTGCGGGGAGTCACGGTGTAGCGGGTGTACTGCGGCACTGAGGGCAGCTCCGTCAGGTCACGTGGATGAGCATCATCGCACCATCACACTCCGAGGATTGTACCGCACGCCGCTCAAACCGCACGACCCAGGCCCGGCGACACGACGTCGCCCGGGTCGCAAGGCGCTCAGAGCCCGGCGGAGCCGGTCCCCCCGCCGACGTCGCCCCGGGCGACGTCGGCCCCCAGGCCGGCGAGCTTGACGTCGAAGGCCTCGTAGCCGCGGTCGACGTGATGCAGACCGCGGACCTCGGTCACGCCCTCGGCCGCCAGGCCGGCGATGGCAAGAGCGGCACCGCCCCGCAGGTCGGGGGCCTCGACCACGCTGCCGGTGAGCTGGCGAGGGCCTGAGACCACGGCGTGGTGGCCGCTCGTGGTGATGCCGGCTCCGAGGCGGTTGAGCTCGTCGACCACCGCGAAGCGATTCTCGAAGACGTTCTCGGTGACGATCGAGGTGCCCTCGGCCAGCGACAGCGCCACCATGAACTGGGCCTGCAGGTCGGTGGCAAAGCCCGGGTGCGGCAATGTGGAGACATCGACCGGCCGCAGCGGACCGAACGACCGCGCGCGGATCGTGCGATCGCCCTCGTCGACCTGCGCGCCCATGGCCCGCAGCTTGTTGAGGAACAGCTCGAGACAGGGCGGGTTGAGACCGTGGACGGTCACATCGCCGCCCGTCGCGACGCCGGCCAGCAGGTAGGTACCGGCCTCGATGCGGTCGGCGATCACCTCGTGGATGGCGCCGTGCAGCTCGTGACCGCCCTCGATCACGATCGAGCTGGTGCCGGCACCGTGGATCTGGGCGCCCATCGACATGAGGAACTTGGCGAGATCGACGATCTCGGGCTCGCGAGCGGCGTTGTCGATCACCGTGGTGCCGCGCGCCGCGGTGGCCGCCATGAGAAGGTTCTCGGTCGCCCCGACGCTGGGATAGTCGAGCGGCACGACCGCGCCCCGCAGCCCGTCGCAGGTGACCTCGATGAAGCCGTGCTCGATCTCGATGGCGGCGCCCAGCTTCTGCAGGCCGCGAATGTGAAAGTCGATGCGCCGCGGGCCGATGTTGCAGCCGCCGGGCATGGCGATCGTGGCTCTCCCCAGGCGGGCGACCATCGGCCCCATGACGATGATGCTGGCCCGCATGCGGCGCACGAGCTCGTAGGGGGCGCGCTCGTTCAGCGGCCCCGAGGGGTCGATGCGCAGCTCGCCGTCGTCGAAGGTCACGTCGGTGCCCAGGGCGCGCAGCATCTCGATCATGGTGAAGACGTCGGCGATGCGTGGCACGCGGCGGATGGTCGAGGGCTCCTCGGCCAGCAGGCTCGCCGCCATCAGCTTGAGGGCGGAGTTCTTGGCGCCGGCCAGGACGATCTCGCCCTCGAGCCGGCGTCCGCCGCGCACCAGCAGCGAGCCCCCTGGTGGCCCGGCTCCGTCCACGGCAAGGTCCTGGGTGTGGTCTCCGGTCGTCGGCGGCCGTCTCGCCCGGGTCATGCCTGAGCCGCGACCTTGAGCCGGTTCTCGGCCCGTCGCAGCGCCTGCTCGGCCTTGTAGAAGTCCACTTCGGCCTGGGCGCCCGGGTCGCTGCGCAGCGCGAGGCGCTCTTCGGCCCGCTTGCGGGCCGCCGCGGCCCGCGCCACGTCGATGCGGCCCGCCTGCTCGGCCTGGTCGACGACCAGCAGCACCTTGTCGAACAGCACCTGCACGTAGCCGATCCCGGTGGCGAACCGCTCCCACATGCCGTCGGGGATTTGCACACGCACCTCGCCGATCGCCACGAGCGAAATCAGCGGCTCGTGACCCGGAAGGAAACCGAGCTCGCCTTCGACGCCTGGCACGATCACCATGCTCGCCTCACCCGAGTACACCGACCCATCGGGCGTGACCACTTCGACCTGAAGGCCTTGTTCGTCGGACATGGTCAGCCCGCGGACACCGGCGCCGCCACGCCGGCCGGGGCTTGCGGCTCGCCGGCCGCCGGCGGCGCGGCTGCAGCCTGCTCCCGGCCGGCGCGGCCGCTGAGCATCTTGGCCTGGGCGACTGCCTCTTCGATGCCGCCGACCATGAAGAAGGCCTGCTCGGGCAGGTCGTCGTGCTTGCCCTCGACGATCTCGGCGAAACCCCGCACCGTCTCGGCGACCGGCACGTACTTGCCCGGCACGCCGGTGAACTTCTCGGCCACGAAGAACGGCTGCGACAGGAAGCGCTCGATGCGCCGCGCCCGCTGCACCGTGACCTTGTCCTCGTCGGTGAGCTCGTCCATGCCGAGGATGGCGATGATGTCCTGCAGGTCCTTGTAGCGCTGCAGGATCTCCTGTACGCGAGTGGCCACCGCGTAGTGCTCCTCGCCGACGCTGGCCGGGCTCAGGATGCGCGACGTCGAGCCGAGCGGGTCTACGGCCGGGTAGATGCCCTTCTGCGAGATGGCGCGCGAGAGCGTGGTGGTGGCGTCGAGGTGGGCGAAGGTCGCTGCCGGAGCTGGGTCGGTCAGGTCGTCGGCCGGCACATAGATGGCCTGGACTGAGGTGATCGAGCCCTTCTTGGTCGAGGTGATGCGCTCCTGCAGCTCGCCCATCTCGTTGGCCAGGGTCGGCTGGTAGCCGACGGCGCTCGGCATGCGGCCGAGCAGCGCCGAGACCTCG
>Ga0182027_10006504_pt1 | contig 17458 bp, 14 predicted proteins | sample 712E1DmetaG_FD_121300 | JGI IMG/M metagenome (GOLD analysis project Ga0182027, IMG submission 121300) | Permafrost microbial communities from Stordalen Mire, Sweden - 712E1D metaG (Illumina Assembly) | ecosystem: Environmental > Terrestrial > Soil > Wetlands > Permafrost | place: Sweden... | reverse complement strand
GAATATGCTAGAATAAGTCTCAGCAACTCCTCACCGTTCTTAACGTTGCGCCATCGCTCCACGGCCCCACTTGTTTTGGCCAAATTGCTCAAATCAGCCGGTAGAAACTGGCATAGATACTTCTAATCGTTCCCGATTAAGTTTTTGTCCATGCCAGAAGCATACATAAGTCGCAACAAATGTCAATTCCTTATTCTAGCGCCTATGGCGGGACACCCTCTCCCCAAGGGAGAGGGAAGTTTTCCTAACCTCAACGCGCACCAGAAATGACAGCCCTCTCCTTGGGGAGAGGGTGCCCGACGGAGGTCTGTACCGTCCGGTACAGACCGGAGGAGGGCGGGTGAGGGGTTTTTCCATTCCATGAAAACCAGGAACCTCGTTCAACTTATGAATTCGGGTTCAATGCGCCCTCGTCGCTTTTCAGAAGTCATGATTTCCCTTGGGTGGGGGTGAGCTTGAGCGGCAGATTTGGAGGATGCTTTGCCCGAACTTCTCAGCTTTCGCGGGTCCGATCCCCTCGACTGCGAGCAAGTCGTCGGAAGTGGCCGGGCGCGCCTGCACGATGGCGCGTAAGGTCCGATCGCTGAAGACGCAGAAGGCCGGAAGTGCGAGCTTCCTCGCTTCCGCGAGCCGCCAGGCACGTAGCTTCTCTTCGAGTGCGGCTTGCTCTGGTGAAAGGGTAACGGGACCCGGCTGCTGGTCGCCACTCTCTAACCGCCTCTTCGGCGGCCGGGGCGAGGAGGGGCGCCGCCTGGGTTTGACGGGCTCCCGAGATCCTGACCTTTCCGTTAGAAGAAGCTCCACCGGCGTGTGTTCACTCAGTTTGCAACCCTCTTGGGTCAGGGAGACTTTCCGGTAGGATATGATTTTGTCTTCCTTTTCAAATGTGGCGTCCTCAACGAGCACCAACCCGGCGCCCGCCATCGCTCCGACAAGATCCTCGAAGTCATTTCTGCTCATGGCCTCGTTTGGAAACAATACTCGGTGCAATCTGCCGATGGATGGGCCTTTGGCGTGGCGGAGCGTGTCGAGGAGCGTGTGTACAGTCTGTTGCTCGGCCTGGGTGATTGCCCGGAAGCGCTGCGCGATGCATCGCCTGGGATCGCAGAAATCGCACTGGCCACACGCCCGCATGCTGTCAGCGAGATCTCCAAAATGGCGCACCAGCGCCTGCATACGGCATTGATATGTTTCTGCGTAGCGCCTCACTAGGTCGAGTTGCGCACGTTTCTGTTCCAACTGCGTGTTATAGGAACGCTGCCAGTCCCGCCCGTCCAAGGTCACGTTTTCCGCCAAGTCGATTGCCGCGCCGCCATGAATCGCGAGCTTATCGAGGGCTGTGTCGAAGATCTCGGGATCCATGAACAGCGCATCTCGAAGGGCATCTTTCGGTTGGGGTTCCCGGCGGAGCCGCTGAAAGATCGCGTCCAGATTTTCCTGGGGTGGGTAATCGTGCTGGAAGAAATACTCGTGAATGCGCAGGTCTGCGTAGGAATGCATGAGAATGGTCCGGCTTGGCTTCCCATCACGACCGGCGCGTCCGATCTCCTGGTAGTAGGCTTCGATGCTTCCCGGCAATGCGGTGCGGATGATGGTGCGCACGTCCGGCTTGTCAATGCCCATGCCGAAAGCGATGGTGGCGACAACCGCCTCGAGCTTGCTGTCCACAAAGGCCCTTTGCACGCGCTCCCTTTGTTCGGACTCCAAGCCGGCATGGTAGGCGGCGACCGGGAAAAGCCGTGACAGATCATTGGCGAGCGCCTCGGCCTCCTTGCGGGTTGGCGTATAAACAATGGCCGGACGCCGCGCGGGGTGGTTGAGAAGTTCGCAAGTGAGTTGAGGGCGCATGGGTCGCGGCACCTCCACTACCTCGATGCCGAGATTCTCCCGGCGAAAACCGTGGATGTGCCGAGCCGGCTCGAGCAGGCGAAGCTGGTTGACGATATCGTTCTGCACGATGGGCGTTGCCGTGGCGGTGAGCGCTATGACCGGCGCGGGACGCAAAGCCGGGAGGTATTGGCCCAGCATGCGGTAATCCGGACGGAAGTCGTGCCCCCATTGCGAAATGCAATGTGCTTCGTCAATGGCAATCAGCGTGGGCTTCCGCTTGGCGAGCATTTCGGCGAACCCTGTGACCCGCAACCGCTCAGGGGCGATGAACATAAATTGCAGCCCGCCCCTCAGATAGTCCCGGCACGACTGGCGGGAAGTCATGCGGTCCAGCCCGGAATGAACGCGCGCGACTTTGAAACCGAGTGCGGTGAGCTTGGATGCCTGGTCATCCATCAGGGCTATCAGGGGGCTGACGACTAGTGCCGTGCCTCCGCGGGCGATGGCTGGAAGCTGATAGCAGAGAGATTTCCCGGACCCTGTCGGCATGACCAGGAGCACGTCCCGGCCTGCGATTACGGCACGACAGACGGCTTCCTGGTTGGCGCGAAATGAAGAGAAGCCGAAGGCCTTTTGCAACAGTGCGGCAACTAATTCGCCCTGTTGAGGAGGGATTCCGTCGGTATGGGAAGTCTGATTGTTCATGCCAATTTGGCTCAGCTCTGCAAACTAGCCGTTTCCCGATTGGCAAAATCCAGCCGCTCCGCCAGGGTGCGAATCACCAGTTTGTGGAAGGCATACGCCAGCGTGGGATCGTCCTGCTCCATCCGAGTCATGGCTTCGCGCGACAGGCGATAAGCGATCGTGGGCTGATCGGCACGCACCGAGGCGCCGCGAGGCAGCGTTCGGTACAGGCCCATTTCGCCGACAATCGTGTGTCCCACCATGCTGCGCAGACGTAAGTCCGCGCCCTCCGGAGTTCGGAACAACACCGTTACACGGCCTGCATAGAGCAGATAAAGGCTGTCCGCAGCATCGCCTTGTTGAATCAATCTGTCGCCCGGCTGATATTCGACCACCTCGAGGTAGGAAGCAAGTCGCGCGAACAATGGCTCGCTGCCGATTTCGCGAGCCAGCCATTCGTCCGCCGACCCCAAGGCTTCTTCGCGAGTCGTGATCTCCGTCAGCAGTTTGTCCTCGCACCATTCGAGCGCGCTGTCGATATTCGGAAAGACGCGGCAAGTAGAATTGTCGCCGTCACCGAGCAGCCCGCCGGCGCGCAAGGCGAGCTCCACTTGCGGCGGAACCGCGGACAGCACCACTTCGAAGCCCTCGCGATCGGCTATTTGGCGCAGCTTGACGAAGCTCATCACTGCCGAGGAATCGATCCCCAGCACTTGCCGGAAGTCGAGAATCAAGCTGCGGCAGGAACCGCGCTGCGCCTCGACAATCTCCTTGATTTGCAGCAGCAGGCGATGGGCGCTGCCGAAGAACACGAAGCTATGCAGCCACATGATTTGAATGCTCTGGCCATGTCTCACGAGTTCTTCGTGCTGGTAAGACGGGCGGTCGACGCGCCCGCTGTAGACGGTACGGTTCAAACCCAGCTTCACCAAGCGCAGCCGGCTGGTATTGATTGCGAAGGTAAGGCAGGCGGCGACGATGCCCAGCGCCACTCCCGCCACGAAGTCCCACCTGACGATCACCAGGAAGATCACGACCATCTGGATGTAGTCGGCGCGCTGCATGGTGTGCCAGCCTTTCACCAGCCATTCAACCAGCAGCTCCGCACCCAGTTGTAGCAGCAGCGCGCCCAGTATCGCCACGGGCACAAAGCCCAGCGCCTTGGTGCCGAAGGCCAGCGTGAGCAAGCAGACAACGCCGGCAATAACACCGCTGGCGCGTCCGCGTGCTCCGCTGCGATAGTTGAACAACGTACGGCTCGCCGAGAGCGTTCCCGTCATTCCACCGCATAGGCCTACCAGAATATTGGCGAAGCCGTTCAGGCGCAGTTCGCGGTCGAGGTCCACATCGAGGCGGGTTTGGACTTCGATGGCCAGCAGGCTCAGCAACAGCGTCATGGCGGTGACAGCAACAAGTGCGGCGTATCCGCCGCCCGCCCACAGCAATGCAGCCATGTCCACCTTGGGCATGGACTTGAGTAGCCAAGGACCCGGCAAGGCGGCTCCTGATGAAAGATCCAAGAGCCACCCGGCCGCGCGCGCGCCCCCCCCACGAGTATCCTGCGACATGCAAAGCCATGTGCGTGGCCATCATTCCGCCCAGCAGCAGCGCGGGAAACGCCAAGGGATGCTTCACACGCTTGATGAAAAGCATGCCAATCGCAAACGCCAGGCCGGCCGTGAGTTGAATTAAGTGCTGTCCTCGCGCAAGCTGCTGCAGCAAATCGAGCGAGAGGCGCGAGCCGGTCAAGATGCGGATACCGCCCGCTGCCAGCAACCATCCCGACGCGGCCATGAATCCCGCGACCACCGGATAAGGAACGAACCGGATCCAGCGCCCCGCCCGCAACACACCGAACAGGTAAAGCGTCATGCCGGTGATCAGGGTTCCAGCGATCAGCGCGAACAACACGGTGGCGGGAGCATCCGCTGCATGCCCGCGACGCGCGAGGTTGGCCGCGATCACGGTGGCGAGTGTGGCGAGAACTGCGACCGGCTTGGAGTCCGGGCCGGCGATCGCGAAAGGCATGCCGCTGCCCACGGCAAACACAATCGCCATGATGCCGGCGCTGACCAATCCGTATCCAATGCCGATGGGCAGCCCCTGCGCCAGCGGTCCGGAAAAAATCATTGCCGCATAGCTCAGCGTGGATGTGATGATGACGACCGGCGTCACCAGCCCCGCTATAGCGTCTTTGCTCGTCATTGGGTTTGCTGTTACTGATCGTCCTTTCGGAGTGACCTATCATAACATTGGAAAGTGAAAGATAGGTTGTCGAACACGACATCGCCCACTTATTGTTTCCTTAATGTTTCCCTAACATAAGGATATTGAACATGCCCTGGGACGGGCGCAGTTACGCGGTCTTGCTCACCTTGCAGCCGGGCGCGGTTCCAGCCACCCCGGGCCAGTTTCACTATTTACTATTGTTGTTAATTTATGAGACTTCGCCCGTGGCGAACGCTGGGGCAGGTTGGGAATCGGCCCCCGCAGCTATTTCAGGATCCGAGACAAATTTCCAGGAGTGCTTTTCGCGCAACAGGCGGGATACCAGTTGGGCGTGCATGGCGTGCCCAGCGCGTTCTGCAACCACGTGACCGATCAGCGGGTGGCCGAGAAGGGAAAAGTCTCCAATCAGGTCCAGAAGTTTGTGCCGACAAAACTCGTCAGGGAAGCGTAACCCCTCAGGATTAATCACGCCCTTGCGGTCCAACACCACGGCATTCTGCAAGGAGCCGCCACGGATCAGACCGTTCTTGCGAAGCATCTCAAGTTCCTCCAGGAAGCCAAAGGTCCGAGCGGGGGCGACTTCAGTGGCGTAGTTGGACGAGCCAAGCGCGAACTCGATGGATTGTGCGCCGATCAAGGGGTGAGGGAAAGCGATGTGATAAGTCACGCGGAGAACATCCGCCGGGTAGACGACGATGCGCCTCATCCCATCGACCACTTCCACGGGTTTCAGGATCTTGATGAAGCTTCTCCACGCCCGCTGGCGGCGAATCCCGGCTTTGGTGATAAGTTCGACGAAGGGCTGCGCGCTGCCGTCCAGTATGGGCAGCTCCAGGTTGTCAATCTCCACCAGGACGTTATCCACGTCCAGCCCCGCAAGGGCTGAGAGAAGATGCTCGGTGGTGGAGATCAATACGCCTTTCTTCATCAAGCTGGTGGCGTAGCTCACTCTGGCCACATTGCGGGATAGGGCTTCAATAATGAATCCCTCGAGATCGGTGCGCCGGAACAAAATACCCGTGTTGGCGTGGGCGGGACAAAGACGCAGATTGACTTTGACGCCCGTGTGGAGTCCGATCCCCGAGGCGGAAACAGGCGCTGCAATCGTGTGTTGGTTAGCCAAATTTTCCCCCCTAGATAGGAGATTACAAGCACTTGTTTGGCCAGTCGTAGATACTTAATTTATCCCTTTATGTGTCAATACTTTAATCGATTGTCTTGGGCTGCAAGCGGGCTCTCGGTGTGTCACTTTTACAACAAAAGCTCAGGCTTGTGTCCCTTCTCGGAACCTGTACCGGAGACGATTCAGCAGGCCTTGGCGGGCTCAGATCGGCGTCGCAGGGGCCTTTACAATTTCTTGAATACCTAGAACTTCCTTTCTGAACCTTCGGCCATTCGTTTTCATCTGTATTTGTTTGGCTTCGAATGCGATGAAACCGCTCCGGAGGTCCACGCGCCGCGGCGGGTACTGCTCCCACACAGCGGGATAGAGTTCCACTTGGGAGTTCCCCCGAGTCGGATTCATCGTGACCAACCTGGCGACGGACAGCCGGAAGGCCGAAAAGGGAATTCCGGGCCCAAACAAAAAGGGCTTGCTTGGCAAAACATTGCACGTCAGATAAGATTCTATTAGGGGGGGCTAACCCAAATTTGAGAAGAGGTCGAGCGGGCGTAGATGTGGGTAGTGGTACAGTTTGATGTTGTAGCGGCGAGTTTACCTCGCCATATGGCGGCGTAAAGCCGCCTCTACGTCAAACTGTACCACTACCCAGATGTGGGGTTCGTTGAATAAGACACCGAACCACGCCCGGGGACAGTCAAGGTGAGGTATGTTGACTAAGAGGGCGGTGGAGATTCGTTCGTCGGAGGTCACTCCGCAGTGGCTTTATGTGAACCGTCGCCAATTCCTGACGGGCGCGCTGGGAGTAACCGCGGGGGCGCTTGTGGGGCGGGCATTAAAGGACGTAGTGTGGCCCGCACAGAAGGTCCAGGCGGATAGCACACTTAAAGTTGCCCAGAAGAGTCCGTTCAGCACGAACGAGAAGGTGACGGCCTTTAACGACGTCACTCACTACAACAACTTTTACGAGTTCGGGGTGCAGAAGGAAGACCCTGCCAAGAACGCGCAGAAATTTCGCACTTCCCCCTGGAGCGTCAAAGTGGGTGGGCTGGTGGAGAAGCCCCGCACTTTTTCCCTCGAGGAGCTACAGCAACTGGCCCCGCTCGAGGAGCGCATTTACCGTCACCGGTGTGTTGAGGCTTGGTCGATTGTGGTGCCGTGGATCGGCTACTCCTTCAACACGCTGCTGAAAGAGGTTGTGCCCAAGCCGGAGGCAAAATTTGTGGCGTTTGAAAGTTATTACGACCAGGGGCAAATGCCCCTGGGACGTAACGCAGGCATAGCCCTCCCCTACGTAGAAGGACTGCGGCTGGACGAAGCCATGCACCCGCTGGCGTTGCTCTGTTTTGGTATGTACGGACAAACACTGCCCAACCAGGATGGCGCGCCGGTGCGCATGGTGCTGCCGTGGAAGTATGGGTTCAAAAGCATCAAGTCGCTGGTGAAGATCCAATTGGTGAAAAAGGAGCCCCCCACTACCTGGAACCTCCAGAGTTCCCAAGAGTACGGGTTTTATTCGAACGTCAATCCCAACGTTGACCACCCCCGCTGGAGCCAGGCCAAGGAGCGCCGCCTGGGTGAGTTCTTCCGGCGCCCCACGCTGATGTTCAACGGGTATGCCGACCAGGTTGCATCCCTTTACGGCGGCATGGACCTGCGGAAGTATTTCTGAGTGGAGGGGGCTTGAGAAAAACTCTCGCCAGCAAGTGGATCAAGCTGCCGGTCTTCCTACTGTGCCTGGGCCCGGTGGGCAAGCTTGCCTGGCGGGCGTTCCACCAAGATCTGACGGCCAATCCCATCGAGTTCATCACCCACCTGACAGGGGATTGGACACTGATCTTTATCGTGATCACGCTGGCGGTGACGCCGGCGCGCAAACTCCTCCACTTGCCGCAGCTCATTCGATTTCGCCGCATGCTGGGCTTGTTCGCGTTTTTCTACGGACTGCTCCACTTCAGCACCTGGATCGGCCTGGACAAATTCTTTGACTGGACGGAAATGCTTCACGACGTGCGTAAGCGGCCGTTCATCACGGCGGGCTTCACAGGCTTTGTGTTGATGATTCCCCTCGCCCTGACTTCCACCGCAGGTTGGATTCGCCGTCTGGGAGGCAAGCGCTGGCTGGCGTTGCACCGCCTCATCTACGTCACGGCGGCCGCCGGGGTAGTCCACTATTATTGGCTGGTGAAATCGGATGTGCGCAAGCCGCTGTTTTACGGCGCGCTAGTGGCGCTGCTCTTCGCCCTACGTGTAGGATTTTGGTTGGCCTCGCGGCGCCGCAGGCCCGCAGGCAGAGCGATTCCATCCGGGATCACAACGGCCGAGACGGCCTGAAGCAGGAATCGCTCCCCCACCGGCGCGGCGTCGCGCATCAGTTCCCCAAATGACAATTCAAAAAGGCACGCGTCTGCGCCCACGCCTGCACTGCCGGCTCAGGACGATGTCGCTCCCGTTCACGAGGATAGGGTACAATGGCCAACGAGGTTTGACCCGGGAGGAAAAACTTGGCCGAATCCCAGCACGGCAAGAAGCTGGTCTTGATTGATGCCATGTCGCTGGTCTTCCGAGCGTTCCATGCACCCATGCAGATGGACCTTCGCTCGCCCGGCGGTATGCCTACCAAGGCGGTTTACATATTCGTTCGAACCCTGCGGAAGATCCTCAAGGACCACCGGCCCGCTTACGTGGGCGTGGCCTTTGACCTTGCCGCTCCCACTTTTCGAGACAAGCTGTTTGAAGAATACAAGGCGAACCGTCCCGCTTTTCCGGAGGACCTCGCGCTCCAGCTTCCCTATGTGCGCCGATTTTGCCAAGCGCTGGGGCTTGCGTTGGTTGAGAAGGAAGGGTACGAAGCCGATGATGTGATGGGGACGCTGGCGCAGGGCGCCTCGGCCCAAGGGGCGGATGTTTTTATCGTGTCCGGCGACGAAGATCTTTTCCAACTCGTGAAGGATCACGTCAGAGTTCTCAAGCCCTCGCGCGGCGCGAACGACAGCGAAACAATGTGCGATGCTGAGAAGGTCAAAGAAATCCTGGGCGTCGAACCTTCCCAGGTAGTGGATTGGCTGGCGTTGACGGGGGACCCCAGCGACAACATCCCCGGCGCGCGACCCTTTCCAGGACACGAGCCTCCTGCCGCGCCGGGCGGCAAGAAGCGGAGCTATATCGGGCCCAAGGGCGCCACAGAACTAATCCGGAAATTCCACACGCTCGACAAGGCGCTGGAGAATTACGCGCAAGAGGAAAAGCAGAGCTACCGCGAGGCCCTGCGCGATTTCCGCAATGAGGCTTTGCTCAGCCGCGAGTTGGCAACCATCCGCACGGACGTTTCATTGGAAGTCGGTGTCGCTGAGCTGAAGCGTGCCCCTCAGGACCTTCCCGAATTGCAGGCGTTGTGCCAGGAACTGGGGTTCACTTCGCTGCTGCGCGAGTTCTTGGAGGAAGCGCCGGCTCCGGCGCACGCAGCGGCGGAGGTTGAGGAACTGCGGACGCCGGAATCGCTCAGCAAATGGCTGAGCGGCCTGGAAGAGCGTGCTCCCGTGGCGATTGGACTCGCGGTGGAAGGCGAGGAAAGTTTCTCCGGCCGGCTTGAGAGTCTCGGTCTTTCCGATGGCAGGCGGCTGGCCAGTGTTTCCGCGACGCCCACGCTTCTCGATGCTATGCAGGTCTTTCTCTCTGCTGCATCGCATCCCAAGGCGGTCCACGGTTCCAAGCTCCTGCGATTGCTGCTTGGGAAGAGTGGCATAGGGCTGGCGGGGGTCACGGACGATACCATGCTTTACTCCTACTTGCTCGACCCGCTGGCCTCGAGCCAGGCGCTTGATGACCTCGTGCTCCGCCGCCAGGGCCGTAAGCTCTCCAATTCCGTTGCAGAATGGGCAGACGCCACGCGCCAGCTTGCGGCGTTGTTCGTGCCCGAGATGGCGCGAGAAGATTTGAAACGGCTCTATGAGGAGATCGAGTTGCCGCTGTCGGGAGTGCTGGCAGATGTGGAGGCGTTTGGTGTCCGGCTGGACGCACATGTTCTGGCGCGCATGTCTGCCGAATTCGATAAGGAGCTTACCGACCTCACGCTCGAGATTTACGACCTCGCCGGCCAGCCATTTGACATTGACTCGCCGAAACAGCTCGGTGAGATCCTGTTCGAAAAGTTGAAGCTGCCGGGCGGCAAGAGGCTGAAGAAAAGCGGGCAATATTCGACTGAAGCCTCGGTTCTGGAATCTCTGGCACAGAAGCACGAATTGCCGCGGAAAATCACCGATTACCGGACCCGGACAAAGCTGAAATCCACCTACCTTGACGCGCTGCCCAAGTTCATCAACCCTGAGACGGGCCGCCTTCATACCACCTTTAACCAAACCGTGGCGCGCACCGGACGCCTTTCCTCGTCCAACCCGAACCTCCAAAACATTCCCATCGGCGACGAATTCGGGCTGCGCATCCGCTCGGCATTCATTGCTGACCCCGGCTGTCGCCTGATCTCTGCTGACTATTCTCAAGTGGAGCTCCGCGTGCTCGCCCACCTGGCCGACGATCTGGTACTGATCGAGGCTTTCACGCGCGGCGAGGACATTCACGCGCGCACGGCGCTGGAAATTTTTGGGGTGCCTCCCGCGCTCCAGACCCACGAGCATCGCAGAATGGCGAAGGCCATCAACTACGGTGTCGTTTACGGTCTCAGTTCCTTCGGCTTGGCAGGCCGCACCGGCACCAGCAAAACCGAAGCGCAGCAATACATTGACGCGTATTTCCACCGCTACAGCAAGGTGAAGGAGTTGCTTGACCACCTGGTGGAAGAAGCGCGAACCACCGGCCGGGTGCGGACCCTTTTCGGTCGCCTGCGCCCGATCCCCGAGATCAATAGCCAGGATAGGCCCTCCCGTGAACGCGCCGAGCGCGAAGCCATGAACACCCCCGTGCAGGGAACCGCCGCAGACCTGATGAAGCTGGCCATGATCAAAGTCCATACGCGTCTGGGGCGGGAGAAGATGCGGACCCGGATGCTCCTGACCGTCCATGACGAACTGGTGTTCGAGGCGCCGGAGGCGGAGTTGGAGCAGGCCCGCGAGGTCGTTCGAGCCGAGATGGAGGGCGCCTATCCGCTTAAGGTTCCCCTACAGGTAGATATCGGCCTGGGCCAGAACTGGAAGGAAGCGAAGTAAGCAGAAGGCAGAAAGCAGAATGCGGAAAGCAGACGGCAGTGAATCTACTGCTTTTCCCTCTCCCCCTTGGGGGAGAGGGTAGCCCGCTGGCGGCGTTTTTACCAGCCGGAGCGGACCGGGTGAGGGGGTTGCGATCCGAGGATGGAATGCGTATTCCCTGGCGACGCCTAAATCGCGGCATTCCTTCTCTGGCTTGTGCCTACTGCCATCTGCCTACTTCGTGTGGGGGCGATAAATGGACGACCTTACCGGCAGGGAAGCGCAACGAATTATCAACTGTGTGGCGCCTATACGAATTTGCGACAACGGCGGCTGGACGGACACTTGGTTTGCCAAGACCGGAAAGATCTTCAATATTGGTGTCTATCCTTACGTTGAAGTGCAAGTGGAAGTGTTTAAGAATGACGCTGCGAGGCAGCAAATCGTGGTCTTTGCTGAGAACTATGGGCAACGTTTTGCGGTCACCGACGCGCAATCCGGTTGGGACCAACATCCGCTGCTTCAGGCGGCCATTGCTCGGATGAAAGTTCCTTCGAACCTGGCTTTGAAGGTAACGATTTATTCCGATGCCCCGAGTGGAGCTTCCACCGGCACTTCAGCCGCCGTCGCGGTGGCCTTGGTGGGAGCCCTTGACCGTCTTACCCCAGGACACTTGACGGCTCACGAGGTGGCGTACACTGCACAGGCGATTGAGACCGAAATGCTGAAGCTTCAGTGCGGCATCCAGGATCAGTTGTGTTCGGCATACGGCGGCATTAACTACATTGAAATGTTCGATTATCCGCGAGCTACCCTTTCCCAGATTCAGGTCCCGAACTCAACTTGGTGGGAGCTTGAACGACGCCTGGTGTTGATTTACTTCGGGAAGTCTCACAGCTCATCAGCGGTTCATGAAAAGGTCATTCGGGAACTCGAGGGCTCGGCGCCGGACTGCCGCAAGCTTCAGGACTTGCGCAGGACGGCAGAGACAAGTCGGGATGCCGTCCACGCCGGGGATTTTGTTGCGCTCGGAGGGGCCATGATCGAAAACACCGAAGCCCAGGAGCGGCTTCATCCCGACTTGGTGAGCCGCGAGGCGCGACGGGTGATCGAGGTCGCGAAAGGACATGGCGCCCTGGGGTGGAAGGTGAATGGCGCAGGAGGCGATGGTGGCTCTCTCACCATCCTTGCAGGCACGCTCTCCCATGTAAAACGGGCGATGATCCGCGACATTGAAACAGAGAATCCCATGTTCAAGAATATCCCGGTTTATCTCAGCCGCTACGGACTTCGGACATGGGAGAGGCCAGCGGAAAGGGGTAGGCAGTAGGCAGAAAGCGGAAGGCAGAAAGCAGTAGGCATGGCAGGTGGCTCTTGGCTGCCTTTTTCACCGGAACAACGGCTGTGCCTTCTGAATGGCGAGGTGGCTAGGAAGCAAAATGCAGAACTGATTGCAGAGATAAGTCACTCATTACTCAGCTTCCTGATGATGGACTTAGCTAACCCCTCGTGAATCTCATTGTGACGTGGCACCGGCTGTGACTTCTTCGTTGTGTGGTTGGTATACCAATCGTGGCTTCCGCCATGCCGAACCAGCGCACAACCCATCTCCTCCAGTTTCCTGATGAGGTCACGTCTTTTCATTCAGCTACGACCAACTCTTCCACTTTTCGAACGTACGGCACCCCGCCCGACTCGAGATCGGCCAGTAAGTCCTTGAGATTGCGGACCAATTCCTCTTTCGACATGCCTTGAGTTTGATAGTCCGGGTAGTCATTCAGGAAACCAAGGTAGTAGTCTTCATCTTGCCAGTACGTGAACTTGATCGTCTTCATGCTTCAGTCCTCAGAACCACACCTTCGGGGTCACGCCTGCCGAGTTTTGCGGTTGCCAGCCGGCTGCTGCTCTGCCAACCGAGTGTACAACGGTTTCCTTCGCCCTGTCATCCCAGAGGGGCCGCTGATAGTGGTGTCATTTGCGAGACACAGACGCCCCAGACCGCAGTCATTCCCGCTTTCGCGGGAATGACCGGAGTTTCGTAAGGGATGATTTTTCATATGACACCACTACCGGGCCGCTCGTTGTGGCCAAGAATCTTACCTAACTCGAATGCTCGCTATCAGCGAGCATAGATTATGGCGCTGTTTATTCCGCACCCAGTGTTCAAGCAGCTCGCCGCTATGCCCAAGAATGGCCATGGTAGAAGACCATGGTCAACATCAAACTTCGGACACCATTGCTCGCCGCGGCTTTTCTCACTCGCTTGGCCGCACCGAATCTCATACGCCTTGCCTGGGTTCTGAACAAGAACCCAGGCAAGGCGTATCAGTCAGTTTTCTCAGAGAGAGCCGGTTGCGCGGTCGCCTGCACTGGGTATCGGGCCCCTAAGATTGTTCAGGGGTTCGTAACCGGAGGAAGGTCACGTAAAGCCTCAGATGCCGTGGGGTAGATCTTGAGGACTCTGTCGATTTGCGTGAGCTCCAGTACGCCCTTGACCATGCCCTTCACTCCGGTCAGGCTCAAAGTTCCACCCAGCTTTTGCAGTCTGGCCAGGCATCTCACGAGGGTTCCAATGCCGGAGCTATCGATAAAGGTCACGCCTGAAAGGTCGAAGATAACCTGCGTTTCGTTCCGGCGAATGAGCTCTTCCACCGCCTGTTCGATCTGCTGGCAGTTCGGTCCAATGCGGATGCTGCCTGTCATCTCGAGCAGCACGACGCCAGGTTGGATTTGCTTCTTGGTGAATTCCATAGGTTTTTGCGCCTCACTTCGCGAATTGTACCGCCTTCACCAGGAACAAGCGGCACGCGCCTCGCGCGGCTATTTCAGGTCCGCTCTTCTCCCTCATAGGGGAACCCACGGATGAGCCGCAGGCAGCCCTCCAGGGCTTCCCACACGGAATCACCCCAGCCCGAGGGCAGCAACGCCGCAGTTTTCTGATTCACCAGCTTATCGGCCTCGGCAAAGAAATGCAGGCGCTGGCCCACAGGAGGCACGGCGAACTCTTTCACCGTGATCCGAAAGTTTACGTCACCATCCGGCTGGCGCTTCTTCATCGTGAAAAAATGGAGTTGAGCCAGTTCCTCGGAAGGGTTGTTCTGTATAAAGTGCCAATCCACTGCTCGATCCCCCCTGAAAGCGGATTTGCGTGCCACCCGCACGGGCCGGGCGCCACTATGGCATCTTAGGATGTGCTGTAAACGTTGTCAACGCTGGTGAAACCCCGGTGGTGGTGTCAATTGGAATGGAATCCACTTCGAAACACTGGTCATTCCCGCGAAAGCGGGAATCCACTCCGTCGGTGGCGCATTTCCAATGGCTTGCAGAGTAGATTCCCGCCTTCGCGGGAATGACTGCGCCTGGGGTCGACCGTGTCTTGCAAATGACACCAGTATCGAAACCCCCAGTGTCATTCCGAGCGGAGCGAGGAATCGCACTCTGCCCTGAAGTCGATCGGAGCTCAAGGTGGGCGTGGGTGGAAGGAGGAACAGAGCGAGATTCCTCGCTCCGCTCGGAATGACATCCCTGGGGGGCTCTGGCAGTGTTGGCAAAGGTCACTTCAGGCTGTGAGGTTAGCGGCGAGCCGTTGATTGCAGGCCCTCGAGATTCTGGATCGTCAGGTGCCGCCCGCGTGCGCCAATCAACCCTGCCCGTCGGAACGCCGTCAATGTGCGGCTTACTGTTTCTGGGGATAGCTCGAGGACTTCGCTGATCTCTTGCCTTGAAAGTGGTAGGGTGAGCGTCGCGTGTCCGTTATGAGGGGTAGGGTCAGAGGCAATTAGTGACAGGAGGAAGGTCGCCACCTTCATTCTGGCATCCTTGAAACTCATTTCTGTGACTTGGGTGCGGACGCGCCCTACCTCGGCGACTAATAGGCGCACCATGCCAAGTGCGATTTCCGGGTTGGATTGCAGGAATGCGAAGACCTCGTCCCGTGGTGCGGCGCAGATTTCGCTATCCCGCAATGCCACCGCTGTAAGGGGGTAGGTAGGGTTTGAAAGGGCTTCCAGGCCAAACAATTGACCGGGGAACAGAACGCCGGTTATACGGTCTTTCCCGTTGTCGAGCGACTTAACCAGTTTGACAAGTCCGGCATGGAGCGCGAACAAATATTGAGCCACACCCCCTTCGAAGAAGAGGATTTGGTTTTTCCGGAAACGCCCCGGCCGAAACACACACGCCAGTCGTGAGAGTTGTTCACTTGAAAGACTTCCGAACAGCGAAGTCTTCAGAACGGGACAATTACTGCACCCGGGGCCCATGGGAACCTCCTTGAGCGCATTGGCGAGCGGGAGCGCCAATGCTTCACCGCCGCTCGGCTGGGCCGCGTCCAAGCCGCCCCAGCAGGGCTTACTCTATATGTGTGATTTGGCCGGACTGGTCAAGCCGCCGTGGCCCAGACTTCTGAAAACCGGCTAATGCGCGGCTTGGCCAACTTTGCGAACTCGGAGTACTTCATACGGATACAATCTTCGTGAGTGCCTGCACAGAATACAATTTGCTCCGAATCGCTTATGGTTCGATCCACCCATACGTCCATCCCATAGAGACGGCCGAGGGGTGGAATCGCGCCCTGCTCACAGTCCGGGAAAAGCTTCGTCAGTGCACTTTCCGCTAACATCTCCAAGCGCGTGACTTCCATCGCTGCCCTAAGATCTTGGAGATTCAGTCGGTTGGAGGCCGGCAAGACTGCCATTGCCAGCCTCCCGTCCCCATCCAGCACTACGGTTTTGGCGCACCTCTTGCCCGACAGATGGAGCGTGTGTGCGACCTCTTGTCCCGTATAAGCGGGCTGGTGACGGAGTTCCTCATAGGAAATATTCTCGGAATCCAGGAAATCGCGGATGCGTGAAGGTATGGCCATTTGCTCCTCCTGAACCACGAAATTCACCTGATCCTAACCTTCCTTGGGCAATCTAGCTGCCAGAAATCCTCGGGGTTACCAAGCGTTCGCCGAAGTAAGCAAATTGCTGAAATTGACACGTTGTCAAAGTAACTCATTGATTTGCATTATCTTCTGATTTGTGGGGCGAACCGTTTTTGAAGTCAACCCGCAGAGTAGACGTGCCAATGAGAGATTCAACGCATGACAGGCGCGTCTTTTTTCTCTGTTTCCTGTCAAAAGAGTGGAGGGTTGCTACGCGGTCGGACAGCTATTTCCCACCCAAAGCTCGCCACATGTCATCACGCCAGTGTCGGAACGACCCGTGGCAGGGGCCTTTGGATTCTGATCATTAACCACCTTTCTTTTCAATAACATTCCAGCAATTTGCGGCTAAGTTCCTGTGTTTTCATACACATTACCGCTTCTCCCCCAATCTTTAGACAGCGCTCTTTTGTTTTCATAGAGATTCCCGCGTCGTTCGTTCAATTTCGCGAAGTCGAGAACTCGAAAGTCGAGGGTGGAGGAGTAACAACCGCGTCCGAGCCTGCCGCTTGATTCGTCATGCAGCCTCTCCCGTTGCGGGCTTTTCGTCCCGCTTTACACTTTCTCGGGAGTGGGTTGGGGCGGACAGTAGCCCGCCAGCAGGCGGGCCGTACGATGTTCTCACCACGGCGTGACCTCCAAGACAACCTCAACGCACAATACTAGCCTACTTTGTTGCGCTTGTCAAGAGACAGAAAGTCTGAGTAGTGTCTCAGTTTGACGTAGAGGCGGCTTTACGCCGCAATGTGGCGAGGTAAACTCGCCGCTACAACTCCAAACTGAGACACTACCGAAGTCTGTTTCGACCCGCCCGCATACGTGCCCGCGCCCCCTGGCTACTAATCAGGCAGCCAGCCGGTAGATACAAGCGCGGACCTGCCCGTCAACTGACGCCTTCAGGTCCGCGGTTGTTCTCGAGGCAGAGGTCATAATGGCAGCGCCGCGAGTTCTTCCAGACCCTTCTTGGACCTCGACAAAGCTCCGGCGGAACCGATCACTCCCAAGAAGTTTGGCTCGGCGATACGTGCTGCGGGTGAGGAATGGCAGTTGGCCGCGTTCAAAATGGCGTTTGGGGCTCGGCGCCACCAGCGCTAATATAGCATGCTGAAGCGCCCCACCTATCCGGGCGCCAGCCCACGGGAGGTGAACATGCGATCGGATCGCGTACGGTTTCACGTCCTCGTAATAGGCTGTGTTCTGTCAGTGGCGTTCCGGAATGGCGCTATGTATGCGTCCCAGGCGGCGCAATCCCCTATGATTCTCTCGAAGGGGGTTGCTTCGTTTAACGTACGAGGCTTATGCTTGGTCGACGCCCTGCTAACATTGGGGCAAGAAGAGCAAGTCCCGCTGGGAATCGAATACATCAGTCGTGAAGCTTTAGCAGGCTGCGGAAAAACTCTCCATGGGTGTCATCCTGAGCGCAGCGAAGGATCTCGCTCTGCGTATCTTCTTGAAAATGCACAGGGCCAGATTCTTCGCTTCGCCCTGCACCGTACGGTACGGGGCTTCGCTCAGAATGACAGTTTC
>Ga0182027_10006503_pt1 | contig 17458 bp, 19 predicted proteins | sample 712E1DmetaG_FD_121300 | JGI IMG/M metagenome (GOLD analysis project Ga0182027, IMG submission 121300) | Permafrost microbial communities from Stordalen Mire, Sweden - 712E1D metaG (Illumina Assembly) | ecosystem: Environmental > Terrestrial > Soil > Wetlands > Permafrost | place: Sweden... | reverse complement strand
CGCCATGAGTGCAATTAAACACAATTTCACCGAAAGCCGAGGCATCGGTAAATGTGCCTTGAGATGCTCTGGTTCCGTTCTTTTTTACCCACGCAGCGGCTTTTTCATTTAGTACTGTCCGCGATCCCATTTTGACATTGTGACCAAGCTGAACAAGTTTCGTTCCGATCGAATCGCCGACCATACCCGTACCAAGAACTCCTATATTCATAATCTTTCTCCTCTTCGTGTGATACGTTCAACCTTTCATAGTCGAACATCCATACAGAGGCATAAGGTTCCGCAGATTGTTCATAGAGAATTGATTGTCAGCGTACTTTGAAATAACGGGGAGAATCAAAAAAACCGGTTATTGGGAAAAAGAATTTTGAATAATATCTATTTCAAATCAAAGTCTATGTCCATCATTTGGTAATGTGAACGTTTCAAACCGACTAACTCGTACGTCCGTTTGGCATGGTTATTCGATGTGTCGACGTAAAGACGCAGGCCGCAAACATCGCCACGGGTTCGGGCGAGCGATTCGACATAGTGATAAAGTTTGTGAAAGATGCCATTCCTGCGGTATTCCGGTAAAACGTACACGCTTTGAATCCACCAAAATGTTGCGTTGCGCCAGTCGCTCCATTCGTATGTGATCATCAATTGGCCGACAACGCTATCACCAATTTCCGCGAGATAGTAAATGCCTTTCGACGAATCTGCAAGCAAGGCATCCGTGCCTCTCCTTAGCAGTTCGCGGTCCAGGTCAATATCTTCAGTTTCTTTCGCCATGAGCGCATTGAATTCAGCAATGATCATTGCATCAGAAACTGCCGCAGGCCGGATAATAATGGTCATTGAAATATCTCGAATATATACTTCATCACTTTTGCGGTTTCATTATATGAATTGTTAAGTCCATGGTAATTGTAATTGTTCTTTTCTGTCAGGCTGGTAATAAACCAAGACGTTTCCTGAGTTAAACGATTTTGTTTTTATGAGTTTGAGATTATGCCTGTCACTAATTCCTTGGAATACTGATTTACCGCTCCCCAAGATAACAGGATTTATCATAATCCGGTATTCATCAATCAAGTCTGCTTGTATAAAAGTTGCTGCCAGGTCGGAACTACCGAATATCGCTATCTCTTTGCCCGGCTGACGTTTGAGTTTCGAGACCTCTTCTGTGATATTCTCTTTTATGATTCTTGTATTGTTCCAATCTGCCTTCTCCAGGGTTTTTGAAAAGACAATTTTGGGTATCATATTCATTTTGTGAGCAATGATTGGATCGTTCTTTACTGCGATTTCGGTCGGCCAGTAATGAGCCATAAGTTCATACGTCACTCGCCCAAAGAGAATGATATCCGTATCATTCAGCTGATGCTCGGCGAATTCATTGAATTCACTATCAACGTTATGCCAATCGATTTCTCTCTTGGGACCTTCAAAGAAGCCATCGAGCGTGATCATATTGAATACATAAATTTTTCTCATATCGATACTATTGAAATTCCACAAAGCCTTTCAGCGATGTTCCAATAATGTGTGTCCATCCTTCGGTAAAACTTTCTTTTGCAAATGCTTTGTTGTCGTTCGGGAATGTTTCCAATCCTTGATGTGTCAGAACCAATCTGGTATTATTCCCTACTTCAAACAGTTCAAATGTAACAAAGGAGTTGCCTTCATACCCGTCGTATCGCCAGCTGTACGTAAGCTTTTTCCCGGTGATCATTTCTGTTACCTTGCATAGATGCAAATACTGTTTATTGTCGTCTCCTCCTGTAAAGCGAAATTCAAATCCAATATCAGGTTTGAATTCTGCAATGTTGAAATACCAATGTCTCATATCATGTTTGTCGGTGATGGCTTTCCACACTATTTCGCTCGGTGCATTAAACGTTCGTTCGATGATCAATGGATCTGTTTTCATTGTCCGCCCCTAGTTATAATGAAAATTGTCATTGACGATCGACCATATTCCAAAATGTTTTGCGGATTCTTCCTGAACATGCTTGTTCTCCCGTATGAGATTATTTCTGTTTAGGATACGTGTAGTTTACCATCCATCTGATTCCAAACTTATCGCTGAGCATTCCAAAGTAAGCTCCCCAAAATTCATCCCGGAGAGGCGTCTCGGTCTTGCCGCCTTGAGAAAGTCCGTCAAATATTTTTTTTGCTTCTTCTTTACTCTCGGTCTCAATGGAAATAGAGAAATTATTCCCGGTCGTCAGTTTATGTCCCATAGACTCCAGGGCATCTGTACCCATAAGGACGTTCCCTTTCCCGATCGGTAAAGAAACATGCATTATTTTGTCCTTTTCTTTGGCAGGCACTTTGCCTGCTTCGGGCGTGTCCTTGAAACGTTGAATTGCAATGAATTCTCCGCCGAATACCGATTTGTAAAATTTAAATGCTTCTTCGGTATTTCCCGGGAAGTTTAAATAAGGATTGATTGTTGCCATGGTTTAATTCTTTTCGTATGATCAAAATATTTTGGATTTGTATTCATTCCCATCGCAGTTATTTCTTCACCGGTTCGTAGCACAGGAAGATATTTCCATTGAGGAATGTCCGTGTTTTTGTCAGTTTCATTCTTAGCTTCTTTTTGATGCCCTCGAACATCGTCCTCCTCTTGCCGAGTACAACGGGAACCATCACAATCTGGTATTCATCGATCAAATCCTCCTGCGCTAATTGTGAAACAATGCTGCCGCTTCCCATCATCACCATATCTATTCCGGATTCCTGCTTCATCTTTCGTATTTCCACTGCAGCGTCGCCCTTCACTAGTTTTGTATTGTTCCACGCTGCTTTGTCCATCGTTCTTGAGAACACAACCTTGGGTAGATTGTTCATCCGTTCTGCTACAAGAGGATCATTCTTGATCGCAAGCGGTGTCGGCCAGTAGCCTGCCATGAGCTCATACGTAATCCTGCCAAACAAGAGTACTCCTCCGCCTTTCGCATTCTTCTCAACAAATGCATTGAATTCCGTATCTTTACTATGAGCCCAACTCATTTCACCGTTCCCGTCTACAAAATACCCGTCAAGTGACATGAGATTGAAAACGATTAATTTTCGCATTGGTGTAAATCCTTTTGATTTCATAAAGCTCTTGTCTCCCTCCCATTATTGTGATGTGAATATCGAATATGACAATTTCTAAAATTCATTAACGGCTTTTTTTCCATTTTGCATCGATGCTCCATCGTCCTGCGCCGGCGGCTGAGAAGTAGAGCCAGACGAAACAATAGAGTACTGCCGGAACGCCGCCATTCAGAACCGGCCAGATGCTACCGGGGAAATGGAATTGAATATATGCTACAGCCATCTCACCAGCCAGTATGAAAGCAACAGGACGCGTGAAGAGGCCAAGCAGGAGCAAAGTACCGCCGAACGTTTCGAGTACTGCTCCAAATCCCAATTGCGATATCAAAGGGACCGTGACGCCATTCGGCGGAATTCCGGCAGGGAAAGCAAAGAGCTTCGTTGTGCCTGCCAGGATAAACATGAACGCCGCCACAATTCGAAGCACACTCTGTAGACGGGAATCCCATCCCGTCCAAAATACAGTACGATTCGCTGGTCCGGAAATATTTTTCAATTCCTTTGCAATGAACTCTTCAAGGCGTACCAGGCTTTGAGTCCAGCCAATTTCCTGTCCTGCCAGGTACGGCGCTGCTTCCGGTGTAATATCCGAGACGCTTGTATGCATTATGAGCTTCGTCTTCCCGTCCTGATCGGCAAAGGTAATGGTGTTGAATACTTGAAAGAGCGGTTTACCGTTCTTGTTGAGTGCAGCGCTGGTAAAGACCAGAAGCGATGGTTCGATGATCTCGAGATACTTGCCCGACATCGGATAGATGGTTCCGTCGGGGCCGCGCATGTCGATATATATCTTTCCGCCGGGGTGTACATCTATTTCGCATACCGGATTTGTAAATTCTTTCGGTCCCCACCATTGTGCAAGAAGATGGGAGGTTGTCCATACCTTCCACACGAGGGATCGAGACGCAGGAAGAATGCGTGTAAGAGTGAGTTCCTTTTCTATTGTTTTCGTAATGAACTTTTCCTTTCATCATATGCAAATACTTTCCGTTTTGCAGGTATGGTAGTCGGAATATTTTACTTCCGTAATGTTTTCATGAATTCTCAATGAACTTTTTCATTGTATCAAGCGTGGCATCCCAATTTTTTTCTGAATGATTGTACATAGTTTCATTTGCAAAATTGGTTTGTGTAAGGGTCAGCATTGTGTCATGGTCTTTTGGTGTCAAGTCAAATGTGATTATGGAATAATTCTCGGGATTGTCCGGCAAGCCTGAAAAAGCGCTCCAATAGTCATACCGAAGGATCTTTTCAGCTTCAAGATCCAGGATTGTCCCTTTGTCTTTATATTCAGCCCCCTGCCATTTTCCGGTAAAAATGATTGGACTTCCAACTTTCCAGTCAGAAATAGTATTCGTTCCGTATAACCACTGTTGAATGAACTCGGGTTTTGTCAAAGTCTCCCACACTTTTGACGCAGGTGCCTTCATGCTGATAGTTTTATTTAGTGTCAATTCTTTTTTTGTCACAATCATATGGCTTTCCTTTCACTGCATCGAGAAGTTATTTTGATATGCTTTATGCTTTGAGAGATATATCAAATACATCAACACCTGAAAATCATCCGAAGTTTCAACAAAAGAATAAAAAGTCAAGGATGGTACGATATCCAAGGAGAAGACGAAGCAGGCTGAAGGAACCAATACTTTGGAGCCTTTAAAATTATTCCGTAGCTTTATAGAAGGATTTATTGAATAATAGAGGAAAAACCATTGCGAGTTGTCGTAGCAGGCGGGAGCGGTTTGATCGGAAGAAAATTGATTGACAGCCTTCTTCAGGCGCATCATGAAGTTACTTTAATTTCGAGAACACCGGAAAAGGTCATGAAATATTTTACCGGCGTATATGCGAGATTCTGGGACACGAAGAATATAACCGCTTTGACCGATATTCTTGATGGTACCGATGCTGTTATCAATCTTACCGGAGAATCTATTGCCTCAAAACGGTGGACACAAATTCAAAAGGAACGAATTCTTAGCAGCCGCATTGAATCAACACAAGCAATTATCGGCGCAATCAAACACTCTCAACGCAAACCTTTGGTGCTGTTGAACGCTTCCGCTACTGGGTATTATGGCAATGTGCCGGAAGGCGAAGTGACTGAATCCGCCCCGCAAGGAACAGGATTTCTTGCTGATGTCTGTTCCCTGTGGGAGTCAGAAGCTTTGAAGGTGCAAGAATTCGGCGTGCGTGTCGTTCTACTGCGTACAGGAATTGTTTTAGATAAACAAGGAGGTGCGCTGCAAAATATTCTTCGGCCGTTTCGATTTTTCATTGGCGGACCGCTGGGATCCGGCAGGCAATGGTTTCCATGGATTCATCTTCAGGATGAGGTAAGCGCAATTCTCTTTGCGATGGAGAATGAACATATTACCGGTTCATTAAATCTTGCCGCGCCGGAATCCGTACGAATGACGGATTTTTGTAGAACGCTGGGAAGAATTCTTCACAGGCCATCGTGGATGCGTGTGCCTGCATGGACGTTGAAGCTCATGCTTGGTGAAATGGCTGAACCACTGTTACTTCACGGACAGAAGATGATTCCTCAAAAATTGATTGATGCCGGATTTCAATTTCAATTTCCGAAACTTGAAGATGCGCTGAGAGATCTGCTTGCTTAGCGAAGTGGTACACGAAATTGAATTTTCGCACTGCCGCCAAGTTCATCTGAAACATCAAAATCGTAGAGTGTAGCGCCGACATAGGCGTCAATGATATTGAGGAGATACGTTAGGCCAAGATAGAGAATAAATTCGTCTCGCTGATCGCGATAAAAATCGCGGTTACTTAACAGTTGCTGATTGCCTTGGTGGGCTATTGTATCTAACCGTACCGACTCCGAGAATTTTCCCCGAAAATCTGCATATTGATTATTCGCTTTAATTGCTATCGAACTAAAGTAGACGCCAAATCCCCAAAATATCGGAATAGTGTAATACCGATGTGCGTACACCTGTCCTGCTCCGGGGAGAAGAGCAGAGAGAAGCATCGCTAATGATCCGGATTTGGCGTTCACGTCAGAGATGAGCTTTATTTTGCCTCCTCGAACGCCGAGAGAGTCTATTGCTTTGTATTGAGCGTCTGTGGTATCCGGTTTGATCAAAGCCGATGTGACTTTGCTTTGTGCAGCGGCATTATTGTATAAAATAATAAAAATGAATAATGCCGCGATGAGCGGCGTTACCAAATAGCTTTTCGCTGAGAGGTTTTTCAAGACGGCGGTTATTTCTCAACAAGGGCAATAGCTTCAATTTCGACACGAATGTCGCGGGGAAGCCGTGCTGCTTCTATGGTGCTGCGTGCCGGAGCCGAGGCTCCAAGAAACTCTGCATACACTTCATTCATGGAAGCGAACTCGTTCATATCTTTCAGAAAGACCGTCGTCTTCACGACGGAAGCGAGTGAAGCTCCGCCGGCGAGAAGAATAGCTTCAAGGTTCTTCATGACCTGCCGTGTTTGTTGCTTGATATCGCCTTCCACTATTTTTCCGGTCGCAGGATCCATCGGTCCCTGACCGGCGGTGTAAAGAAATTTTCCGTCTGCCAGAATTGCCTGACTGTAAGGGCCAATGGGCGCGGGGGCTTTATTGGTTAGTATTTTTTTGATATTCATAGGCATCGTTGGTTTACAAACTCCATGTTTTCCATGAGAGTTAATTCTCTTTCAAGGAAGGACTGAAGTAAAATCATTCTTTTATCCGACCCCATCCTAATCCTCTCCGATAAGGAGAGGAAATTATTCTCTTATGTATAATGAACAGACCGACTTTTTACTGCGTACAAATCGCCAGTGAACCAATTATTATTTTCCGGAGAACAAATCCATCAGCCTGTCAAAATCGTCGAGCGAATAGTATTCCACGATGATCTCACCGCGTCCTGATCCCTTCGTTCTTACTTTGACTTTCGTACCGAGCGCCTGACGCAAACGTTCTTCTAAGCTTTGAATGCTTGCAGATGCATTGTTGCTTTCTTTGTGCGGTCCGGATTTTTTCTTGGGTTGTTGAGCAGAGCGGACAATATCTTCCACTTTTCTCACGGAGAGTCCGCCGTCGATTATCTTTTCGTACAGTCTCAGTTGTACTCGTTCATTCGGAAGAGCGATGAGCGCGCGCGCGTGTCCCATGGAAATTTTTTCTTTACGCAATCCATCCTGTATTTTCACCGGTAATTTCAACAGGCGGATAAAATTCGTAACGGTACTTCGGTCTTTGCCGACGCGTTTCGCAATGTCATCTTGTGTCAACCGGCATTCATCAATAAGGCGTTGGTAAGCGTTGGCAATTTCCATCGAGTTCAAATATTCGCGCTGAATGTTTTCAATAAGTGCAATTTCCAGCATATCTTCGTCGGTTTCGACGGCAATGATGTAGGCGGGAATCTGCCTCAGGTGTGCTGCTTGAGTTGCGCGGAGACGCCGTTCACCGGAAATAATTTGATACCCCGTATCAATACGTCTTACCGTAATCGGCTGAATGATGCCTTTTTCTTGTATGGAACGCGTGAGCTCTGCAAGCGATTCTTGATCGAAATCAGTGCGTGGCTGAAACGGGTTCGGATGAATCTTTGCAATGTCGATACTGGCAATGATGCCCGTCTCGCCTGTATCGTATCCAACGGAGCCGTCTCTCACATTCACTTCCATCCGCGGATTCTTTGGGATAAGTGCATTCAGCCCGCGTCCGAGAACTGACTTTTTTTGATCGCTCATAAATTTATGGTCCGATGAAAGTTTTTTCATGGAAGAGTGGTTCGATGGCAAAGAATTTGTTGTTCTTTAATACTTCTTTTGCCAGTTCCATATAATTGCGCGTGCCGATGCAGATGGCATCGTAAAGAATAATCGGTTTGCCGAAACTTGGCGCTTCGCTTAATCGGATATTGCGTGAAACAACCGTTGCGAAAACTTTATCGCCGAAGTAACGTTTCACTTCTTCCACAATTTGGTTTGAGAGCCGGAGGCGTGAATCGAACATCGTGAGCAGAACACCTTCGATGTCCAGGTTGGGATTCAGCGTTTTCTTGACCATATTGATGGTGTTGAAAAGCTGACCGAGTCCTTCCAATGCAAAGTACTCACACTGAACCGGAATGAGGACAGAATCCGCTGCCGTTAAAGCATTGAGTGTCAACAAACCTAGCGAAGGCGGACAATCCACGATGACGAAGTCGAAACGGTCGCGCACCGGAAGAAGAGCGTTGGTGAGCAGGCGTTCACGATTTTCCATTTCTACCATTTCAATTTCAGCGCCGACGAGATTAATATGCGATGGAAGAACTGATAAGTAAGGCATTTGTGTCGGCTGAATTGCCACCGCTGCTTCAACTTTTCCAACAATCACTTCGTAAATTGTTTTTCCATCTATACCAGCAGAACCGACGCCGCTCGTTGCGTTTGCCTGGGGATCATTATCCACCAAAAGAACCCGCTTCTCCGCTGCAGCGATGGAAGCTGCCAAATTTATAGCGGTCGTTGTTTTGCCAACGCCTCCTTTTTGATTCGCTACGACGATTATTTTTGCCACAATGGTTCAGCTATCTTTATAATGAATGGTTGTGAAAAAATATAATGTTTTTTGCCTGTCCAAGCAAACCGCTTTGCTACGCCGAAGTATGTTGAGAAGATGAACTGTTTGCTGATTCGCACTTCTTGCGGAAGACATCCGGCACGGCGGAAATCTTCCGTGTATGCTTGTTGAAGAACGCGATGCCGGTTTTCACACGGGAGATTTCTTTCCGTGTTGATGTATTCGTAAGCCGGAAAATAAAATCGCAATGAGTCATTTGAAAATCTGCCGTTCCTACTTCCACTATCAATACATCTCCATAAAATCCTTCCGACGAATAGACGATGATTGCGTCTGTCATGATAATTCCAGTCCCCTCGATATCAAGTTCCGAATAACCGAAACTCCGGAGAAATTGGATGCGCGCCTCATGCACAATGGAAAGTAGGGCATCGTTGCCAAGGTGTCCGCCGTAGTTTACGTCGCTGATGCGGATTGGAATTTCAGTACGGAAAGGAAATTTGGCTGGAAGCTGGAGTTTGACTCGTCCCATATGTCGTCCATTTATGATTGTAGAGTATCAATCTTTGCTGAATAATAATGAAATGTTTGGAATGAAAAATGAAAAATTTAAAAATTGGAACCTTAAAAGTAAGGAACAATGGGGGGCAATGAGAGGATGATCCGTTCATGGCCTGTAACTTCATCCGCATGTTTGCCGTAGAGAATGAAAGAATATAACAAGGAGGTTCCCATGTTCACATTTATACTTTGGATCATACTTCTTTTTTTATGCTGGCCGTTGGCGTTGTTGGCGCTGCTCCTGTATCCCATCATTTGGATTCTGATGCTTCCGTTCCGGATCATTGGTTTAACGATGAATGGACTTTTTTCTTTCCTTACTGCGTTGATTATGCTGCCCGGGAGAGTTCTTCATGGACCGGGAGCAAAGCGATAAAAATAGAAATTTTGTAGTCCGCAAAAGTCCTTACAGTGTTTTTCCTCGCTCTCATATAATATTTCAACCGATCTTTCGTTGCAATTCGATATATTTTTTGGTAATCTTTCATAGATAATTATTTGGTACCTATCTCTGTGCATCATCAAATATTCCGTATAGTCCTCATTATGCTCGCTGCTGCGCCCATTATTGTGCGCACACAGGATATTGCCACCCCGCAGGCTCGGATAACCATCATCAAACCGGATTTTCGTGAATCAAAACAGCGATATCCTCATTTGAATTTATTCCGCTCGGTGAGACGGCCGCGCGTTGCATTAGTGCTCAGCGGCGGCGGCGCGCGCGGTATTGCTGCTATTGGTGTTATGAGAGTATTAGAGCAGAATAATATACCTGTCGATCTCATTGTCGGAACGAGCATAGGCAGTGTTATAGGTGGTTTGTACGCGATGGGATATTCAACCGATCAACTGCAGCTTTTGGCAGATACGACGAATTGGGACGATCTTCTCAGTTACAGCGACGATTCGAAACGCCGTGATCTTTTTCTCGATCAAAAGATTGCGCGTGACAAAAGCATTCTTGTGCTGCGTTTTGAAGGTTTGGAGCCGGTTCTTCCGCAGGCATTTTCTACAGGTCAGCGTTTGTCAATGTATCTCAACCTTCTTACATTGCAGGGACTTTACCATCCCGATCCTAGTTTTGACGACCTTCGTATTCCATTCCGCGCGGTTACGACGGATCTTTTAACAGGTAAAAAGTTCGTGATCAATAGCGGTGATATGACGGAAGCGCTGCGTGCCAGCATGGCAATACCATTATTATTCAACAGTATGCCGCGGGATTCTATGCAGCTTCTTGACGGCGGCTTGCTCGATAATCTTCCCGTAGATGTCGCCATTGCAGAAAAAGCGGATATTGTTATTGCTGTTGATATGGTAAGTCCGCTAAGGCCAAGGAGCAAACTTAATGCTCCATGGGAAATTGCGGATCAGATTACAACGATCATGATGCAGGAAGCAAATAAACTTGCGCGCGCAAAAGCAGATGTTGTCATTACACCGAGATTAGGCGATCATTTGGCTTCTGATTTCACCGGGATAGATTCGTTGATTACTGCCGGGGAATATTCCACCCAAGAATTAATTCCCGCTTTGAAAAAACTCATAGATTATCGCACGTTCCGATTGTATGATGCAGAGAGCAACGTTCGGTTCGAATCGCCCCGGTTCTCTTGGTTAGATTCATTGCCGTCGGCTTTTCAAGATAGTCTACAAATGTACGAAAGGCGCGGATGGATAACGGAAATAGAATTGCACCGCTTCGTGAATGATGTATACGCGAAAGGTGATTATGCATCTGTTGACGGTACAGTAGAACAACGTGCAGATTCAACGATTATTGAAATACACAACACCGATAATCCAATTCTACGGAATGTAGAAATTTTGGGCAATAAAATTTTTAATTCCGATACGCTGTTGAGTGTGTTTCAGCCGGTGATAGGCAGGTATTTAAACTTGCAATCTCTGGAGCGCGCTCTTGAACGGTTGCTTGCAATTTACCGCACTGCCGGGTATTCCCTTGCCCGCGTGACTGATATCCAATTTGATCCTTTATCAGCGACAGCCGTGGTGTCGCTTGATGAAGGCACGATCTATCGTATTGATATTAGCGGCAAAAAAAAGTCCCGTGATTGGATTATTTGGCGCGAACTGCCTTTTAAAGAGCGGAGTCTTTTCAAAATATCAAATGTCGCCAAAGGAATCTCAAATCTCTATGGCACAAATCTTTTTGAGCAGATACTTGTTACGTCTCAGCATGAAGACAGCACCGGAAAGCTCAATATCACAACCGTCAAGGTGAGGGAGCGAAGCACGGAGCTGATTCGTTTCGGTTTGCGCGTGGATAATGAACGTAATATTCAGCCATCGATAGATATTCGAGATGAAAATTTATTTGGGGCAGGCGCAGAACTCGGTTTACAGATTGGCGGAGGCACCCGTAACCAGACGTATCTTGGAGAATTAAAAGCGATTCGGATTTTCAATTCCTACATGACATTTAGTATCAAAGGGTATTCTCTTATCCGTGATGTGAACGTCTATGATGATGTGCCATCGAGTGATCCAGATCTGTTTGAACGTGAAAAAGTCGGAGAATATCGGGAGGTGCGAAATGGCGGCTCGGCAAGTTTTGGTGCACAATTAGAACGATTAGGAAGCGTGACCATTGAAGGCAGGTTGGAACGGCACAACGTGTATAATATTTACAATCAACCCTTTACGATCAACGATCAACTTTTTACAAATCAAGAATACAACTTTTCATCTATCCGATTTGGCACAAACGTCGATACACAGGATAAATTGCCGTACCCTACCGACGGTGTCGTTATTAATTTCTCCTATGAAACGGCATTAATAAAGCTGGTCAATGCTGTAGGATTCACAAAAATGTTTTTTTCATACGAAAAATATCAAACCATCGTCAAGAATCATACGCTTCATCCAAAGGTTATGATTGGTGTCGCGGATGAGACATTGCCTATTAGCGAGCAGTTCTCGCTGGGCGGACAGCAAAATTTCTTCGGGTTCCGGGAAGACAATACACGCGGAAAACAGTTGGTGGCGGCGAGCTTGGAATACCAGTACAAGCTCCCATTCTTAATTTTATTCGATGCATACTTCAAAGCACGTTACGATTTAGGAGCAATGTGGGCAAAGACGGAAGAAATACGTTTAGAAGATTTTAAGCATGGTATTGGCATTACGCTCGGTTTAGATACGCCTATCGGACCAGCGGATTTTTCTTTGGGAAGAAGTTTTTATATTCGGAATGATTTGTTGCATCGCCCGGTGAGCTTTGGACCTTTTGTTTTGTACTTCAGCATAGGGTACCCGATTGCCGGAGTGGTGAGAAATTAACATATATCGGATGTATTCTTTGAGTAGGATCAAGAGCAACTTGTTATACTCATAAACCGTATCCATGAGTAGTAAGTATTGATAGACATTATTCGAGATCAATGATGACAAATCCCTTTTCTCATATATCTGCACGCTCCATCAGAGTCATCTATACGCTGATGGCAATTGTCGTGCTCGGTGTTTGTCTGATTAATTTTTCACTGCAAATGTTCGTGCATCTTACCGGGAATGATCAATGCCGCTGGATATCGAAAGGGGAATCACGTTTATTGATTACTGATGTTAAGCCCGGTGGTGTTACAGAACAAGCAGGTATCTAGAACGGTGATATTTTAATAAAAATTGATGGGCAGCGCTTTACCAAGGACTTCAATGCTCAAGCAATGATCAATGCCAAAGTGGGATCGTATGTAACATACACGATAGAACGAAACGGCGCGCAATTCGATACACGTATTCTGATTCTCAAATTGATTAATTTAGGCTTTCTCGCACTATTCCTTTTTGGACTTGGTTTTCTTTTTGTCGGATATGTCGTTGTTATGGCGAAGCCGCAGGGGAGCATCCAGAGAATGTTTGCCCGTTATAGTATTCTCTCGATGCTGTTTTTCGGACTTTCAGTGTTGAATCAGAACCCTCAAACAGATCCTCGCTGGCGAGTGATACTGTTAGGAGGATCATTTCTTGTAGCTTCATTTTTCGGACCACCGTTGTTTATACGTTTTTTCCTTTTCTTTCCTGTAAAACGAAAAGGACACAAGAGCATCGGACTGGCAATCTTACTTTATCTCCTGAGTTTGCTTTTGACAGTTGTCATTTGGAGATCTGTGAGAGGTGCTGATAATCAATTGCTGATTATCATTGCTGGCCTTACCCGCTTTGGATTTTTCTTTACCGGATTTGGAATCTTTATTCACAGTTATTTCCATTCTGTATCTTATGAACGGCGGGCGCAGCTTCGCCCTGTGCTCATCGGCGTTGCGATATGTTTGTTAATATTTGCATACGTTTTTGTTGTGCAGACGAATGACCCTCTTGCACCATTTCTCAACCCCCCGATCATCTACCCGGTCATGTTGCTTGTGGCAGTGCCTGTATTTTTTGGATATGCAATTTTTCGGTACAAGTTGATGGATGTGGATGTCGTTATCCGGCGAAGTTTGATTTATGGAACTGTCACAGCATCTCTCGCAGCTATTTATCTGGTCTCAGTCTATGGTGTTGGCACACTTGTAAATTATCTTTTTGGTGCGCAGGATAATCAATTGCTCATCGTTGTATCTCTTATTGTTGTAGCTTTTGTGTTTGATCCCGTCAAGCAGCGTTTTCAGAACTGGATAGATCGAATATTCTTCCATGAACGCTACGATTACCAAAAAGCATTGCTGGAATTTACACAGGAGCTTCCACGCCTTATGGAAATGGAACACATCCTCAACTCGATTGTCTCACGCCTCTCCTCAACAATGCATATCGAAAAAATATCGGTTTTTATTTGCGGAGAGAAGGAAGGATGCAATTCGGCTTCACAGAATCTGGATCATGCAGACTGTATGTTTATCGACGGCGACCATACATTGATGGCGCTTCTGCAGAAGACACGCAAACCGGTAGATCTCCATTTACTTGATGATGAGTATGATAGCACCGAAATACGGGATGAAGAAAAACGGAAACTTCTTCACGCCGGGGTTGTTCTTTCGGTACCGATGTTTCTGCAGGATCGATTGGTGGGATTCATTAATGTCGGGCCAAAAATGTCAGGCAAAGTCTATTCTCAGGAGGATATCAACTTGCTGGCGACGGTTGCAGGACAAGCCGCCATTGCTATCGAAAATTCGCGCCTGCATAAATCGGAAATCGATCAGCAGCGTGTTAAAGAAGAGATGGACCTCGCACGGAAAATTCAGCAGGGTCTATTTCCAAAAACGAATCCGGAGATATCCGGCCTTGATATTGCAGGTGTGTCGGTACCTGCGCTGAGTGTCGGTGGCGACTACTATGATTTCATACAATTGAGTCCAAATAAAATTCTTGCTGTCGTTGCAGATGTCTCCGGCAAAGGGATGTCTGCCGCGTTGTATATGTCGAAGGTTCAGGGAATGGTCCAGCTTGCGGCACATATTTACAGGACCCCGAAGGAAATGCTCACAAATATAAACCGGCGTATCTTCGATGGCATGGATCGAAGGTCATTTATCACCATGATTCTTGCGCTCTTCGATATGAAGAAGAAAGAAGTGCGTATTTGCAGAGCCGGACATAATAAAGCTCTTTTTGCCGCAAATGGGAAAATTAATTTCCTAGAAGGCGGCGGTATTGGATTGGGATTAGAGCGCGGTCCGGTGTTCGAAGATGCGATAGAAGAAGTAAAAATCCCAATCAAGCCAGATAGCCTCTTTCTCTTTTATACGGACGGCATTACCGAAGCAATGAATGAGGAAAAACAGCAGTTAGGTGAAAAAGCCATCGTTGATTTGTTGAAGACGGAGAGGCATCTCTCCGCAGAAAGCATCCAGCAGGCGATTCTGACAAAAGTAGAAAAGTTTCGCGGCTCCGCCGAACAGCATGATGATGTGACCATGGTTGTCGTGAAGAGCAATAACGGAAAAACCAAAACCAAAAAATAATTACACATAATTCATTCGAGCACAGACACCAAAAGAGCCATTCGTATTAAAACACCGTTCTTGATCTGGCGGAAATATGCTGCGCGTGGATCAGTGTCTACTTTCGGTGATATTTCATTGAGCCGCGGCAGCGGGTGCATAAGAATTGCATTGGATCGCATGACGCTGATTGATTCCTCATCAATAAAATACCGCTTGAACGGTTTTTCGATAGAAGCTGCCGGAATTTTTTCTTCTTCGAAACGTGTCATATAGACAACGTCAACTTCCGGCAGTATTTTATGGAAGTCGCTTTCTAATGTGTACCAGACATTGTGGCGGTTCAAATAGTCGAGTATATCCTGTTTCATTTGAAGTGTCGGCGGGGCAACGAAATAAATTTTTACACGTTCGTACTTTCCCAGTAAGTAAGCGAGAGAACGAACCGTACGCCCATCGAACAAATTGCCGACGAGAGCAACTTTGATGCCGTCAATAGTTTTTATTTCTTTATAGATGGTGTAGAGATCAAGCAACGCTTGTGTGGGATGCTGACCACCTTTGCCGTCGCCTGCATTGATGATGGGAATAGAAGAAAGTTCCGCCGCTCGTTGAACTCCTCCTACCTGGTTGTGTCTAAGAACGATAACGTCGGCATAGTTACCGACGACGCGAATTGTATCTTCCAGTGATTCACCGTGCGAGACAGAGGAAAAATCTTGCGCGCGTTCGGTGGACATAATTTTCCCGCCTAGCCGCAGCATGGCAGATTCGAATGAGAATCGCGTTCGTGTCGATGGTTCATAAAACAGCGATGCCATAATTTTGTGCTGGTAATCTAAGGTGCCGCCTCGCAGGATGATACTCTCCATGTGATCTGCAAGAATAAACAATTCATTCAGCATGGGAAGTGTAAATTGCTGGGATTCGATGATATGCTGGAGTTTCATAGATGGGTATCCTTGATCCAATACTTTTTTCGATTGACCAGAAGTCCAATCACAATCCCGCCAATAATTCCAAACCCAAGTATTGGTCCGTATATGCCGGTGATGATTGCATCCGGCAAGCTTAGCAGTAAGCCGATAAGTAATCCGGTTGCCCAGCCCGGAAGCGGTACTATCGTGTTGGGTATAAGAAAGCCGATAGAAAATCGATTGATGAACGCGCCGGCTAATGCCAGATGACGATCCGGTATATTCATAAAGAACATCGGTACGATGTCGATTATACCGAATGCAAGCCCGGCAATGACTCCTGTTTTTATTCTTGACATTGTTACTCCTAAAGAACATTACTTGGTAATTTTCGTTCCCGCTTCGCCATTGAGCGCGATGATGAGATGTTCCGGATCGGTAATTGTTACCATGGTGCCTCCATTGGCGAGAAAATCCATCGCGGCTTCAATCTTTGGTTTCATGCTTCCTTCGCTGAACTGTCCATCGGCAAAGTATTTCTTTGCTTCCGCCATTGTGATGTTGCGTAATTGCTGCTGATCCGGTCTTTTATAATTGATGTATACTTCCGGTACTTCGGTGGAAATGATAAAATGTTCTATACCTAATTTTGCGGCAAGCAAAGCAGATGCGCGGTCTTTATCGATGACAGCTTCAATGCCTTTCAAATCATCGTCTTCATAAATCACCGGAATTCCACCGCCGCCAACTGCAATAACGACGTTGTCGCGTTCAAGACAGCCTTTGATCACTTCAAGCTCAATGATGTCTTTGGGAAGAGGAGAGGCAACGACGCGCCGATAGCCGCGAGCGGCATCTTCAATAATACTCCAGCCCAAGTCTTTCCTTTTCCGTTCTGCGGTTTCCTTGGAATAGAACGGGCCGATTGGTTTGGTCGGACGCTGGAATGCGGGATCGTTCTTGTCAACAACCACTTGCGTTAGCACGGTTACAATCGCACGATGAATTCCGTGTTTCCAGAATGCCGACTGCATGGAATTTTGCAGCGCGAAGCCAATCTCACCTTGTGTCATTGCAACACAGATATCCAGCGGAAGTGCGTACGTCTGAGAGGATCCGGCTTCCGAACGCAGCAATTGTGCCCCGACTTGCGGACCATTCCCATGAGTGACTATAAGCGCAAATCCGCGCGCAGCAATTCCGGCGATAAACTCAGCAGTGATCCTAACGTTTTCGCGCTGCTCGGCTATTGTTCCGCGTTGTCCTGCGCGAATGAGCGAGTTTCCGCCGACCGCCACCAGTATCGAGTTTTTCACGACTCTTTCCCTTTAACAACGTGTAGAGAATTGCCTTTTGTGTATGAAGCCGATTCTCTGCTTCATCGAACACAATGGACTGCGCCGAGTCCATCACGTCATCAGTTACTTCTTCCCCGCGAT
>Ga0182027_10006502_pt1 | contig 17460 bp, 12 predicted proteins | sample 712E1DmetaG_FD_121300 | JGI IMG/M metagenome (GOLD analysis project Ga0182027, IMG submission 121300) | Permafrost microbial communities from Stordalen Mire, Sweden - 712E1D metaG (Illumina Assembly) | ecosystem: Environmental > Terrestrial > Soil > Wetlands > Permafrost | place: Sweden... | reverse complement strand
CTCGGTTTGGGCCCAGCTTTGGGCCTGCTCGAGTTCCTGCCCCTGGGCAGTGTGAGCCGCAAGGAGCTTGGAAAGATCCTCCTGGTGTTGCTTGAGCCAGGTATCCTTCAGCCGGATCTCGTCCTGAAGCTTGTGGACGTGGCCCTCGCGCTCGCGGAGAACATTCGAAGTCGAGGGGATGTGGAGGAACGCGGGGGCGCCGGTTTGGCGGGCCACGGCGCAAACGGCGACGAAGAAGTGGGCATGGCGCGCATCGGCCGGCGATGGCTCCAGGTGCAGATCCGGGGATTGGGCAGTGGGGGCCGCAACAGGCTGGAAGCTGAGACCGCCAACGTGGTTCTGGAGGTAGAGAGTAACCGATGGGAAAACCGCGCTGAGCGCTTCCCGTAACTCCCCGTATTCGAATTCGTGGACGTGGAACGGGTTGGGCCCGATCTGCTCGCGGGACTCGGCGTAGTACAGCTTGTTCGGCGTGGAGACGATGAATTGACCGCCGCGAGCCAGCAAGCGTTGCGCCTCCTGGAGCAAAGTCTGCCAATCGGCGACGTGCTCGATCACTTCGAAGCAGGTGATGAGGCCAAAGGTGGCATCGGGAAAGGGGATGGCGGCCGCCGAGGCGGTGAGGAAATGCAGATTGGGAAGGGGATACGCCGGGCGCGCCTGGGCGATGGCCTGCGGGGATAGGTCGAAGGCCGCCACCGAGGCCGCCACCCGGGCGAGTTCCGCGGCGCCGTAGCCTGTGCCACAGCCAATGTCGAGTACTCGTTTGCGGCCGGCGAGGCGCGCAGCGAAGAGATAGCGCGCGAGGTGCTCGTTCCAGAGGTCAGGTTCAACCTGACCGGGGACTACGCGCTCGCCCGTGAATTCAAGCACGTGGAAGCTCCTGATCAATGGAAGGTTTCGACCAACGAACTCGTGCCGTCACATGCAGGGAGCCGTACACTTCGCCGGCCGCCTTTCCCATTTGCAGCGTGAGAGCGTTGTCTACTAAATCGCAGGGTTCGTTGGGCGGCCCCTGCCGATCGGGCGCCGTGAAGACGGTCGGCGAGAAAGAAAAGAACCCCGGATAAAACTGAGGCAAGGTGAATCGAAATTCAACTGAGCAGCATTCTCCTGGCGACAGTGGAGGAATGGGGCAACGGGAGCGGGGCGTCGCGACACCGGAGAAGGCGATGCCAAGGTGATTTCGAATGAGGACGCCCGCCTGGGGCCGCTCCAAAGAGTCGAGAGCCTCGAAACTCAATCTGGCGACGTAGCTGTCACGGGGCGCCAGGTGGGTGGCGGGTCGCCCGAGGGCGTCCAGCAGTGCGAACCCGTGGATGCGAGCCCGGCCATCGCCGCGGCGGCCGTCGCCACTTGGCAAGTTGTCCAGCCAGTCGGGCGGGCGGTCCGAAAAAGCGGGGAGAGCCGGCCGGCCGTCCAAGTGCGGCGCGGAGGGCTGTCGGGGCGGCCGGGATTCCTCGGCCAACGCGGCCAGATAGGAGTCCGCTACGCGGTCGGCCGGGCCAAGCTCGCGCGGCTTGCCGCGATCCAGCCACAGGGCCCGGTCTCCGATCGACTTCACTTCGCCCATGGCATGCGAAACGAAGAGGATGCTGACTCCTCGCGCACGCAACTCCTGAACTTTCCGCAGGCAGCGCTGGCGGAATGCCTGATCGCCGACTGAAAGTGCTTCATCCACGATCAGAATCTCGGGTTCGACGTGAATCGCGAGGGCGAAGGCGAGACGCATCAGCATGCCGCTGGAGTAAGTCCGCACCGGACGCTCCAGAAAGTCGCCAATGCCTGCAAATTCAGCGACATGAGGGTATAGCCGCCGGGCTTCGCCGGCGCTGAAACCAAGCATCGACGCCGCCAGAAAAACGTTCTGGCGGCCCGTGAAATCGGGATGGAAGCCTGTGCCCAACTCGAGCAATGCCGAGACCCGCCCCGCGACCCGAACCGCCCCGGACGTGGGTTGGGAGATGCCTGCCACTAGCTGTAGCAACGTGCTCTTCCCGGCTCCGTTGCGGCCGATGATGCAGAAAGTCTCGCCACGGCGGACGTTAAAATTGAGGTCCTGCAGGGCCGTGAATCTGGGGCTGGAGAAATGCCGGGGGAAGAGCAACGCCGCCAGCCGTCGCGTATTAGAGTCCTCGAGCAGATAGGACTTCGAGACGGCGCTGAATTCAACCACGCTCATGCCGGGGGGTGCCGAGTTGCGGAAGGCAATCGACTCACTGCTACTTCGACTGTAATAAAGGGCTGAAAGGCTTGTCAATGCAACGGCTGAAGGCGAAAGGGCGACCGCCTCTCCCTCGTTCCGCGCCTCCTGTGCCGCTCTTGCCGCGGACAGGCTGGCCAGTGTTGAACCTCTATCTTGCGGTGCTCAATCCGCGTGTCTATGGCCCGAAGGCCGGTCGGACACTGGAGGCGCACGACCAGGCGGAACAAGTGAGTGGAAGCCGCCCTTTGAGGTGGTCTACTTCTTCGATGAATTAGCCTCCTGCTAACCCGGCCGCAGCGCCGGGCATTTTAACCGCTGGCCCTTAGCCAGTTCGGCAGAGACGCTCGCCAGGAGCCATCTCTGGCCCAACTATGGATCCGTTTCAATTGGGTGTCAAGGACCGCGATCAGGACAAACAAGTATAGATTACTCCAATTGACAGCGCATTGACAAGATCCTAGGCTGAGAGGTAGCGCCGGTGTAGCTCAGGGGTTAGAGCGACGGTCTCATAATCCGTAGGTCGTAGGTTCAATTCCTACCGCCGGCACCAATTCTCATTTCTCGCCGATGATGAGCTCATAGATCCGCTGAAGATCTTCCAGCGAATAGTAGTCGATCTCGATACGCCCGCGTTGGCGGGACTTCTCGACCACCCGAACCCGAGTGCCCAGCACTTGCTCCAAGTGTTCGATGGCGGCCTTAAGATTGGGGTCCGGATCGACTTGTTCGGGCGGCTTGGGCTCGCGCGGTCCGGTCATTTTTTGGACCAGCCGCTCGACCTGCCTTACGGAAAGTCCCTCGCTCGCAATTCGCTCCGCCACCTGGATTTGGAGCTCGGGCGTGGGAAGGCTCAACAGGGCCCGGGCATGTCCCATGGAAAGGCGATGCTCGGCCAGAAGAAGTTGAATATCCCCAGGCAGGCGCAGGAGCCGCAGCATGTTAGTGATGGTGGTGCGATCCTTGCCCGTGCGCTCTGCAATCTGCTCGTGGCTGAGTTTGTGGTCGTGTGCCAGGCGCTCGAACGCGTGGGCAACCTCAATCGGGTTGAGGTCCTCGCGTTGGATATTCTCGATGAGGGCGACCTCCATGATGAGATCGTCGGCGTAGTCCTGGACAATCACTGGGACTTGCGAGAGGCCGGCGATTTTGGCGGCGCGCCATCTGCGTTCACCGGCGACCAACTGATAGCGGCCAACCGCGGAGCGCACGATCAGGGGTTGGATGATGCCGTGCTCGCGAATCGATTGCGCTAGTTCCGCCAGGCGATCGGCCTGAAAAGTGCTGCGAGGTTGGAGCGGGTTTGGGTCGATCTCATCAATCGGAATACGCAATGGCCCGGGGGCCGCCGGAGACTGGACTGCGGAGGGCAGCGGGGCGAGGGGGCGGGTGCTGGGAAGAAGGGCTGAAAGGCCTCTACCTAGCGCCTTGCGAGAGCTGTCGGCGTTGCTCATTGGCGACGATCTCCTTGGCAAGTTGAATGTAGCTTTCGGCCCCCTTGGAGCGGGGATCGTAAGTGAGGATCGACTTGCCAAAGCTGGGTGCTTCGGCGAGGCGGATACTTCGTGGAACGATCGTTTGAAAGACCTCGCCCTGGAAGAAATCTCTCAGGTCCGCAGCGACCTGGCGCGCCAGGTTCGTGCGTTCATCGAACATGGTCAGGAGGATTCCTTCGATGGCCAGGGCAGGCTGCAGACCCTCCCGCAATCGGTCGATTGTGTCGAGAAGCTGGGATATCCCTTCCAGGGCAAAAAACTCGCACTGGATGGGGATGAGAACCGAGTCGGCTGCCACAAGAGAGTTGACGGTGAGAAGGTCAAGTGCGGGCGGGCAGTCGATGAGAACGAAATCGAATTGGTTCTTGATCTGGGCGAGCGCTTTGGAAAGGTGAAACTCACGCTGGCCGGAATCGACAAGTTCGATGTTGGCGGCAACGAGATTCCTGTCGGAAGGTGCCAGGTGAATCCCATCCGGCTGGATGTCCACCAGGATTTCAGGAAGGCGCGCTCTGCCCGCGATGACGTCATAGACGGTCGGCAAGCTCTCGCGTTTAGTGATTCCGAGGCCGGTGGTGCTGTTGCCCTGGGGATCCATGTCGACCAGGAGGACTCGGAGTTCATTTGCGGCGAGGGATGCGGCAAGGTTGATGGCGGTCGTGGTCTTTCCTACGCCGCCCTTTTGATTTGCTATTGCGATGACTCGGGCCATGGAAGTCGTCCCGCGACACGTCTATGCTATCACGCCATCTGAGAACCGTCGTTTCACGTGGAACACACCCAGGCTAGCTGCTCTGGATTGTTTCACGTGGAACAATACCAACCAGGGCCGCAGAGGCTGGGTCCCAAGGGAGCGGCCATAGCTGGGAATCCACGTTCCTGCCCAGAACCTCCGCGTCGCTGCGCGATAGCAGAATTCCAAACCATGCGGCAATCCTGCGTGCGGTCGCCAGGATGTCCGCAGGGCGGATCGCCCTCCCAACAACGGCATCGAAGGTTTCCTCCAGCGCCTCCGCTCGAATGCACCGAACCCGGACATTCGACGCGAAGTCCGAAACCTCACGCAGAAAGGCGGCCTTTCGCTGGTCCGATTCCACCAGGATCACCTCTACATCCGGACGCAATACCGCCAGCGGGAAACCAGGAAATCCGGCCCCGGACCCCAAGTCCGCCACCCTGCGCGCCGACTCAGGCAGCAACGCCGCCAGGAATAGCGATTCCGCATAGTGCCGCACCACCGCTTCCTCCAGCGTTGCCGCTCCGGTCAGATTCAACCGTCTGTTCCATTGTCGCAGCAGTTCGTAGTGCCTCATCAGCACTCGCGAGCCCTCGCCGCTGATGCTCGCGAAGCCCCCACAATGACCACGCAGAAGCTGCTCGAACCGCTCCGCCTCTGTCATCCGCTAGCCCGCTGCAAGATAGTCAAACTGATGTCCAGCACAGCAATCGCCGCGGGCGTCACTCCAGGGATTCTCGCGGCCTGCCCCAGCGTCTCCGGCCGGACTCTCATCAACCGGTCCCTGACCTCGCGGCTCAAACCTTGCACCACGGAGTAATCGAATTCCGATGGAATCCGCCTGGCCTCCGCTTCCCGCAATCTCCGAACCTGCCTCTCCTCCTGTTCCATATACCCCGCATACTTGACCCCAGTCTCGATCGTCGTGAGCCCCCCACAGACCACGGCTTCCCCCAGTTGCTCTTCCAGCCACGGCCGCAACTCCTCCAGCCTCGATCCAGGCCTTCTCAACCACACATCGAGAGTCGGCCGGTCATCCTGTTCCACGCCCGCCAGGCCGTGCTTCTTCGGATGCAGTCGATTGCCCGATAACAACCGCCGGATTACCTCTTCCTGTCGCAACTTCCTTTGCAGAAGCTCCCACCTCTCGTCGCTGACCAGGCCGACTCGCCGGCCGATCGGCGTCAGGCGCTCATCCGCGTTGTCAATTCGTAAGTGGAGGCGGAATTCCGCCCGGGATGTAAACATCCGGTAAGGCTCATCCGCGCCCTTGGTAACCAGATCGTCCACCAAGATCCCAGCGTATCCCTCGGTCCGCCTCAGCACCACCGGCTCCCGGCCGCCAATGCCCGCTGCGGCGTTTAAACCCGCCAGAAGCCCCTGGGCTGCCGCCTCCTCGTAGCCCGACGTCCCGTTGATCTGCCCGGCTAGAAACAGCCCGCCAATGCTCTTTACCTCGAGCGTATGCAATAACTCGCGAGCATCGATGGCGTCGTACTCAATCGCGTAGCCCGGCCGCATCATTTCTGCCTTTTCCAGGCCGGGAATCGTCGCAATCATCGCTTCCTGCACATCGATCGGCATGCTCGTGCTCATGCCATTCACGTAAACCTCATACGTGTCCAGCCCCTCCGGCTCCAGGAAAATCTGGTGCCTCGGCTTGTCGGGAAACTTCACGACTTTGTCTTCGATAGACGGGCAATAGCGCGGCCCAATGCCCTCAATCCGGCCGCTGTATAGCGGCGAGCGCCCGATATTCTCACGCAGGATGCGGTGCGTCTCTTCATTCGTATAGCCGATATGGCATCGGATCTGCTCGCGCTCGATCTTCGTCGTCAAAAACGAGAACGGCGTCGGTACCACGTCGCCCGCCTGCGACTCGAACGCACTCCAATCGATGGTCCGGCCATCCAACCGCGGCGGCGTCCCGGTCTTCAGCCGCTTAGATTGCAGGCCCAACGTCCTCAGATGATTGGCCAGCAGATTAGCTGGAGCCTCCCCGCTCCTCCCGCACGCCGAACGGTTCTCCCCAATATGCGCCAGCCCATTCAGAAACGTCCCCGTCGTCACGATTGCGGCTCTCGTCTCGAGCATCCGCCCATCGCGCAGGACCACCCCACGCAACCTCCGCCTGTCTCCACCTGCTGGCTCCAACGCCAACTCGCCAACCTCCGCCTGGAGGATGCGGAGATTCGGCTCGGCCTCCAGCACTTCGCGCATCCGGATCCGGTACCGCTGCTTGTCCATTTGCGCCCGCGGACTCCACACCGCCGGCCCGCGGCTCGTATTCAGGAGACGGAATTGGATGCCAACCGCATCCGCGACCTCGCCCATAACGCCGCCCAGAGCATCGATCTCGCGCACCAGGTGCCCCTTCGCAATCCCGCCAATCGCCGGATTGCACGACATTTGCGCAATCAGGTCCGCATTCATCGTAACCAGGGCCGTCCGCAGCCCAATCCGGGCACACGCCCGCGCCGCTTCGCAGCCGGCATGGCCGGCGCCGATCACCACTGCGTCATAGCGGAGTCGCATTGGCGGCCGCATCTCCTTACAGATATCCTAGAGAATCGCCAGCAAAGGAGACAGTCCCGTGAAAGTCCTTGTCCTCGGCAGCGGCGGGCGTGAACACGCCATTGCCTGGCGGCTCCGCCGCAGCCCTTCCGTCCGGGAAGTCGTTGTCGCGCCCGGCAACCCCGGCTGCGCGCAGGTGGCCACCTGCATCCGTCCCCCTTCGGCTAAACCCGAAGACCTGCTGGCCCTCGCCAACCAGATCCACCCCGATCTCACCATTGTCGGCCCCGAAGCGCCTCTCGTCGATGGCGTCGTCGATCTCTTTTGCGCCCACGGCTACCTCGTTTTTGGCCCGTCTCAGACCGCCGCCCGCCTCGAAGGTAGCAAAATCTTCGCTAAGGATTTCATGCGGCGGCATGCCATTCCGACTGCTCGCTATGCCGTCGCAACCACCGCAGATGAAGCCCAAATCGCTCTTCGGTCATTCTCCTATCCCATTGTATTAAAAGCGGATGGGCTCGCGGCTGGCAAGGGCGTGGTGATCTGTCCGGATCGTCCTTCCGCTCTTTCTGTACTTCATGATATTCTTTCCGGCAAACTGGTTGGCGCCGCCGGGCGCCGGTTGGTCATCGAGGAATTCCTTTCCGGCGAAGAAGTCAGTTTCATCGGATTGTGCGACGGGGACTCCGTCCTGCCCCTCGAACCATCCCAGGACCATAAGACGATCTTTGAGGACGATCTCGGCCCCAACACCGGCGGAATGGGAGCGTATTCGGATTCCCGCCTGCTCTCTGCCGCCGACCGTGAATCCATCGTTCGCACCGTCATGCAGCCCGTACTCGCCGGGATGAAGGCCGAAGGCTCGCCCTTCGTCGGCTTCCTCTACGCCGGTTTGATGTTGACCGCCGACGGACCCCAAGTGCTGGAGTTCAACGTGCGTCTCGGCGACCCCGAAACGCAAGCGCTGCTGCATCGCCTCGATTGCGACTTCGGCGCTCTCGTGCACGCCGCGGCTACCGGCCGCCAAGACCCGCGCCTGTTGAAATTCCGCCTGGAACCATCCATCTGCGTCGTCCTCGCCGCCCATGGCTACCCCGGAACGGTTCGCACGGGCGACCCTATCTCCGGTCTCGAAGACGCCGCCTCCACCGGCGCTACCGTCTTCCACGCCGGCACGCGCGAGAGCAAACCCGGAGCCCATCCGGGCCAACCTGGCGTCGAAACATCCGGCGGGCGCGTCCTTGGCGTGACCCACTCCGGTTCGACGCTCCAGGAGGCCATCGCCAACGTCTACGCCGCCTGCGACAGGATTCACTTCGACGGCCTCCAGATGCGCCGCGACATCGGTCGCAAAGGCCTCCAGCGCTGGCCGCGGTGAAATCGCGGCGCGGACCTCCGCGTCCGGCCTCCGTCGTCGCGCTGGATTGCCCCCGGGATCTGCCGGCACTGCCGCCTCGCCTGGCCGGAATTCGCTTGACACTCAGGCGTATGCTCAAAGTGACCGTCCTGAACGCGCCCCGGCTCAGCTCTTTGACAACTGCGAATATTGCCGATTTTCCACAGGCTAAACCAATCATTCTAATAACCAAAGTCGACAATTGGCTTTGTTTCGCATTTTTTGTCTTTCACGCTCCCGCGATGAGAAGGAGGAGAACGAGGAGAAGGAGGAGAAGTTCGATCTGACGTAATTTGCCGGAACCTCCCGGCTGCATGCCGCGTTTGCGCTTGACGGAGTCGCTGCGCTCCAAGCCCGCCGGCGGGATGCGTCTAACGAAAGGTGGGCGCGAACGTGATCAGGATCGGAACAGGGCCGCCCACGGGGCGCGCCAGGGACGGCCGAGCAATTGGTTGGCCTCGGCGTCGCCGCGGAATTCCTGGCGGCCCGGATCCCAGTGCAGCTTCTTGCCGGTCGCCAGCGCGATGTTGCCAAGATGGGCGACGGTCGAGGAGGCGTGGCCGGTGGCCACGTCGCACGGGCACTTGCGCCCATCGCGCAGGACTTCGATGAACGCCTGGGCGTGGAGCCGCGTGGCGTCCGCGCCCTGCCGCGTGCGGCGCGCGATGCGCGTCTCGTGGGTCAGCTCGCCGGGGCCCGCCAGCCATGGCGCCGGCTTCAGGTCCGGATAGATCTCCCACATCAGCCGGTCGGCGAAAAGCGCGCCGTTGGTCCCGTAGAAGGCCATTCCATTGGGGCGGTCGAACTCACCGCGGGCGTTGTAATAGTTCAGCCCCGGGGTCCGCCCGCCAAGGCCGTGCGCGCTGAACACGCATCCTTCGTAACTCAGGACGAAGCCCGGATATTCATACGTGGCCTGGATGAGATCGGGCTGGTCGCCATCGTCATGCAACACATAGCGGCCGCCGGAAGCCGAGACGGCGAGAGGCGCGGTGGCGTTCATGATCTGATGAACGGTATCGAAGCGGTGCGTGCCGTAGTCGGTAATCAGGCCGCCCGAGTAGTCGCGGAACCAGCGAAACGTCGGCCCATGCCGCAGGCGGTTGTAGGCGTGCTCGGGCGCCGCGCCCAGGTACAGGTTCCAATCCAGATCGCCGGGAGCGTTGCCATCCGGCGCGTGGCCAATGCCGTCGGGAGACATGTTGGCGAAGTTCCAGACGCGCACGAAATGCACGTTTCCGAGCTCGCCGCCGCGGATGATCTCAGCGGCCTCGGCCAGGTGCGGCGCGGAGCGGTGCTGAGTGCCCACCTGGACGATGCGCCCGGTCCGGCGCACGGCTTCCACCATGGCGCGGCCCTCGCTGATGTTGTGCGCCAGCGGCTTTTCGACGTAGACGTGCTTGCCCGCCTCGCAGGCTAGAATCGTGACGGCCGCGTGCCAGTGGTCGGGCGTCGCGACGACCACGGCATCGATGTCCTTTCTCGCCAGGACTGCTCTGAAATCCTGAATGGCGGCGGCCTCACCGCCCGCCCAGGCGCGCGCCTTCTCGGCCAGACTCAGCCACACGTCGCATGCGGCCGCGACTTCGACGTCCGCGAGTTGCCGCATGAATCCGGCGTCGTACAAGCCGCGCCCGCCGCATCCGATCAGACCCAGGCGGACGCGCCGGTTGGCGCCCACGATGCGGGCGTAGGAGCCGGCAGTCCATCCGGCGGCGAGCTTGAGGAGCGACCTGCGCGTTTGCATTGAAGACCTGGCGATGCGCACGATTCTACAGGGTTGCGAGGGTTTCTGCCCGCCGCTAGGATGAGGAGGCCATGTCAAACCGGCTCGTGCCCGCGCTGTTTGCGATTCTCTGCATGGCGCGTGCGCAAGACGTGCCAGGCGCTGTCTGGAACAATGCGCGCTTCGAGGCACTGCTCAGATCGCGGCTGCCGGCTCCGCTCGTGGCGGACGATGGCCTGCTGGCCGCGAATGCCGCGTTAGCGGCCCGGGGGTTGTCAGGCCAACGGCCACCCTGCTTCCGGGAGAGATTGCCGATGGGGTTCGAAAGTGGGAGCGCCATGGAACGGAGAATGTCATGCCAGCACCGGAAGAGCCGCCACAAATCGATATAACCGGGAACTTGATCGAGCCTGAACGCGGGAAACTGATCGTCTCCGGGTTACGGAGTTCGCCCGCCGGGAAGGCGCTCTCGCTGGTCGTGCCCACTTACAACGAGGCGCAGAACATAGCTGAGACGATCCGGTGCATTGGGGCGGTATTGAGCGCGGCGGTCGGACCTGCCTTCGAGATCATCGTCGTCGACGACGATAGCCCCGACAAGACCTGGGAGATTGCTCTCGCGCTGACGGGCGAGGTTCCGCAGGTGAGAGTGATTCGCAGGCGTGGAGAGAAGTCTCTGTCCACGGCGGTGCTGCGGGGCTGGCAGGCTGCGACGGGCAGGGTACTGGGTGTGATTGACGCAGACCTGCAGCATCCGCCGGAAGTCCTCGCGAGGCTCTGGAATCGCATTGGCGCGGGCGCGGATCTCGCGGTCGGGAGCCGTCACGTTGAAGGCGGCGGGGTGAGCAATTGGCGCTTCTCCCGGCGGATCGTCTCGCGTGGGGCTCAAGCGATCGGGGCCATGCTCCTGCCGTCGGTTGTCGGCAGATTGTCCGATCCCCTGAGTGGCCTGTTCCTGGTCCGGCGCGAGGTCATCGCCGGCATCGAGATGAATCCGCTTGGATATAAGATCCTGATCGAAGTGATCGGCCGGACCAAGGTCCGCCGGATCGAGGAAGTTGGCTATGTCTTTCGAGAGCGCGCCGAGGGCGCGAGCAAAGCGTCTCTCAAGATCTACCTGCAATATCTGGCACACCTGGTTCGTCTCAGAATCGACACGTTGCCGCTGGCCCAATTTGCGCGCTTTTGCTCGGTTGGGGCGAGTGGCGCTGTCGTGGACATGGCGATCCTATATCTACTGAGCGATCCGGCAATGCTGGCCTGGGGTTTGACGCGGAGCAAAATCATTGCCGCACTGGCCGCCATCCTGAATAACTTCTACTGGAACGACGTCTGGACCTTCGGCGCTGTATCCCGCCGCCAGGCCGGGGCCCGCGCCAGGTTGAGGCGCCTGGTCAAGTTTGCCCTGGTCTCACTCTCGGGTCTGGTACTCAGTGTGCTGTTGTTAAACGTTGGATTCAACCTGTTCCATATGAACCGCTACATTGCCAATGCCGCCGCGATCGCCATCGTATCCATCTGGAACTACTATTTGAATGCCAAATTGGGTTGGCGCACTTCGGCGCCGGCCGGTTCGTAGGGCCGTGGAAGGCCCTGCCACGGGTCGCAGACCGGTGAGGAACCCACGCGCGGCGCGAGCGGGCGCGCGTGGGCGGCGGCGCTTGCAAGCCCGCGCTTGACGCGCGTGTGGCTTTTGATAGAGTGACTGGCGCATGGTCACGATTCGCGAAGTGGCGCGCCAGGCTAAGGTTTCGGTCGGCACCGTATCCAACGTGCTGGCTGGCTCGGCCTCGGTGCGGCTGGAGCTGCGCCGGCGCGTCGAAGAGGTTATACGCGAGCTCGACTACCATCCCAACCAGATTGCACGGAGCCTGAAGACGCGCCAGACGAGGACTTTGGGGATGGTCATTTCGGACATCACCAACCCGTTCTATCCGCAGATCGTGCGTGGAGCCGAGGATGCGGCCATGCTGCACGGCTACCTGCTGTTCATCCTGAACACGGATGAGAACGCGGAACGTGAGCGCCGGGCGCTGTCGCTGCTGCGGGCGCAGAGGGTCGACGGCCTGCTTCTGACCGTGGCTCCGGGACTGAAAGACATGACGCACGTGACGCAGTTCCGCGATTCGGGCCTGCGGATCGTGTGTATCGACAGAAGCGTTCCGGGGATCGATCTCGATCTGGTCTCGGCAGACAACGTACATGGGGCGCGAATGTGCACGCAGCACCTGCTATCGCGGGGGCACCGGCGCATCGGCTTCCTGGGAGGGTCGCCAGGGGTGCGGACGGCGCAGCAGCGGCTGGAGGGTTACGAGCAAACGCTGCGGAACGCCGGCGTGCCGGTGGACCCGAAGCTGGTGCGGCATGGCGATTTCCGGCTGGAGAGCGGCTACCGGCTTTCCAAGCAGATGCTGCTCGAAGCCGACCCGCCGACCGCGCTGTTCGCCTCCAACGCGATGATGGGCTTCGGCGCGTTGAAAGCGATCCAGGAGCTGGGGTTGCGCTGTCCCGAAGATGTGGCGCTGGCGGCATTCGACGAAGTGCCGTTCGGGGACGTGATCCAGCCGCGCCTGACCGTGGTCGCGCAGCCGGCCTACGAGATGGGCCGGGCCGGCACGGAACTGCTGATCGCCCGTTTGGAAGGAAGAGAGAAAAGCCCCGTCCCGGTTCACCTGACACTCACACCGGAACTGCTGGTGCGCCAGTCCACCGCGATTCGTCTTTCCTGAACGACAACCCAGGCTGCGCCGCGGCGCGGGCAGAGAAGCGGCTTGAGAGGCGCATAAACAGGCGCCGCGCGCCGATAACGCAAGGCCCGTAGCGCAGGCATCGGACGGCGTTCCCAGATGGTGCGGCGCGCTGGTCAAGCGTGTAGACTGAGCATCGCGGCCGCTGAAATTCTCGTCTTTCCCGGCGCGGGGCCGAAAGTTGGCTGCCTCGACACCATAAACTGGAATCTGATGGGGACAACGCCTGGGCCGAAAAATGGGAATGGCAGACGAAACGCAGTCCAGTGGCTGGCCTACCTGCTTTCGGCGCTGTGCCTGTTGTGGGTCTACCACGACTTCGACTGGCACAGCGAGGTTCCGCGCCTGAAGGCGATTCACTGGGGTTGGATCGTGCTGGCGGTTTGTTCCGGCTTCCTGGTTTACGTCATCCAGGCGTGGCGCTGGATGGTGTTGCTCAAGCCGCTGGCCAGCGTCCGGCTGTGGCGCACCGTCCAGGCGGTGTATATCGGCCTGTTCGCTAATGAGATCCTGCCGCTGAAAAGCGGCGAGCTGGTGCGCTGTTATCTCGTCGCGCATTGGAACCACATCCGTTTCTCGAAGGTCCTCTCTTCGGCGATTATCGAGCGCCTGCTGGACGGAGTCCTTCTGATTGCCGGTTTCGCTTGCATTCTGCGGGTTAGCGTACTGCCGAGGAGGGTCGAAGCGGGGGCCGCAATTCTGCTCGGATTGGTCGTCGTTATCGGCTCGCTGGTCCTGTTCGCCGTTTTCAGCAAGCGCTTTACGCGAAACGTGACCACCGGCCACCGTTGGTCCGAAGCGCTGCTGATGGTTGTGGAAGGCCTGCACGTGATGGCCCGGTCGCGTTGGTTCTTTGTGGCCTGCCTGGGCAGCATCCTGTATCTGGGACTGCAACTGGTTCCCGTTTACGCGCTGCTGGCGGGCTATCAGTTGGGTCAGGATTGGGGCGCGGCGCTGGTCGTGCTGGTCATCATGCGGCTCGGAACCATTGTGCCCGGCCCTCCCAGCAATGTCGGCGTGTTTCACTTCTTTGCGTTCCTGGCCTTGAGCAACGTTCTGGGCGTGGAGGCGCAGACCGCGAAGAGCGTCGCCAGCCTGATGTTCTTCGTCATCACGGCGCCCTTGCTGGCGGGCGGAACTATCGCTCTGGCGCTGACCGGTTCGGACCTGCGCGAGGTCTACGATCTGGCACGCGCGTACCGCAAGCCGCCTGGGCCTGTGGCGCAGCCGACACCTGGCGTTTGATAGCGCTTCCCGGCGGCGGCCCGTGCGGCCAGCGGCGCCAGTTGCTGGCTGTCGCTGGCCTCCTGCCTGTGAGGGATGCTGGCTACTAAGCGGGCAATGCAGCCGGAAGGTTCCGGCAAATCACGTCAGATCGAACTTCTCCTGGTGCAGCAGGTTGTCGGAAATCACCAGCACGGGCCGTCCCAGAATCTCCTCGATCTCCTCGAGGTATTTGGTTTCGGTGGATTGCAACTCGTGCGCGATCGCCGGGTTGACTCTCAGGACGCACTCCTTGCCGTCCACCACCTTGGCGTACTTCTGCGCCTGCGCCAGAATCTCGCTGATCACCGTCGCCACGCTCTTCACATAGCCCGAAGCCTCGCAATACGGGCACGGCGAGCACAGGGCCCGCTCCAGGCTTTGCTTGACCCGTTTGCGCGTGATGGCCACCAGGCCAAAGTCGTTGAACTGGAGAATCTTGTTAGGCGCCTTGTCGGAGCGCATCGTCTCTTCCAGCGCCAGCATCACCCGCTGGCGATTCTTGCGCTCGTCCATGTCGATGAAATCGACGACAATGATGCCGCCCAGGTCGCGCAGCCGCACCTGCCGCACGATCTCCTTGACCGCCTCGACATTCGTCTTGACGATCGTGTCCTCGAGCCGGTTCGACTTGCCGACGTACTTGCCGGTGTTCACGTCGATGGCCACCAGCGCCTCGGTCTGGTTGATGACGATATAGCCGCCCGACTTGAGCCAGACCTTCGGGCGCAGAGCCTTTTCCAGCTCCTGCGTGATCGCGAACGCGTCGAAGATCGGCTCCGGACGAGTGTACATTTTCACCCGGCTCAACAGGTGCGGGGCGATGCGCTCCACCGCGTGCAGCACCTGCTCATAAAGATCCTCGTTGTCCACCCAGACGGCCTTGAAGCCGTCGGTCAACTGGTCGCGGAGCAAACGCTGGACCACCTCGACGTCGTGATGCAGCAGCAGCGGCGCGCGGCGCTTCTCGGCCTTGGCGCGGATATCGAGCCACAGAGTGGCCAGGTACTGCATGTCGGCCGCGATTTCCTCTTCCGTCCGGCCTTCGCCCGCCGTCCGCATAATGTAGCCGCCGGCAATCCCCTCGCGGTGCTTCTGCAGAATCCTCTTGAGCCGCAGCCGCTCCTCGTCGCTGCCGATCTTGCGCGACACTCCGAGATGCTCGACCGTCGGCATGTAAACGACATAGCGGCCCGGCAGCGCGATGTGCGACGTAATCCGCGCACCCTTCTGCCCGAGCGGCTCTTTGGCGATCTGGACGATGATCTCCTGGCCTTCTTTCAACAGGTCGGAAATCGAGGGCAGCGGCGGCCGCTCGCGGCCATCGTCGCGCTCCCGGCTGTCCTGTTCGCGGCTGTCCCGTTCGCGGCCATTCCGGTCCCGGCTGTCTTGTTCGCGACTGTCCCGTTCCCGGCCATCCTGTTCGCGACTGTCCCGTTCCCGGTTGTTCCGATCGGGCCGCTCGATCACGCGCTCAGGCTCTGGGCTGACGGCTACCGGCGCCGGCGTTTCCACCTCGGCCCTGACTTCGGCCGGCGCTTCGGCCACCGGCGCCGGGCTCTGGCCCGACTGGCGGGCGCGGCGGCGCATGCGCCGCGACATGCGGTGCCCAATGCGTCCACCCTGCGGGCGCAAGTTCGCCGCCAGGTTCTCCGCGCCGGTTTCAGGCGCGCCTTCGGGGCCGTCCTCAGTCCTCTCGTCCTCGCCCGCTTCGCCGCCGGCCGCCTCGGCGCCGGTCCCGGGTTCCGCGCTGGCTGCCACTTCGTCCGGGACGGCCTGGTCTTCCGCCGGCACGCCAGGCGCCAGAGGCTCGGCCGCAACCGGCTCTTCCGCACTGGCCTCGACCGCCCCGGCAGCGGCGGGCGCGGCTTCGGCGGGTACGGCATGGGCGGACACTGCGGGGCCGGGCGTCAGCGTCGCGGAACCCGCGTTGGCTTCCTGCCCGGCAGGCTCGCCCGGGGCCTCTTCTTCGCCCGGTCTGTCCGATTCTTCCAGTTTGTCCGAAGCGCTTTCCGCCGCGATATCCTCATCCGCCGCCGCATCGGCCCGCTCTTCCATCTCGTCCACGCGGTCGAGAATCGCTTCCACGGCTTCGTCTTCGCCGGCTTCGAAATCCTCGCTTTCGGCTTCGCTTTCGGGAGCGTCGATTTCCGCGGGCGCCGCGCTCTCCCGAGGCTCGGGAGACTCCCGGGGCTCAACCCGGCTGGCGGTGGCAGCGGTTTCGACGGGCCGGCCCGCGCGCCGGTACTTCGCCAGAGACTCACCTGGCAACAGCAGGATTTCGTCCACCGCGGGCGCGGCGGCCGCGGCTGGTTCCTGCTCCGGTTCGTCCTCGGCCGGCGCTTCCGGCGCTGCCGTGGGCGATGCATACTTCGACTCGGGGAATCCTTTGCCTCCACGCCGGCGCCGGCGCGAACGGCGCCCGCGGGCATCCCGCTGCCCTTCGGCGTAAGCGGTCCCTTCGGCCGGGGCGGCCGGCTCGGCCGAGGCGTCCCGGGCCTCGCCGGCTGGCGCGACACTCTCGACGGGAACATCTTCACCCCGCATGGCCGCCTGGGAAGCCGGCGGGGGCAGAGGCAGATGCGCTGCTTCACGCTCCCGCCCGCGGTCCCGGTCGCGGCCGCGCTGGTCGCGCCCCTTGTCATCGACGCGGTCTATCTCGTCGGCGTTCTCTTCGAAGAAGTCCGAGACGTACAGGAAGCAGTCGCGTTCGAGACCCACGTCGACGAACGCCGATTGCATCCCCGGCAGTACTCTCGTGACTCGCCCTTTGTGGATGCTGCCGGCCAGCGAATACTCGTTGGCCCGCTGAAAAAACATTTCAACCAGTTGTCCGTCTTCGAGAATCGCGACTTTCGTCTCGTGACGGTTCTGGCTGATCACCAGTTCCTTGGACGACATGAATAACCTCCGCTCCGGTGAGCGATCACCGAGTGAGCGGGGCAGGGAGCGATCGAGCCTGGTGTCTCAAGAGCCTTTCTGGAACTCGCGAACTTCGCGCAACACAACCCGGAGGCGGCTGCAATCCAGTCAATAAACCTGTTGTTCCGCCCGGGAGAAGCGATTTCTTATCTCGGCCTCCCCCGGGGGCGCGGCGCTATCGCCGGCCGCGTTCGGCAAACCCTTTGATCGGACACCTGGCACCGGAAGGACTTCCCAACCGGCCGCGCACTCAACTTCGTTTCACGTACCAAACCGCCGGAGCCGGACATTGTTCACCAGCCCCAGCATTGCAAACACCGACATCATGCTCGACCCTCCGTAACTCATCAGAGGGAGCGGAATGCCGGTCGTCGGCATGCGGCCCACCGCCATGCCCGCATTCACCAGCAGGTGAAACAGCAGCAGTGAACTCACGCCCATGCATATGAGCATCCCG